>ERZ857521.3246-NODE-3246-length-13673-cov-8.334631_pt1 | contig 13673 bp, 9 predicted proteins | sample MGYA00519701_ERZ857521 | MGnify/ENA primary metagenome ERZ857521 (study PRJEB31778, sample SAMEA3449346) | human gut metagenome | biome: human gut; feature: human-associated habitat; material: faeces | place: United Kingdom | collected 2010/2012 ...
GTCCACTGCTTTCAGCTTCGCTTCCAGTTTCTCCATCTCGCCCGCCCCCTGCTGTGCTTTATTTCATTGTACCGTCTTTTCTGCCGGGAGGCAAGATGCAGATAAACAAAAAAATCCGTTGTCAGATGACAACGGATTTTTGAGTGGAGAATTAGGGACTCGAACCCCAGACCCCCTGCGTGTGATGCATGACGACTTTTTGATTTTTATGACGTCAATTCGTTAAACAGGCTCAATTTGCTACAGATCTGCTACAAACGGCAGTTTTTACCCAGCACTAAATCTGCTGTTCTGGTTTTCTCGATTTTTGTTTTTTAGATTGTTTCTTTTGTTGGTGCAGTTCTTTCAAGTCTTCAATTGCCAGCTCTGGAGCCATGGTGTGGAACATCAGATAGTTTGTGTTCATGGTCTTCGCCGGAGCCTGCGCATAAATCTCCCTGCTGGGTTCGTTGGTCAGAATATGCCAATAACGGTAAAGGTAGCCTGTCCAATACATTACTTCTCTATCATACCGGGCATTGCCCTTTTGCGTCTGAGGGCACTCGTCTGCAAATTCCTCCAGAAGATATTCTTCTCCCGCCCACTGCATCCGGTTGTACTCTGAATCAAGATCACGGGCAACCTTAGAGCGCATGAACCGCTTCATGAAATCCTCGCTGTCATAGCCTGCTTGCAAAGAAAGCTCAAACAAGCGGCCCTGAATATCGCATAGTTTCAATTGAACCAGATCCATAACGATTCACCTTCTCTGCTTTGCACCATCAAGGATTTCATCAAAAAAGCGGCCTTCTCTACGATACTCTTTGCAGATTTGGTTTGCAAATGCAATGCCATTACTACGGTTCTGCTCGCTGGCCTTCTTCAGTGCCTGCCGTTCCATCCAAAGTAATTGGACTTCACGCTCAATCTTGACCGCATCACAGGCTTTCTGCGTAATAGCAACATACTGACGTCCAAGTTTCAGAGCAGACAGACTTTTCACCAATGCCGTATCGGTAATCGTTCCTTCAAAAAAGCTATCCAGAACATAGAACATTCTATCATTTGCGATGCTGCCAATCACCATGTCGTAGTCTTTATCCAGCTCCTGATACTTCTGGAAGAACTTCGTTCCTCGTGCGGCTTCCATTCTACCACGATGATATGCTACCAGCATAGCCCATTCAATATCAGCCGGAACATCCAAAGTTTTTAAGCTATGAAGATCAACCGATAAAATATAAAAAACAGATTGCTCATAGTCACAGATCAGCGTAAGCGGCTGGAGCGGATCAGTTCCCATATAAAATCCAGCTCCGAAGTCACAGCGGTCACGGCTGGCTGGTTTGATTTTCCCCTGAATGCCTGATTTGGAGCCATGGTATAAAACCATTTTATTCGGATGCATAGCAGAGATTTCTGTAGCATCTCCGATAATAGCATCGTGTATAATTTCAGCCAACGTGATATGATTTTCTTCGCAAATCGCAAGCATTTTCTCCTGTGCAAGACGATTCGGCGTAGATTTTTCATTTTCCCAGCGGTTTACGGTCGCAAAGGACACTCCGATTTCATCCGCCAATTTCGACTGGCTCCATTGTAAAGCTGAACGAATCTCAAAGACAGTATTCATTGGACACCTCCCGCAAGTATAACATTTGTCATCAATTTTATTGTAGCAAACGTTATATCATACGTCAAGTATTACCGGCTCACCTTCTTTAATATATGCGGAAAAGTGTAGTGATAATTCAAAGAATAAAGTGGTCCTATACAAACGGCACCTTTAAGATACATCTATGTCATACAAATCCAAACACTTCCAAAGCAGAATTTTTTGTTTTATAAGCCCAAATTGGTCTTTCACAGTTGCATTGCCATTGTACCTTCTTTTATGTTCCAAAACAAGCTGTAAAAAGCTCTTGGCCTCTTTATTAAAGGTCAAGAGCTTTTTTGCTTGCCGCTGAACTTCTGCTTCAAAGATCATGTTCAGCTTAATTTTCAATCATCTACACTTTGCGTTTCAGATAATTCTTCCCAGTCTTCCGGGTTTCCACACCTACGGAGATACTCATGCCCGCCATCGACTGCACACGATCCGCAAGAACAAAATTTGAAATCATGTACAGTGCAGCTTTCAATAACGTCCCTGCACTTTTTACACCGGATCATATTTCTCACTATTTTCATCATGCACGTCACCCGCAGTCAATTATCGGCGCTCACATCATTTTTTGAGCCGCAAATAATATTTTTCAAGGCTCTTATCGCAGACATCCACAATATGCAACCAATCTTCCCGTGTGAGCTTGCGGAAGATGATCGGGTTCACCTCGATAGTCTCCACGTCCTTGCAGCGCATCAGGAATCGCATATCCTCAAAGCGCTTGAAGGGATTGGAGAGGGTGTTCTTCTCCACATCCTTCCGGGTATAACCGCCCTTCTGGTAGATACTGGTGGATTTCTCTGCGATCATCCCGTGCGCCTTGCGGTCCTCGTAGAAGTCGATAAAGTAGTCCACCATATCCGGCAGGGCAACTCTGCCGTTGCTGTCCATATACTCATAGATTGCTTTGAGCAGCACCGGCTTGTAGGAATAGCTCATGTCCATCGTTTCGATGAATTTCATGAACTTGTCCGCCATATTCTGCGGCGTAATGAGATCCCAGCCATACTGTTTCGCAATGTTGCGGATGCTTTCCTCCCGGAAATAGTGGAACATCCGCTTATCACCAAAGGGAATCGAAAGGTCCGGTTTGACTTTTCCGTCCTTAATGTAGCGCTCCACCGTCTCGGACTGCACATCCACCATCCGAACGAACTCGATCTGCGAGATCATATCCTTGACGCTGTTCTGCCAGTTGAAAAGGTCAATGATCTCATAGTCGGACACATCGATTGGCACATCCAGCCATGCCTCCGGCTTTTCCCCCTGAAACAGCATATCCTGATCCAGCTTGCGCTTGTTCTCCGGCGCCAGCACATAGGCCATGGGCTGATATTTTGCAATTTCGGCTGCATGGTCTACGCTGGCGCAGAAGATCACGGTCTTTTTGCCGTTGACGTACTTTAAATATGTATCAACGATCAACTGATTCCGTTCCGGGATGAACAGCTTGCTTTCCAGATCCTGCGAATTGTATTTGATGCCGTTGATCCGCACATCGGTCAGGTCGATGTTGGTCTTGACCCGGATGCAGCGAATCGGCACCAGTACGCCACGCTCCACAGCAGTTTTGAGATCCATTTTGTGGGCAACGTTCTGGAACAGCTCCAGCATATCTTCGCCATCGCTGCGTTCCGGGGTAGCAGTCAGTCCCAGAATGAACTTCGGGTGGAAGTAGGTGAAGATCTTCTGATAAGTGTTGGCTGCCGCATGGTGGCATTCGTCCACGATCAGGTAGTCAAAATCCGTAGGCGAGAACTTTTCCAGATCCTTGGAGATACTCTGCACCGTTGCAAAAATGACCGTCTGGGTCATATCCTTCTGACTTCCGGTGTACTCTCCCAAAGTCGCTTCCGGCCAGACCTTAGCAAAGGTTTCTTTTGCCTGCGACGCCAGCTTCAGGGCGTTAACCAGAAATAGTGTGCGTCCTCCCACTGCCTTGGCGTCCGTTGCTGCCGTGATGGTTTTTCCTACGCCGGTCGCATTGTACAGCAGCGCAATGGTCTTGCCGTCCTCTCGCATTTTCTGCAGGTTCTCGGTGGCCTCCTGCTGGTAGTCCCGAAGCTCGATGGTCTGTCCCATCTGCACTGGCAGGTCTGCTTCAAATGCCTTGAACATGGGGCTGGTGCCCAGAAATGTAATCAGCTCGTCCTTGACCTTTTCCGGCTGCTTTTCCAGCTGGCTGTAGATCCAACGGTAGACCTTCCAGTTGTCATAGACTAGGCTGTTCTGCTTCAAGAGGTCATCGGCATACTTGTTCTCGGAAACCTTACTTGGGTTGTGGTAAGTTTCTCCGTCGATCTCGATTGCAATTTTGGATTCAGGCGATTCCAACGCAAAGTCGATATAGCGATGCCGACCATAGATGTCCACGCAGGGGTACTGGACCTGCAAATTTTCGGTTTTCTCAGGCCCAAAAGCCTCACAGAAGAGCTGTACAAACAGCTCCTCCGCACGGCTGTTGACACTGGTCGCTTTCATTGGCTCCATGATGGCCTCCTAAAACGATATTCCCCATTAAGATTTATAATTTTATTGTATCATACGCAAAAAGCTCTGTATAGTTTGTTTCTTTGGCAAGGTTTTCTGTCCTTGTTTCTTAATTCTATACCTTTATAAGAGAACTCATTGATTTTTTATTTGACTGACGTTTCCAAAAAGATAACCATAATTTTTTCTCAAAAGACTTAACTCTACTGCATCCATGGGCTTCTACTAAGCGAAAACACTTACAGTTGGAAGTGAAAGCGGGGTTTTACCATGGAATATACCGCCAGCACCGCGCCAGCCAGCCGGCCGCTGCCACCAAGCACCGCAACGAGCTTCTGGTGGATGCCGAGAGCTTCGCCTACATCTTTGCCAGCCCTAACGGTGAGCACCAGCAGGACCCGCTGGCCAAGGTCAAGACCGCCATGTTGCTGATCCAGAAGGACAGCGAAGCACGCGGCTATGCACCCTTCATCATGCGGCCCTCTCCTCTGTTCACCCACGGGTATTTCCTGCTCAACAGCGCCGATGCCGCCGCAGTCAGCCGCATCTGTACCGGTGCTGCCACCCTGCAGGATGAGGCCGCCGGAGTCTACGACGTAGATCTTGCCCGCCTGTGGAGCAGCCGCTGGCAGAACGATTTTTCCTTTCCGCAGTTCAAGTACCTGCTGTACACCCACAGCGACAAGCTGCCGCTGAATGCCCAGCTGCACCTGACCCCCGCCATGCAGCTGACGCTGGAGTGGCACGCCAATGCGGATGCCCGTTTTTCCGTTCTGCTGCGCGCCCTGAAGGAGATCTTCTTCGAGGCTGCCCGCAGTGGCCAGTATCTCTACGATCGGGATGCCGCCGCCCGGCTGGCGCAGGCCACAGGCCTGAGCAGCACCCGTGCCACCAGTGCAGTGCGCGTAGTGCTGGCGGCTGTGCAGTCTTGGCAGCAGCATTCGTCCCGCCTGCAGCGCACCCGTGTGCTGCGCCGCGGCACCACGCAGGAAGGCGCAGAGTACAGCGTCGTGGACCCGTTCATCAGCGAGTTTTTCCACTGGCTGGAGCAGAGCTTTGCTGTTCTGCACAGCGGCGAGACCTGCCGCTATCTGCCGGTGAACGATTCTGTGCAGGGCAGCGAGCGTCTGACCCCGGCTCTGGGCGTTCTGGAAGAGCTGGACCTGCTCCACTTTGCCCTTCTGGGAGGCTCCAACAGCCGCCTGTACCTCTACGTCAACCAGACCCAGACCCTGGAGCTGGCTGACCGCGGGTTCTACCGCAACCACCTGCCGGAGCGCATTGCCCAGCGCCACACCGATGCTGTGCGGCTGATGAGCTGGCTGTTTACCAGCGGCTTTTCCAGCGAGCAGCTTTGGGACCGCATCGAGGAATACTTTCTCGGCCTGCCCATTCAGGGCTTTGACGCCCCTTCTGCCGAATCGAGGTGATCTTTATGCCTTATCTTTTCTGCTCCATCCGCGCTTCTCCGGTGTATAGTTCTTTTCTTTTGACTCAATGTGTGGTATAGTAAAGCTACACCCCGCAAGGGGACGGAAACAGCGGGAACGCTCGTATGCACCCACGAGAAACGCATTGCAATTTATCCCCGTAAGGGGACGGAAACTTCTTGCCAAACAGTTTAAACATAATGGAATCCATTGCAATTTATCCCCGTAAGGGGACGGAAACTTCTTGCCAAACAGTTTAAACATAATGGAATCCATTGCAATTTATCCCCGCAAGGGGACGGAAACTCGTAGACCGAAATGTAAATCTCGTCGTATGCCTATTGCAATTTATCCCCGCAAGGGGACGGAAACTTGATGTCCTGAGCATCAAAATCAATGTCACCGATTGCAATTTATCCCCGCAAGGGGACAAAAAAGCACCTCTGCCACTGGCATTTGCCAGCAGCGGAGGTGCTTTGCTTTTTCTTATATTCTATTTTACAGGTTGGGAACTGCGCCTGCCGGAATCGTCTTTGTGACAGGCAGCGCCTTGACGCCTTGCGGGACGTTCCGCTTCAAGGGGCGGATCTCATGCAGGTAGGCGGCGATCTTTTGCAGGGTCTCTTTAATGTGCTCTGTATCCAGCGGCAGAACGCGCTCGCTCTGTAAGCCTAGGTCGCTGGCGCTGGCGTGATTGATCTGGTTGCGGTACTGCATCACGCGCTGATAGAGCAGGGCAGCCTGCTCCAGCTGCGGGCGGATGGCAGGGTCGATGACCAGCTGCCCAGAGGCAAGCACCATATCCAGATAGTCGTGCATTTCTGCATCATTTGCTACGCCGAACAGCATATTGCCTTCTGCATCGTCCCGGCTTAGGGTCAGGCGCAGGTCTGTTGTATAGGGATATTCCTTCTGCATCAAAGTCAGGCGGCAGAAATGGAAGTGGAACAGCGGGTACACCCACGGCTTGCCCTTGTTCTGCATCTGCGCTGCCAGATACTCCCAGCCTTTGGGGGTGGGCTGCACAAAAATATGCTGGCAGACATATTCCGGCATCTGCTCGCACAGCAGGGTCAGCGCCTGCTGGTACATCCCGTGGCCGGCGCACCAGCTCACCAGTGCAGGCAGCGCCTTTTCGCCGGAGGAAAGCAGCTCTGCAAACTCGGTACTGAAACGGTCTTTCAGCAGCCGGAAGAACAGGTCGGTCAGGTTCTGGCTCTTCTTGGGCGTCTTTTTCAGCGCCTGATCGATCTGGTTCAAATCGTCGTTCAATTTCTGCACCCGGCACAGCGCCAGATCTTCCGAGAACTGGTTGATGCGGGTCAGCAGCGTGTGCAGCACCGGGTCTTTTTCGCCCTCGCTCCACAGATAGCGCTTCAGTTTTTGCGCGGTGCCGGTGGAGAAGAACTCGTCCATGGCGGTAACAAAGTCGAACAGATCATACAGCTGGGTGCGGTCATGCGCGACAGGCTCTTCCCCGCGCAGCTCCGCATAGATCACCCGACGGGTCTCCACTTTGCGCAGGTCCCGCATACAGCGGGCAGCGGTCACCAGCAGCATGGCAGTGTCCCGCATGCCACCGGAAAGGTCGATGGAAAGGGTGTCCCCTTCGTTGATCTTTTCCAGCAGCTGCGAGATGGCCTGAAACTGCTTTTTCTCGTCATCCATGCTGTCCGGCACTTCGATCACCACCAGCCGTTCTTCCGGGATGCCCACCCTGCGCAACGCATCGCGGAAATATTCCAGCGTGGTGCAGGTGCTGCCGTCCGGCATTTCCACCACAGCTTTTTTGCGCACCGTCTCGCTGCACAGTGCCAGAATGCAGTCCGGGGTCTCCTTTTCCTTTATCAGGTACCGCACCGCGCCCTCGTTGGTCTGGGTCTTGTAGTTCGGTTTTTTCGGGCTCATATATAAAAGTAAAACATCGCGTCCCATCTTATCCATCCTCCTGTTCCGTTTTCATCTGCACCAGTTTTTGCTGCCATGTTTTGCGCCGCTGCGACACCGCCGCCCGGCTCACACCAAGAAATTCTGCCACGGTCTTATCCTGCGCCGGGTTGCGCTCCGAGTCCAGCAGGGCGTGGAGCGCGGCGCATTCCAGCGCTTTGGGTGCATAGGGCGGCTGAACGGTAAACTCCACATACCGGTGCAGCAGCAGGATATCCCACAGACAGTTGTCCTGTTCCAGCGGACTCAGATCATCGCAGTTTGCCAGCCGCGCGGGCGCATCCTCTGCCGGAGGCAGCGCGTCGTTGTTGCGCAGAAAGCCCATCAGCACGCTGCTCCACAACGGGCCAGCTGTCTTGCCGTATTTTTCCTTCTGCTGCAGGTTCATCAGCCCTATGCCGCGGTGCAGCCATGCCAGCATTTCACTGCTCTGCTCCACCTTTTCTTCCACGCTTTTTTCTTGGGAAACCACCCGGTCACCCAGCGCCGAATCCTCTCCTCCAGTGTCGTCCAAACTGAGCACCGACTGCTTATTGCGCAGTGCTTCCCGCAGGGTCTTTACACCCACCCCAACAATATCGGCGATCACCTGTTCTTTTTCCGGGTCACAGCAGAGCACACTCTCTGTGATTCCGTTCTTCTCCATGTACTCCAGCGCTTTTTTGATCTTGCGGTTCGTCTCGCGTCCGAAGCCCGTTACTGCCATTTCTTCCTGCTGCTGGTCGTGTGCCTGTGCATGACGGACAGCGGTGCGCAGATACATACTGAAGGTCTGCCCCGGCTTTGCTTCCCAAAAATCAAACGCATCCAGAAACGCCTTGCAGAAATCCACGCTGTTCCATGCTTCCTCTCCCCTTCCGGGAGCCTGTGCGGTCAGAAAGCATTCCGCCCAGAACGTGCGGAACCGTTCATCATTGGCATCGTGCAGCTTTTTGCGCTGTTCCGGCGGCAGCTGCAGCAGCGGCGAAGCATCAATGTCCGCCCATGTTTTCACATCATTCATCGCTGCTCAGTCCTCCCGGTGCTCGTTCATCCAGATCAGCTGATGGAACACTTGTTCGGCGGTCTTGCTGTCACGCATAGTGCCTACCAGCCCGGCAAGCTGATACAGCGCTGCCATATCGTAAAGCCGCGCGCTGAGCACCTGCCCGTTTTCCCGCTTGACCTCGCCATAATACACACCGCCTACTTCCAGCTCCGTATGGGTAGCTTCGGCGCAGGTCAATGCCGTCAACGTGACCACCGGGATGCTCTTGGAGCCGTAGGTGATACAGGCATACACCCGGGTGACCTGCGGCAGGGCATCCACCAGATCCCGGCACAGGCCGATCAGCGTTTCCGGGCGCTGATCCTCGGGCAGGTGGAGCTGGTGCACCCGATCTTCTGCGATGCCCAGCTGCGCCAGCTCTTCCAGCAGGCGCTGATAATTGCGGGCGGTATCGGCATTTTCCTGCCGGATGGCCAGCAGCTGCACCGTGTCCCCGGGTTCAAGGGTATCCCGCATCACCTGCACGATGGGAAAACAGGTAGCCGTGGGCGCACCTGCCCGCTCCCGCTGGTACAGCATGGGGTCCAGCTTTCCCTGCAAAGGTACGGTGGTGATATAAGTCTTTAGCACAGGGCAACACTCCTTTTTATAAGATCCATTATCTGCATCATACCATAAAAAGGCCGCTGCTACAATGGCTTAAAAAATTTATGCAGATTTATTTTTTTACGCCTTAACTGCACCCTTGCCATGGGCTTCTGGTAGGTGAAAGGAGGTGAAAAACATGTTTGAGCTGATCTCTACTCTGGGCTGTGCCGCAGCCGGTGCCGTCGCAGGCGCCGTGAAGGGTGCCTCCATCGGCATCGCCGTGGGCGGCCCTGTCGGTGCCATTGCCGGCACCATCCCCTGCGCCATCGTTGGCGGCGTTACCGGCGCTCTGGCCGGCAACAACGTTGGCCACCGCATCGACAAGCGGTGAGCCCCGCGCCAGCACTCCCGTCCGTTTTGTGCGGACGGGAGCCTTTTTTAAAGAACCGGGAGGTACACGCTATGTTCATCAACTTTTCCAACCACCCCTACGCCCTGTGGAGCGCCGAGCAAAAAGCTGCGGCGCAGGTCTACGGCAAGGTGATAGACCTTGCCTTCCCTGCCATCGACCCCGCCGACGACGAGGCCGCACTGGACTCCCTTGCCACGGTATACGCCGACCACATCCTGCACCTTAACCCGGACGCCGTGCTCTGTCAGGGCGAGTGCACCTTTGTGTACCGGGTAGTCCAGCGTCTGGAAGCCGCGGGCATCCCCACGCTGGCCGCCTGCTCCCGCCGCAAGAGTCAGGAGACCACCTACCCGGACGGCAGCACCCTGAAGCGCAGCATTTTTGTGTTTGCCGGGTTCCGGCGATATGGCCCGATGCCCTGAAGTCAACAGTTCGGGGGGCGAACCTCCTTTTCTACCGCCTAGTTTTCCCCAATCTGGCACAGGGTTCGCACCACCAATTTCCAACTTTTTATTCGGAAATATCTTTTATTTTTGCAGTCAATGTGCTATATTTATCTTGTGATTGCAGAACACGCCTTAAAAAGCGCAGGAAAAGAGTTTCTTTTTGGGGCAGTTCCGCTATTGCAGCTTATCCCCGCAAGGGGACGATAACATGATCTTCTGGCCGCGAGTTTCTTTCTTAAACATTGCAGCTTATCCCCGCAAGGGGACGATAACGTTGAACTTCTTGACATCCTTCTCGAGGTTAGCGGATTGCAGCTTATCCCCGCAAGGGGACGATAATTTCACTTTCTTGATCTGCTTCTTTTCGGCACGGATTGCAGCTTATCCCCGCAAGGGGACGATAACACGCACAGATAGACATCTACGGCCTCGTCGAGTATTGCAGCTTATCCCCGCAAGGGGACGATAACATCGGCTCCGGGGTCTTTTCGATGTCCGCAATGCATTGCAGCTTATCCCCGCAAGGGGACGATAACCTGGGCTTCGTGGTGTACTTCCACAAGTAGCATATTGCAGCTTATCCCCGCAAGGGGACGATAACGACCTTTGCCATTGCCTTCTTGTCCTTGCGGCTCATTGCAGCTTATCCCCGCAAGGGGGCGAAAACAAACTCCATTCTTATTTCAGATTAAATAAATAAGTACCATCCCCGTAAGGGGGCAAAAACTCCGCGTCAAAAAAGATGCGGAGTTTTTCTTTTACAAAACTTAACTCTTTGGTTTCCGTGGGCTGTCCCTCTATGAACGGAACGATTGCAGCTGCTGTGATATTTTCTCTGCTGCGGCTTTTGCATAGCGACAAAATGTGTTATAATAAAGCCAATTCCAAGCATCTCTTACAAAATTGACAAACACGTTTTCCGTTTATTGTGCAATTCTTCCACAACCCGTAAAGGAGATGGTATTTTGAACGTTCTCACCCTGCAGTCCACCTATGGCGGGCTGCTGCACGACACCGGTAAAGCGGTGTACCGTGCCGGTGGGCAGCGCGGCAGCCACAGTGAACAGGGCTACCAGTTTTTGCACGGCGTTTTGCCCGGTGCAGGCTGGGCACCGGCGCTGGACTGTGTGCGCTACCACCACTCCGCCGCGCTGCGCGGTGCAGCAAAGGCGCTGCCGGCCGATTCCCCGGCCTATATCGTTTATCTGGCAGATGATCTTTCTGCCGCCGCAGACCGCCGGGAGGTCGAAGGCGAAAGCAGTTCCTTCCGGCGGGATCTTCCGCTGGACACGGTGTTCACCCACCTGAACGGTTCCCACCCCGGCTGGATGATGCCTGCGCAGTCGCAGGACGGCAGCCTGAAGCTGCCACGGCAGCAGCAGCCGCTTTCCGCTTCCGTCTATGCAGATGCCGTGCGCAAGCTGAGCGAGTGCCTGCCGGATCTGCAGCCGCAGCCGGAGTGGATCAACTCGCTGCTGGGTCTGCTGGAAACGCAGTTCAGTTGTTTTCCGTCCAGCACCTTTACCGGCGAAAGCCCGGATGTCTCTCTGTTTGACCACGCCAAGACCACTGCAGCCATTGCGGCGTGCATCAGCGAATATGTGCAGGCAAACAACATCACCGACCTGCGCAAGGCACTTTTTGAGCAGGAGAAGGATTTTTGTCAGAAGGACGTTTTTCTGCTCTATACCGCCGATTTTTCACGCATCCAGAAGTTTCTTTATACCGTCCATACCGAAAACGCCCTGCGCTCCCTGCGCAGCCGGTCGTTCTTTCTGGAGCTGCTCATGGAGCACTATCTGGACGAGCTTCTGGCCGGGTGCGGCGTGTCCCGCGCCAACCTGATTTACAGCGGCGGCGGGCACTGCTATGTGCTGCTGCCCAATACTGCCGCTGTGGCCGATACCCTGACCCGGTGGAATCGGCAGTTCAACCGCTGGCTGCAACAGCAGTTCGGCACCCAGCTGTTTCTGGCCAACGCATGGACGCCCTGCTCCGGCAACGACCTGACCAATACCCCGGCTGAAAAAAGCCCCTACAAAGAGCTGTTCCGCCGGGTGAACCGTCTGCTGGAGCAGCACAAATTCCACCGCTATACCGCAGAGGATCTGCGGCAGCTGAACAGTACCGCTACTTACCCGGATGGCCGGGAATGCAAGGTGTGTGGCACCAGTGCCAACCTGAAGGATGATCTCTGCCCTTGGTGCAAACTGTTTGTAGATCTTTCCATTAAGATCCAGAACACGCGCGTTCTGGTGGTAAGCCGTCAGCCCTCGGCTGCCGATGACTGCACGCTGCCTGCACTGGACGGCGGCAGCGAATATCTGTCCCTGACGGATCAGCTCTCTGCCCGCAAACGGCTGGCTTCCGGCGAGCCTGTCGCGCGTGTATATACCAAAAATGCACCATTCACCGGCCTTACTTACAGCACCAACCTGTATGTTGGCGATTACGCCGCCAGCAACAGCATGGAAGAACTGGCAGAGCAGTCCGAGGGCGTGCGCCGCATTGCGGTCTGCCGTATGGATGTGGACAACCTCGGCCACGCCTTTATCTCCGGTTTCGAGCAGGAAAACGAGAAAGACCCGGTCAAACGGATGCACTATGTTACCCTGTCCCGCACCTCAGCGTTCTCCCGGCAGATGTCACTGTTTTTCAAGTGCTACATCAACGGCATTCTCGAAGGGCTGCAAGTGAGCATTGTTTATGCCGGCGGCGATGATGTGTTCCTTGTGGGCTCATGGAACGATGTGCTGGAAGCAGCGCAGCGCATCCAGAGCAATTTCACTGCATTTTCCTGCGGAGCACTGACCCTCAGCGCAGGCATCGGCATCTTTGATGACCATTACCCCATCCGGCTTTCCGCTGAGGAAACTGCCGCGCTGGAAGAAGCCGCCAAGCATCTGCCCGGCAAAAATGCAGTGGCACTGTTCACGCCGGAGCGCAAAGCGGTCCGGGATGCAAAGGGTAATCTGCTGGTGCAGCCGGAGCAGGGACATATCTATGCGTGGGATACGTTTCGCACAAAGGTCCTGACCGAAAAGGTCGGCTGCCTGCAAAGCTTTTTCGGCAAGGATAACGCCGAGCATGGAAACGCCATGCTCTACAATCTTCTGGCACTGCTGCGGGAAGCAGAAAACGACCGCATCAACCTCGCGCGGTATGCTTACCTGCTGGCGCGGCTTTCCCCAAAAAAGAATGCACCGGATTATAAACTTTACGAGCAATTCTCTCACAGCATGATGGATTGGGCCTTAGATGCCGTACAGCGTCACCAGCTCATCACCGCAATTTATATTTATGTCTATCAGAACAGAAAGGGTGGCGACACAGATGGCAGGATGGAATGATAATGGCCGCAGCTATGGCGGCGGTGGCTATAACAACAGCCGGAGCGGATATAGCAACAGCTACAACGGAAACCGTAGCGGTTCCGGCAGCTATAACAACCGCAGCAGCTATGGGCAGCAGAAAGAGCTGCCGCCGGAGATCACGCCGAAAAAGGTGCCGGAAGATTATGTAGACGAAGCTGAGCGTATTATGCGCAGCCTCATGAGCGGCGGCAAGACCGTGACCACCAGCAAGATCCGCAACCTGTTGAGCCTTGTGACGGATATCTATAACGAGGAAAACATCCGTACCGAGGAAAAGCTGCGGCCAGAAAGCGTGGTCAAGCTCAACCTGATGCGGGTCCGGGTGGCTTATGAGTGCGGGCGCGATGATACCG
>ERZ857521.3247-NODE-3247-length-13671-cov-3.386457_pt1 | contig 13671 bp, 14 predicted proteins | sample MGYA00519701_ERZ857521 | MGnify/ENA primary metagenome ERZ857521 (study PRJEB31778, sample SAMEA3449346) | human gut metagenome | biome: human gut; feature: human-associated habitat; material: faeces | place: United Kingdom | collected 2010/2012 ...
GTAACACGGGAATTTCTCCCGTCCTCTGAAATTTTATTCAGAGGACGGGATTTTTGTTTTGTCCTCGAAAAGAAAGAGGGTTATCTGTATGAAAAGAACACTTGCGCTGCTCATGGCTTCCGCGCTGATGCTGTCACTGGCTGGCTGCTCCCAGACCGGCGGCAGCTCCTCCTCTGGCGAAGCAGAGACGCTCCGCATCGGCATTATCCAGCCCATGGAGCATGAATCACTGGACGCTGCCCGGGAGGGCTTTGTCCAGGCTCTGGCAGACCATGGCTATACCGATGGCGATACCATCGTGCTGGACTACCAGAACGCCCAGGGTGACTCCTCCGCACTGCTCACCATCAGCCAGCGGTTTGTGGGAGATGACTGCGACCTGGTGCTGGCAATCGGCACCGGTGCAGCCCAGAGCATTGCCTCCCAGACCAGTGAGATCCCTGTTCTGATCACCGCCGTGACCGACCCGGTGGACGCCGGTCTGGTCCAGTCCAGTGAAGCGCCGGGTACCAATGTCACCGGTACCAACGATATGAACCCCATCCGGGAACAGCTGGAACTGATCCCGGAGATTCTGCCCGATGCGCAGACCGTAGGCCTCCTCTACACCAGCAGCGAGGACAATTCGATCCTTCAGATTGAGGAGGCAAAGGCCATTCTGGAGGAGATGAATCTGGACTATGTGGAGCAGACCGTCACCGGCAGCAACGATGTGCAGCAGGCTGTGCAGTCCATTGTGACCCGGTGTGATGCGATCTATATTCCCACTGACAATACCTTCGCATCTGCCATGCCGCTAGTGGGAAGTGTGGTCATGGAATCGGGAACTCCGGTCATCTGCGGCGCCACGGGCATGGTGGAAGCCGGCGGTCTGATCACTCTGGGGCTCAACTACTACAACCTTGGCTACCAGACCGGTGAAATGGCAGTCCAGGTGCTGGAAGGTGCGGACCCTGCTTCGATGCCGGTTCAGTCCCAGAACCAGTATGACTATGTGGTCAATGAGGAGATGCTTTCGGCACTGGGGATGGAATTTCCCCAGTCGCTGCTGGAAAAAATGGGCGATGCAGCCTGATTGATTTTTAAAACAGACTGAATGGTGCAGCTTGACAATCATAACATTTATTCTCAGGTTATCCGCAGAAATCTCTGCTTTAAATCGGTAAATTGTACAGTTTAAAGTGCAAAAGTGTCAGCTGGAATGCAGCAGAATGCCAAAGAATTGCCGCTGATATTGACAGGGGTCTGCAGTGAGGATATAATGCAGAAAAAGCAATAATAGGGGACCAGTAGTGAGCAGCCCAGAACATTCAGAGAGCTTCCGGTTGGTGAAAGAGAAGTATGTTCCTTGCTCCCGAATACACCCCTTAGCTGACCGGTGAAAGACCTCAGGGTCCGGGTAGCCGGCTCCGGGTCCGCCCGTTACAGCGCAGGGTATTCTGCAAAAAAGGCACGATACCCGTCGAGGTCGGCCTCCGTGAGGAGCCGATAAATAGAGGTGGTAACACGGGAATTTCTCCCGTCCTCTGAAATTTTATTCAGAGGACGGGATTTTTTGTTCCTCTGGGAAAGAAAGAGGGAAATGTTATGAAAAAGTTTGGCCTGGCAATGACAGCAATGCTGCTGGCAGTATCAATGACTGCCTGTGCATCGAACCCATCGGATTCGGGGGAGCAGAAACTCCGGATCGGTATTATCCAGCCAGCGGAACACGCCGCACTGGATTCGGCCCGGGAGGGATTTGTGGACGCCCTGGCAGACCATGGCTATGTGGATGGAGAGACCATTGAGATCGACTATCAGAATGCTCAGGGTGATTCCTCCGCACTGCTCACTATCAGCCAGCGGTTTGTAGGCGATGACTGTGACCTGGTACTGGCAATCGGCACCGGCGCTGCCCAGAGCATCGCCTCCCAGACCAGTGAGATTCCCGTGCTGATTACTGCAGTGACCGACCCGGTAGATGCCGGCCTGGTCCAGTCCAATGAGGCGCCGGGCACCAATGTCACCGGTACCAACGATATGAACCCCATCCGGGAGCAGATGGAGCTGATCCGGGAGTTTCTGCCCGATGTGCAGACCGTGGGCCTGCTCTACACCAGCAGCGAGGACAACTCGGTGCTCCAGATCCAGGAGGTCAAGGCTGTCCTGGAGGAGATGAATGTGGGCTATGTGGAGCAGACTGTCACCGGCAGCAATGATGTGCAGCAGGCTGTACAGTCCATCCTGGGTAAATGCGATGCCCTGTATATCCCCACGGACAATACCCTGGCAGCTTCGGCGGCATTGGTAGGATCTGCGGCGCAGACAGCCAAGATCCCGGTATTCTGGGGAGAGGGGAACTGTGTGGCAGAGGGAGGACTGGCCTCGCTGGGACTGGACTACTACAATCTTGGCCGGCAGACCGGGGAGATGGCAGTGGAAGTCCTGGAAGGTGCTGATCCGGCAGTCATGCCCATTCAGTCGCAGAGCGATTACAGTTACACAATCAGCAAATCCATGGCAGAGGAGATCGGAATCGAAATTCCGGAGCATCTGCTGGAATTTGCGGAATAACAGTGAGAAAAGAGGCAAGCAATGCTGAATATAGTACTAGGCGCAGTTTCATTGGGACTGCTTTGGGCAATTATGACACTGGGTGTATTTCTCACCTACCGGATTCTGGACTATGCCGACCTCACAGTGGAGGGAAGCATTACAATGGGAGCTGCCATTGCGGCAAGGCTGATCTATGACGGAGTGGACCCTGTTCTGGCTACTGCCGCTGCCATTGCAGGCGGTATGGCAGCGGGATGGGTTACCGGAGTCCTGCATACCAAGCTGAAGATTCCCGGGCTGCTCTCGGGCATTCTCAGCATGATTGCCCTGTATTCCATCAATATCCGGATCATGGGAAAGGCGAATATCACCCTGCTCAAGAGTGACACCGTCTTCACAGGTATCTCGGCACTGGGAATCACCGGTCAATGGGCTGTGATGCTGGTAGGGGCCGGTCTGACAGTCGCAGTGATCTTCTTCCTCTACTGGTTCTTCGGCACCGAGCTGGGCTGTGCCATCCGTGCCACCGGCGACAATGAGAAAATGGCACGGGCCCAGGGAATCAACACCGATATCATGAAGCTGCTGGGCCTGATGCTCAGCAATGGTCTGGTGGCATTTTCAGGAGCACTGATCGCTCAGAATCAGCGCTATGCCGATATTACAATGGGCCAGGGTGCCATTGTGATCGGCCTGGCATCGGTCATCATCGGTGAGGTGCTGTTTGATCGGGGCGGCTTCCTGCGGCGTTTCTTCTCTATGGCGCTGGGCGCAGTGATCTACCGGATTATCATTGCCTTTGTCATTGAGCTGGGAATGCAGCCCACTGACCTGCGGCTGTTTACAGCCATTACCGTAGCGGCAGCGCTGTCTATCCCCAATATCCAGGGGAAGGCAATCACTCTGTTCCGGCCCCGGCGTGTTTCGGCTGGCTGTGCCGTACAGAGCAAGTAATGGGGGAGGGATTATCTATGACTGATATGCTGCAGATTACCAATCTTCACAAGACGTTCAATCCTGGCACCCCCAACGAGAATCATGTGCTCAAGGGGGTGTCCCTGACGCTGAAGGAGGGGGACTATGTCACTGTTATCGGCGGAAATGGCGCTGGAAAGTCCACTCTGCTCAACAGCATCGCCGGTACCATCGGGGTAGATTCCGGCGAGATCCGCATCGATTCGGTGGATGTGACCCGCCTGCCGGAACACAAGCGTGCCGGATTGCTGGGCCGGGTGTTTCAGGACCCCATGCAGGGCACTGCCGCCAAGATGTCGGTGTCAGAGAACCTGGCACTGGCTGCCCGGCGGGGAAAGTACCGGGGACTGCGCTGGGGCCTCCCAAAAGGAGAAAACCAGGAGTTTACCAAGGCGCTGGAAATGCTGGGCCTGGGGCTGGAACGCCGGCTGGATGATAAGATCGGGCTGCTCTCCGGCGGGCAGCGCCAGGCGATCACACTGATTATGGCGACGATGCAGAAGCCGAAGCTCCTGCTGTTGGATGAGCATACCGCTGCGCTGGACCCCAAAACAGCGGCTAAGGTGCTGGATATTACAGATCAGGTGGTGAACCAGAGCCAGCTCACAACCCTGATGATCACCCATAACATGAATGATGCCATCCGCCATGGCAACCGTCTGATCATGATGGACGAGGGACGGATTATCCTGGATATTCAGGGCGAGGAGAAAAAGAAGCTCACTGTGGATCAGCTCCTGAAGCTGTTTGCTCAGGCCGGAGGAGAGAATGCACTCTCCGACCGGATGCTGCTGCACAACTGATAGGATTGTCTGAATCCAGTCTTTCAAATATCGGGAAAAAGAGCCGCTGCAAAGCGGCTCTTTTCTTTTTGCTTTTTATTTCATTTTCGGATCGGACTCTGCCTCACCCACAGCGACTGGGGCGCCTCTATACCTATATTATAGGAGCAGAATCTGCCGCCCTTGGAAAGGGATGGCTGATTATATGGCATGGCCCCAAAAACAAGAGATGCGCTCAACAATCATAGGTTTATGGGCGAAGGGCGTGATTATTCCCAGTTGAGAACAGGCCCAGGGTTCATGATTACTGAAGCCAGGCGATTCCTTGCAGGTCACCACACGAAGGCACAGGCTTTCAAGTGTTCCAGTGATGTTCTGTACTTATGTAAATGTACAGAGACATTGGGGGATAACACTCTATCGGATGCCGCAAAACGGCAAACAAAAACGACCGCTGCGGGATCTGTCTGTGCAGCGGTCGTTGTGATTATACTATTCTTCTTTGATGGTATCCAGCCGATTCTGCAGTGTGTCCATCTGATCCTTTACATTTCCAATAATGGGAGCTCCGATTATATTTCCGTCCCTGTCCACAATATAGGTGGTGGGGTAGCCGGTAATTTCCGAAATGAAGTCCTTGTAGAAATCATTGTCGGAGTCCGGGGAGATATTCAGATAAGTGACGCCTTTTTCCTCCAGGATTTTCCGGGCGGTGGCAAGCTGCTCCTCACTTTCACCGGAATCGGCTCCCACTCCGATCAGGTTGATATTTTGCTCCTTGAACTCCTGGTACAGCTCTTCCAGCTCCGGCATCTCTGCAATGCAGGTGCCGCAGCCATTGTTCCAGAAGTTGACGATGGTTGCGTCGTAGTCCGCAAAAATATCACTTGTGACGGCATTGCCATTGGTATCTGTTTCCGAAAATTCCGGGAATGGCTCTTTGGAAACCAGATCGATTTCCTGTGCGGCACATCCTGCCAAAAGGACAGTACCCATCACCATTGCCATCAAAAGACTAAGTCGTTTTCTCATATTCTCTGACCTTCTTTCCATCTGTTGATTTTAGCGAAAAAGTTCTGCTGATTGCCTGATGGGGACAGGTGCGGAGGCAGTCCCCGCACCGGATGCATTCAGCGTGGTTCGGCGTGCGGAATACTTCTACATCCATTTTGCATGCTCGGGAGCAGGCACCGCAGGAGGTGCATTTGTCCGGGTCAATGTGGAACTGGTACAGGGAGATTCTGTTGAACAGCGCATAAAAGGCTCCCAGTGGACAGATCCACTTGCAGAACGGGCGATAGAAGAACACAGAAAGCACCACGATGCCGAGGAGAATACAGCTTTTCCATGTAAACAGCTCTCCCAGGCTAGCCCGGATGCCTGCATTGGCAATGGAAAGCGGAATACCGCCCTCCAGAATGCCGGCGGGGCAGATGTACTTGCAGAAAAACGGGTCGCCCAAGCCTACCTCATTCACCACTGTCATCGGCAGGACAATTACAAAGACAAGCAGAATGACATACTTGAGGTAGGTGAGGATATGCAGTTTTTTGGTACTGAATTTTTTAGTAGGAATTTTGTGCAGCAGTTCCTGGAACCAGCCGAAGGGACAGAGGAAACCGCATACTACACGCCCGAGCAGCACCCCGGCCAGGATTAGGAACCCGGCGATATAATAGGCAAAATGAAACTTTGAGGAGCCAATGACAGCCTGCAGGGAGCCAATGGGGCAGGAAGCTGCTGCTGCGGGACAGGAATAGCAGTTCAGTCCGGGGACACAGACGATTTTGGAACTGCCTTTGTGGATTTTCCCCCGGAGAAAGTTCGGAAGAAATGGATTGGAAGCGAGAGTCGCTGCCAGCTGGAACTTCCAGCGATGGTTCTTCTTAGCCAATGCCCACACACTCCAGACACAGATTGATTCCCTTGCTTAAAACGGTCGCTGCTTCACCCCTCAGGACCCCAACGCCCATCATCATAAGCGCAGCTGCCAGAAGAAACACCGGCACTTTTCGCAGGCTCATCCCATCACCGCCATTTCGCCGGTCTCACCGCTGTTGGAACCGGACATTTCTTTCTGCATTTCAGCAAAGCTGGATGCAGAGTCCGCAAGTTCGTCCGCTTCCACAGAAGAAAACCACGCAGAATAGAAAGACGCGTTGACGCACCAGGAAGCGGTATTGGGCATTCCCTCGATCATCTCCGTGTGGTTTCCAGCGGCAGTTTTCAGGGAGTCATTATAGTAGATAACCGGGAATGGCGCCTCCTGGAACAGCTCATTCCCATCCTCACTCTTGGTGCATACCAGGATCTCTGCACCGTTCTCCTTTACGGCGTCATAGCTGTCTGCCAGGGTCTGATAAAAACTTTTCGCATCCGGATCGGTGGGGTCGAGGAATACAAACAGGGTGACATCTGCCATCTGTTCCCGGGTAAATTCCTCACCGGAAAGGGTTGTGGTAGCGAACTCTCCAATGGCTCCGGCCTCTGTTTTGCTGGCGGCCGGGACACTTTGCTGCTGCATATACTCATCCGCCCACTCCTGTGTGATCCAGCCCTTTTCCAGAGCGTCTTCTACAGTGACGCTGCCTTCGGAAATGGCTTTCTCTACCTCATCCAAACTGGGCTTCTGATTTCCGTAGGCTGCCAGGGAAAGTGCACAGGCTGCTGCAAGAAAAATAGCTGCAAATCGCTTCATAATAAAGAACTCCTTCCGCTTTATGTTTGCAGAAGGAGTATAGCATATCCGGTATAAAGCGGATGTTAAGAAGGGAAGCAGATCTCAAATATGCTGCCGTTGGGAGAATTGGAACGGACAGTGACCTGCGCATGGTGCCGTTCCAGTATCTTTTTGCAGACAGCAAGACCCAGTCCGCTTCCGCCTATGGCCCGGCTTCTGGATTTATCCACCCGGAAGAAGGGCTCAAAGATCGCATCACGGCAGGATTCAGGAATGCCTTCGCCTTGATCAGCAATCTGCACCCGGACTGAACCGTCACTGTTTTGTACTGTCACAGAAACCTGCGTCCGTGGAGGACTGTATTTCACGGCGTTCTCCAGCAAGTTATAAAAGACCCGCTCCAGGAGGCTGTCCTGCCCCATGACAAAGCAATCCGTTTCCTCAATCTGAATATGGATTTCCTTTTCGTCTGCCAGGCTGGACAGTTCCCCCGCTATATCACAGAGCAGGGGGTGCAGGGGAACAGGTGACGGCCTATCCAGAGGCAGATCCCTGCTGAACCAGAGCAGATCTTCGATCAGTTGGGACAAGCGTTCCAGCTGGCTGCTCATGGTGCGGATCATTTCCAGTGCATCGGCATCAGCATTTTGTGATAACGCAAAGACATCCAGTTTTGCCCGCATGACAGCCAGGGGGGTCCGCAGTTCATGGGCCGCATTTGCGGAAAATTCCCTTTGCAGAAGGAAGGAATGCTGTAAATCCGCCATCATCCGATTGAAGGACAGGGTGAGCTGTTGGATCTCATCTGCGCTCTGCGGCAGGGCCAGCGGTTCTCCCAGATTCTCGGCATTGCGCTTCTGCACCTCACTGGACAGGTCCCGGATGGGCTTGAGTACATATCCAGCCGCAAAATAAGTGGATACACTTCCAGCCAGAACAATAACGATGGTGGCAATTGCTGTCTTTTGCTGAAAGACCTGATAATAAGGCTCATTTAATTCCTGTGCAGGCTCCAGCTGCACCATCTGCGAGGAATCATCCAGCATGGCAGGGAGCACAGTCACAGCTTCGATCATGCTCTCAGCTGACCGATTCGAAAGCAGCGTCAGGGTAACGCAGGAAACCAGCAGGAATAGGCTTGCCACTAGCGTAAAACGCATCCGCAGGGGAATTCTCTTCATCGCAGGATATACCCCTCTCCAATTTTAGTCTGAATGGGGTCATGTCCCATGGCGGCTTTCAGTTTTTTCCGCAGGGCCGAGATATGGACACGGATAGAATTGCTGAACGGGTCCATATCCCCGTTCCAGATATGGTCAATGAGCTCCTGTTGGGAAATTAACCGTCCCTGATTCAGCAGGAAATACTCCAGAATGGAAAATTCCTTCGTTGTAAAGCTGATGGGAGCGCCATCAATTTCAGCAGTCCGGTTCAGAGTGTCCAGAGAGAGCCCCTGATAGGCAAGAAGGCTGGACTGCTGGACAAACCGGCGGTTCAGCAGTACCCGAATGCGTGCTTCCAGCTCGGCAAAGTGAAACGGCTTGGTCAGATAATCGCTGGCTCCAAGCATAAAGCCGGACAGCTTACTCTCCAGTTCGGAGTTGGCGGACAGAATCAGAACCTTTGTCTGCGGGCGCTCCCTGCGCAGCTCCTTCAGAATGGAGAAGCCATCCATTCCCGGCAGGTTCAGATCCAGCACGACGAGGTCATACTCCTCGTCAATCGCCATCTGACAGCCGTTTTTTCCGTTGTCGGCCTGATCCACGGCATAGCCTTTTAGGGTCAGCCCCTTGCTGATGTCCCGCAGCAATTCCTGCTCATCTTCAATAACCAAAATTCGCATGTGCTGTAGGTTCCTGCCTTTCTTATCGTATTCAGTCTGATGTTTAGCATAGCAGAGATCCACTTGTTTCACAAGATGGCTGCGGGTGCCGTCGGCAAGATAAATCTGACGGTGACTGTTTTTGCGGCATGGATGGCGAGGAAAAATGGGAAGAAAAAATTCTCTTATAATATTACAATTTTTGGGATATTCACTAAAGATTCATAGCTTATTGATATATGGGAAAAGCTGACGAATTATACTGATATTAAACAATTAACGATTTTTGCACAAAAATCCAAGAAAAGGTGGAGATGGTATGGAATATATTTTACAGACCGATAACCTATCGAAAGTTTATGGAGAAAAGACAGTGCTGAACCATGTGAGCATTCATGTGCCGGAAAAGTCGATCTATGGTCTGGTGGGAAAAAACGGAGCTGGTAAAACCACACTGATGCGCATTATCTGCGGCCTGACACAGCAGAGCGAAGGCAATTATACATTGATGGGAAAGACAAATGATGACGCAGTGCGCAGCAACATGGGTATGCTGATTGAAAAACCAGGCATCTATGAGCATATGACAGCACTGGAGAATCTGCACTACTTTTCGCTGCTGTATGGTTTCAAATCGCAGGATTATCAGAGAATACTGGAAATGGTTGGACTGCAGAACGCCGGAAAAAAGAAGGCACATCAGTTCTCTCTGGGTATGAAGCAGCGGTTGGGCATTGCCATTGCGCTGCTGGGGAACCCTGGTTTTCTCATTCTTGACGAGCCGATCAATGGTCTTGATCCGGAAGGCGTATATGAGATGCGCAAAATGCTGGAGGCGCTGAATCGTGAAAATGGTACTACCATCATGATCGCCAGCCATATTCTCAGTGAGCTTTATAAGCTGGCGACAGATTATGCCATTATTGACGGCGGCTGTCTGATTGATGAGTTCAGCAAGGAAACGCTGGAGCGGGCGTGCAGCACCGGTGTCCAGGTTATAGTTGAGCCGGAATGTCTGCAGGATGCAAAGGCATTGATTGCCTCTCGTTATCCGGAGGTGCAGTGTGAAGTTCTGTCCAATCAGAGCCTGCATCTGTACGAGAAAATCAATCCGGCGGATCTGAATCAGTTCCTTGTGGAAAACAAGGTGCGTGTATGCGGTCTGGGAACCAACGATGGAGACATTGAGAAGTTCTTTGTAGAGAAACTCTCGGGAGGGAAAGCGGTATGAAAAATCTAATTCGCGGACATATCTATCAGCTGAAAAAAGACAATTTCTTTTTCGGATGTCTTGTAGTCGGTGTGATTTCCCTGGCTATGTCGATCCGCTTCTCTCTTATGGGGATTATGGCGATCCCGGTTGAGGGTATCGAAAAGATGTTCAGCACTTTCCTGGGCGGCGATATGGTCCTCTATGCCTTTATGCTGCTTACAACCAATATGATTGCTGAAGCCTATCGCTCCGGTGCGATGAAAAATATTATCGGACGTGGAATCCCGAAGAAACAATATTATCTCTCGATTGTCTATACCATATCGGCGGCATATCTGTTGGTAATGCTGATCAGCGGTATTGCTGCGGGTGTCCTTGCAGGCAGCAGATTTGGCATGGGAACCATTCTTTATCCCGGGTACTATGCGCTTTCCGTAGCAGCCAGAATCTTCTTTGTAATGGCACATATCAGCTTTGCAGTTACAATGGCAATCTTTACCAGAAATGCAATTACAGGCGTTGTTTTGGGCCTTGTGATCCCCAATATCCCGCAGATCGTGGAGATGGTCCTGAGCTTTTTGAGAATTCATATCAGCCTTGACTTCCTCAAACTCTCTACATATATGCCATATATCGATACAGCATCGAATGATCTGTCGACATTCCTGCCGTACTTTATCGTAGTGTGCGGATATCTGATTCTGTCCGTATTCGCTGGTTTCAGACTCCTGAAGCACCAGGATGTCAAGTGACATAGAAAGACGCCTCAAAAAACAAAGGCAGGAATGGATTTACCGTTCCTGCCTTTGTTTTTTTTTGGCATCAGTGCGAAACTGATTTTCTGGGATGCACCTATAAGCAGAGGGGGTTATGGGAATTTCATCCGCAGGCAGCCCGTGCGTATAGGTTCGAGGGTTGCTGTCCTTGTTTGTGGATTGTCTCTTTCCAGCCTTTTCAGGCCGGATCAGCTTCCGGCACCGGGTTGTCGGCGACCGATCGCCCCATAAAAAAGACCGTCCCCCGGAAGTTCCGGAGGACGGTCCGCAGAAGAGAGGATTTATGGAAAAAGTCAGCTGTGAATCACAGCCTGTACTTTCCGGCGAACGATCAGCGCCATGACAAAGGCCACAGCGGAAATGGCACAGGCAGCCAGGAAGGCCATGGAGTAATCCCCGCCGGTGCTGAGCTTGACAGCAATCTGCGGGCCAGCCAGACCGGCAAAGCCGAAGGCCAGATACATCACGCCATAGTTTTCGGTGACATGAGCCGCACCGAACAGGTCAGCGGTGATGGGGGTGATGGTACTGCCGAAGCCGCCATAGCAGAGGGCCGTCACAGCCAGACAGGCCACAGCTACCATCATGGCATCGGAAACCGCCAGGACTCCCATGGCGATCACCGGCAGGCCGCAGATGATGCAGAGGGTGATATACTTGTCAAAGTGGTCGGTGACAATGCCCCAGAGGAAGCGTCCGGACATGCTCATAAAGGACATGATGGACACATAGAAGGCCGCCTGAGTGGCAGTGAGGGCAAAGCTCTCCTGCATGATGGCAGACACCTGACTGATGACCATCATACCGGAGGTACAGCCAAAGGCAAAGGCAATGATTGCCACATAGAACATGGCAGTTTTTACCATACCGGCCCGGTCGAGGTCATAGACCGAGCGGGCAGCCCGACCCGCGCCGGCGGAACCGGAACCGCACTTGTATTCCAGATAGCCCTGGGGAACCGGCTGGATCAGCATGGCAACGGCGAAGATGACCACCAGAGCGGCACCGCCGGCCACAGTCAGGGCAAAGGAGAGACTGCGGCTCTCGATCATACCGGCGAGCATCGGGGACAGGAAGATGGACGCGCCGCCATAGACACCGGCGATAATGCCCGAAACCGAGCCCCGCTTATCGGGATAGAGGCTTGCCATATAGCCCATGATGGTGGGGTAGATCAGTCCGGAACCCACGCCGGTACCCAGACCGAAGGCCAGGAAAAAGACCGCCATGGAGGTGGTATAGCCGGAGATCACATAACCGGCGCCGAACAGAATACTGCCCAGGGCGATGGTGCGGCGGGTGCCCAGTTTCTTGATGAAGCCGCCCAGAATGGAAGGGCTCATGGTAGAGGAGAGCACCGTTACGGTATAGCAGAGCACGACAGTGGACTTGACCGCGTCGCCGCCCAGCAGGGCGATGAACGGGGACTGGAGCACCGACCAGGTATAGGCCAGGCCCACAAAGAATGCCCCCACCAGACAGCAGGCGAAATAGAACTTCCGCCGCTCATCGAGTTTTTGATAGTCCATTACAGCAGTGTCAGTCATCGCAGCGATCCTCCCGGTCATATTCTTCCAGAATCTTGGTCATCTGGATAATGCGCCGGCTGCGCTTTTCCGCATACTTTTCCGGGGACGGATACTTGAGCAGACCCTCTCCCGCCCGGACACCGGTCTTGCCTTCGGCAATGAGCTTTTCACCCAGCGGAATGGACTGGGTATCATTGCAGAGACTGGGCAGTACGTCCTTGGCAACCGTCATGGGGATTTCCAGACCCACAAAGTCCCACAGGGCAATGGGGCCCTCAAAGCCGAACCGCAGACCATCGGTATACCGGATGGCGTTTTCGGCATCTTCCGCCGAGATCCAGCCCTGATCGATCATGTAATAGAGTTCCCGGTTGATGACTGTCGCCAGACGGTTCACAATAAAGCCGGGCACAAAGTGACGCAGTACCGCCGGTTTCTTGCCCACATATTCCAGCAGACCCCGGACAGCCGCAGCAGTTTCCTCCGAAGTCTTGGGGCCGCAGACCACCTCGATCAGCTTCATCAGATGGGGCGGATTGAACCAATGGGTGATGATGAGCCGTTCCGGATGGCTGATGACATCATCGCACACCGAGAAAATATCCATACCCGAAGTATTGCTGGCAAAGATGCAGTCCTCCCGGCAGCTCTCGTTGAGCAGGGCATAGATCTGCCGCTTGGCCTCCTTGTTCTCATAGATGACCTCAAAGGCACAGTCGATCTCCTTGCCCACCGACGGAATTCCATCGTTGGTCATCACATGGAGATTCTTCCGGACTGTCTCCCGGTAGCTTTCATCTGCCATGCCGTTGTCCTTCAGAATGTCGATGGCCCGGTCGATCTCCCGCAGGGCATTGTCCAGATACTCCTGCTTGAGGTCGGTCATATAGACGGTCAGACCCTGTGCCGCCATGACCTGCGCAATCCCCCGGCCCATGACACCAGCTCCCACAACCAGTATCCTGTACTCACTGAAATTCTGTTTCATACTGCACATTCCTTTCCGAATTCTTTGTTAAAAATATATCACCAAACCGGACGGTGTGCTCTTAGAAATCTCCTAACGGTATTAGACAATCTCTAATAAACCCGCTATAATAAAGGAAAGAAAGGGATGGGATCGCCATGGAATTACAAAAACTCAAATGTTTTGTGGCAGTGGCAGACAAACTCAGTTTTACCCGGGCCGCAGAGGAACTCTATTTTTCAGTGCCCACTGTCACCCATCATATCAAAAGCCTGGAGGAACAGATGGGTGTCCAGCTCCTGTTCCGGGACAAGCATTCGGTGCGTCTGACCCCCGCCGGAGAGACCTTCTATCCGGTGGCCCGGGATATTCTCTCCAAACTGGACGCC
>ERZ857521.3251-NODE-3251-length-13658-cov-2.897890_pt1 | contig 13658 bp, 16 predicted proteins | sample MGYA00519701_ERZ857521 | MGnify/ENA primary metagenome ERZ857521 (study PRJEB31778, sample SAMEA3449346) | human gut metagenome | biome: human gut; feature: human-associated habitat; material: faeces | place: United Kingdom | collected 2010/2012 ...
AGTTTTCGTTAATATATGAAAAAAATTATATCGGCATGATGGCATTATATTCAGCGCTTAAAAGTTATTCAGATGTCTTAGTATTAAATATCCGTTATGATGAAGGATACCGCCGCGTAATGAGTGTCATGTCTGAAAAAACAGTTTACCATGCTGCTGCGCCTATTGTTAAGAAAATGTGTATGCAAACAGGTTTTTTCTTTAAAGCATATGACATAACTCAGTACCGAACAAAGGTTGTCCTCGATGGAGAAACGATTGGCAATTATCATTTTTTTATTCGCATGGATTTCTCAGATACCGGACATGGAAATGAAAAGTATTTGTTATGTATTCGCCCAGTTAATGGGAGAAATTTTTTTGCGGGGATTGTTCTTCAAAAGTTCAAAATGGATGAAATTTCGCAAATGCTTGCCTTAAAAGAAAAGGTAAAAAATCTTTTATTGACTTCTGATAAAATAATTAGCGGCAAACAGAAAATTCTGAAAAGTCGCGGATTAAAAACCGCTATTGGGAAAAAACGTTTAGCGGGAATTGATAAGGAGTTGGTAGAAGGAACAGATCTTCTTTTGTATCTGGTAGAGCTACCGGAAAAAATCGGGAGCATTAATAATACATCAGATCGAGGACTTGCCGAATCGGCAGGAGAGTTATTTTTGGAATTGTTGAATATAGCTGTTTGATAATTCTGCTAAATAAATAAAAAGGAGAATGATATGAAAGGTTTAGAAGTTTATCGTAAAGGTAATAAAGTTGTTTTAGCCGGAAAGGTTAAGCAGATTGTATCCGGACATATTCCTTGACCAAAAATAGCGGCAAGGAATATGTCCGGTTGGTTTTACAAAAAAAAGCAATGACTTGGGATCCTGAATTAGAAATGGAAGTCGAAGCCGAGGAAGCTGAGGAAGCAACCATCATTTTTGTTGATAATGAGGAAGGATTTTACGGTCCATCTCTTGCGGCTACAAATGTTGAAAAATTAAAGATCAAGGATGGAACTTATGTTGCTGTCAAGGCGTCAGCCAAAGAGAATGACGATGGAACAATTTCTTATTTCGGTTCTCGGGTACAGTATTTAGGGTGTTGTTTTGACTTTAAGTTCTCTGAAGATGGTCCGGCCGCAAGCGTTATTATCGGCACAACGATAGTAAAATCGCAGACAGAGGTTTCTGTTCCGGTCAGAAGCTATGACTTTAAGAAAAGAGTACAGTATACGGCTTGGGCTAACATGACTGCTGCAGAAGGGGTTTCTGTTGAGGAAGGAACATTCGATCAGACAGAGGATGGCAAGAATCCTTATGTGGCATTTGTTATTCCAAAGTTTGATAAAACGCAGAATTCTGATGGCGACGATCAGAGTTGGACAGGAAGCTTCATTTCTTGTAAAAGAGTTTCATAAAACAAAAAACTCCGCTTTTTTAATAAGCGGGGTTTTTATTTTTTAGAGCATCTGACATATTAAAAATGATTTTAAAAATTATTAAGAGAAAAGGAGATATAATAATGATTGAGAAAAAATTCAGAACTGACAAAGTATTTTCACCGCGGCTAAATAAGGAGATTGAGGTTGAGGTGTATGATGGAGATAATGGCATGACTGTTATTTCTTCTGCCAGTCTTAGAGATGCAACTAAGGCAATTATTGATGGATTATCCGGAAAACTTGGTTCGGAATTAATCCAGATGTTCCCGAATGAGAATGGTGAAGTAGGTTATTGTCTTGTAAGAGCATGGCTTAGAGTAAAAAAAGAAGGCACAGAAACAGATGAAGTTGAAACAATTATTGGTTATGGAGAATTCACTGCGTCTGGAGCTAAAAGCGAAATTTCTTTGACGAATCCTTTTGCAACAGCACAGAAACGCGCAGAGGCGAAATGTTTTATTAAGTTTCTTCAGCTTCCGGGACGTGTATATTCTTCGGATGAGATTGAAGCTACTACTCGGACAAATTTTAAAGAAATGCTCGAATCAAAAACGGCTGATGTGAATGGCTTCGCGGCAGCATCTGTTGATTCCGCAATTATCTCTCCGGAAAAAGTAGGAAATGCAGAGAAACCTGTAGATGTAGAGAAAGCTGCTAAAGCAGAAGAAGTTAAGCCTGTAGAAGCTCCAAAAGCTAATGCGGAGGTTGTAAATAAGGACGATCCCTTATCCAAAAAAACTGCAAAAGAGTCTAAGCAGGAAATGAAAAAGACTACGGAAAAGTCAGTGGAGACATCTGAAACAAATTCTGATGCAACAGTGAAGAAAGATATCTCGAATGTTCCGGAGACAGAGGCCTCGGTTACAGAGAATCCGGCAGTAGAAGAAGTAAAACCGGATGTAGAAGAGGATATCGCCCAGCCAGAAAAATCTGTTGCAAATTCTAAAAAGGATCCGATGGATCTGATTGTTATTTATGGTCCAGCAAAAGGAAAGAATTTAACGGTACGTGAAGTTTTATCTAACCCAGCATATGAGCGTTTTGTGACACTGATTAAATCAGGTGCAGCAAAAATGCCTGCAGAACCAGAGAAAGCAGCTATTTACAATGCAATTAAAAGTGCATAAGTAAAAAAGAGAGGAGCAATCCTCTCTTTTTTTGTTCCCAAAATGCAAGAAAAATCTGACATATTATTAAAAAGCATTTTGGGAGGTGCCCGATGAAAAAAGCATTACTTATAGCTGAAAAGCCAGATTATATGCATCAAATTGAAGCTGTATACAATAAACATAGAGCAGAAATTCCATTTGATATTGATTTCACTGCACAAGTAGGACATTTGATGCAGTTATTAGATCCATCAGAAATCAATGAAGAATATAAGAGTTGGGATCCAGCATATTTGCCAATTGTACCAGAAAATGAGGGAGGATGGAAGTATAAGGTTATTCCAGGGAAAGAAAATTTGGTAAAACAAATTGGGAAAATGCTAAATTCTGGAAAATATGATGTCATTATTCATGCTGGGGATCCAGACCAAGAAGGAGAGCTTCTTACCAGACTTGTTTTAAACCATTTAAAAAATACACTTCCAGTTATTCGGTTATGGGTAAATGCTACAACAGAAGCCGAAATTTTAATTGGGCTAAAAAATATGAAAAGTGATAATGAGGCGTTTTTTGAAAATCTTTATAACGCAGCATTAGTGAGACAACATTCTGATTGGCGTTTTGGCATGAATGGATCAAGAGCAGTCGCGGCTAAAATTGTGACTTCAAAAGAAAACAAAGTTGCTGTCGGGCGATGCATGACAGCAATACAGGCAATAGTGGTTGAACGAGAAGAAGCTGTTAAAAATTTTAAACCGCAAACGACATATGGAATTATTCTTTCTCATGAAAATGGATTAGAGACACAATTATTTTGTGAAGAAAAAAATATAGATGGAAAAGGAAAAGAAACAATAACTCAGAATTTAACTTATTTTGAGACAAAAGCTGAAGCTGAAAAATTCGTACAGTCCTGTGAAAGCGAAAGGAGAGTATTAAATATAGAAAAAAAAGATGAAAAAGTATTTGCGCCAAAGTTGTATAGTCTTTCAGATATTCAATATGACGCTGGAAAATTAAATTTTTCTCCAGATGAAACACTTGCAATTATTCAAGGCTTATATACAAAACATTTGCTGACATATCCAAGAACAGATTGCAATTATTTAAATAGCACTGATAAATTTAGTGAAATGATTCAATCGGCAGCATCTATTCCAGGGTATGAAATTATTGCAAAAGAGGCATTAAAAAATATTGAAAGCGTAAAGAAAAACAAAAAATTTGTTAATAATGAAGAATTAAAAAAACATGGGCATTCCGCTTTATGTCCGACAGATATTCCGGCTGATTTTTCAGCATTATCATCTGATGAACAGATTATTTATAAATTGGTTTGCAGAAGATATTTAGCTATTTTTCTGCCCCCAATGTTACAAAAGAAAACGACAATTATTGTACAGAATAATGGAGAATTATTCCGAGCAACAGGAAAGCAAATAATCGAGAGAGGCTTCACTGATTTTTTAAATATAAATTCTAAGGATGAAGAACTCCCTATGGTAAAAAAAGATGATGTCTTAAAAGTAACGTCCAAGAAAATAGCAGAAAAGATTTCAACTTGTCCTAAGCGGTTTACTGCAGGCGATTTGGCGAGAGCGCTTGAAAATCCAGCAAAATTTTTGCGCGATAAGAATATTACCAATAAAGAATTTAAAATTGGTACATCCTCAACAAGAGCAGCGATCATCCAAAAATTAGTTGATGATAAATTTTTATCGCAAAATTCTAAAAAAGTGCTAACCCCAACTGAGTGGGGAACTTTTTTAGCCCATGCATTAAAAAATTTGGATATTTCCAAGGCGGATATGACGGCAAAGTGGGAAAATCTGCTACAGCAAATTCGTACAGGAGAAATTTCGTCAGAACAAGCAGAAGACATTATGCGCCGAGAGACGAAAAAGCTGGTAAATGATATAAACGATATGCAGGAATATACATTTGGAGATGTTGGAGTAAATCGTAGAATAATTGGGAAATGTCCATTTTGTGGAAAGGATATTATCCATTCAGAAAAGAATTATTTCTGCGCAGGGTATAAAGATGGATGCAACACTTCTATTCCAGCAGAATTCCTTGGCGCAAAATTTTCTCCAGATGATGCTATGACTTTACTTAAAGGTGCTTCTATTACAAAGAAATTGAAAAAAGAACAGAAATCGTGGATGCAAGAGCTTAAATATGATGCTTCATCAAAACGTTTAGAATTTATTAAAGATGAAGGAACAACAGAAATTTCTTGCCCAAAATGTGGGGAAAATCTTTTCCGAAATGGATCTACATTAAAATGTGATTGCGGATATAAAATCTGGACAAAAGTTGCGGGAAAAGACCTATCGGAAGAAGATTTGAAATATATTTTTGAGCATGGAAAGTCTGCTAAAAAGATTACCGGGTTTGTTAGCAGTAAAGGAAAGAAATTTTCAGCAAAATTAAAATTAAACTCACAGAAAGATGGGTTTGAGTTTATTTTTGATAAGTAACTTTATATCGAAATTCAACATTTTAGGCTGTTCTTACATATTAAATATAGAACAGCTTAGTAGGCAAGAAAGCAAAATAAACGCCCGCTTAGGCGGACAGAAAGGAAAAGGCTCCACTCTGGATCTAAAGTTCCGGAGTTTCTGCCTAATAATATTATAATTATGGAACATGTAGAACAGAAACAAATTATTAAAAATTTATGGGGCATGACAAAATTTTATTGCGGGCACGGACATGAAGTACCGGTTGAAATGACATATAAAGATGGTCCGACTTCTATGTTTTATTCCTGCCCGCGATATTATGTTGATAAAACAAATCGCCCGGGGGAACGCGCTTGTGCAAATCGTTTATCTTTTGATGATGCCGAAGCGATTATTCTGCGATTGTCAGATGTTATTTTAGAACATGAACAGAAAGGCGAAGAATTTGATCTTACTAATTACCGGATGAATTATAAGCAGGTACAGGTAAAAGTTCTTAAGTATAGCCCACAGGAAATGCAGCTTGAAATTTTAAACCGGAGGGCACTGCGGTGAAAAAAATAATCAAAAAGTTTCCCCGAAATGCTTGGATCTGGATATTGATAGCTGTTTGTATTGCAATAAAGTTATTTATGTGTCCTATCCAAGTGTCGGGAAATTCAATGTCTCCAACTTATAAAAATGGGCAAATACTTTTAGCAACTGTTAGCGGAAAGGGAAATATTGCTCGAGGAGATGTAGTTGTTTTCCGCGAAAAAGAAACAAACACAATTATGATCAAGCGGGTAATAGGACTTCCCGGTGACGAAGTAAAAATAACTTCAAAAGGCATTTTTATAAATGAAAATAAATTCGTGGATATTTTCACCGAATCAATGGATTTCCCAACCGTTGGGATGAATTTTTGGAGATTGGGAGAAAGCGAATATTTTGTATTAGGCGATAACCGAAATGATAGTATGGATAGCCGTGTATATGGATGTATTAATAAGAAACAGATTTTATATAAAGTATATGGAACATTAAATGATGTATCTGAAATTTCAGCAAAAGAGCAGAAATAAAATTATTATATCAAAGGAGATATAGCATGAATACAAATGAATTTAGAACAAAAACAATTTTTCAGCCGCGACAGAATCCCTCTGTAAAAGGATATTGGGGAATTGCAATTGATGTTGGCTTTTCAGCAGTAAAGGTGTTTTCGCCTAATCAAGTTGCCTGTTTTCCAAGTTATGCAAGAAAATTGCCAAAGGGACAGAAGTTTTTAGGAGAAGCGGACAAACGCGATATTTTTTATCGTGATGAAACAGGAGAAGAATGGCTTGTTGGCATGTATGCGCAGAATATGATCCATTCAGATGATTCAGATAGTTTGTCTAAAGGGCTTTTTGTAAAAAATCGTTTTACGTCACCAATGTTCAAGGTGATTTCTCGCGTTGGATTAGCATTAGGAATGATGGAAAATCAGTATGGCAGCCCTAAAGATAAGGTACTTGCTGTGCAGACAGGCCTTCCTCCAGAGCATTTAGACGAATATGCTTCAGATATTAAAGAGGTGCTTGCCGGAGAACATCAGTTTGAAGTAAAAATTGGTAATGGAGAATGGACTACAGTGAAGTATTCACTTCCAGAGCAAAATATCCGTGTGATGGATCAGCCAATGGGTTCTTTAATTGCTGTATCTACAGATCGAAATGGAGGAATGATTCCAGAAGCAAAATTATATCTTAAGTCAAACGTATTGGTTATTGACCCTGGATTTGGAACAATGGATACGTTTAATATTGTAGACCGGAGAGTTGCTGGAGAGACATGGGAGGATCTTGGAATGAATGCTGTTCTGCAGGATGTCTGTGATGTGCTTGCAGAAAACCCAGAATATCATACAAAAGTAACCGTTCCTGCCATTCAGAAATGTTTAGAGCGTGGAGTTGTTCGGATCGTAGATAAAAAAGCGAGAAAAGCTTATGATAAACCATTTGCGAATATTCTTGAAAAATCAAGCGAAAAAATTTGCAATAGTATGCTGTTAAAATTGGATGAAACATATGATGGATTGATCAGTTATGATTATTTGATTGTGACAGGCGGATTAGGAGCAGCATGGTTTAATCAAATTAAAAATTATTATGTAGGGTTAGAAACATTAAAAGTAATCTCAGGCACTGCAAATGATACTTTAGATGGCATCTTCTCAAATGTTCGGGGGTATTATTTTGCATTACTTAATACATTTAAGGGAGGAAAGGCTGCATAGCAGCCTGACTCCTTGTAGGAGAAATATATGGGAAAGAAAAGAGTTATGATGCGGCTTTACCGCCAGCATGATATGGATTTAATAGTATTATATCTTAATAAAGAATTCGGATTCATGAAAGCTTTAAAGCATGCATTACATTGTTATTCGCGAAAAGAAGCTTTCCTTTTCTCAGCTCCTGATTTAGAAGAGTTTGGAATTGCCAGAGAATTAAAGTATCGGTATTGCCTTACTGTAACATTAGATACCGAAAAAGATGCTGACATTATCAAATTGCTTGAAAGAGTAAAGCCTAATAACCGAAATGAGTTTATTAAATGTGTCATGCGAGGCTCTATGATTGGACCGTATGCATATGGGTGTTTAAGTGGTGCTGATGAAAATTTGGAAGCAGAATCTATTGTTTTGGCAGCGCAAAGTGCAGCAACAGGCGGTCTATTAGATGCCCCTCCGGCTAGAAATAAAGTGCAAGAGAAAAAGCAAAAAAAACAAATTCAAAATGGAAAGAAACATCAAACAAAAGAACCTGTAGGAAGGAAAATCTCTAAATCTAAGCCTAATGAAAATTCCTTTAAAAACACAGAGTCAGAATTGGATAAAGAAACAATAGCTCCTACAATCTCTACAGAAAATAAAACAACAAATCATGCTCCAAGTGAAGTGGAACCCAAAGTAGGAAACGAGGAGGATTCTGCTGCTTTCTTTGCAGAATTGAACGCAATGCTTGGAGGAATGTAATTATGGAGGTCTTTTATGAATAATTATGACAAAAAGCAACTTTACGACAACGAGATCAGCGAATTGATTAGTGAAATTAACAGCATTTGCCAGAGAGAAAATATCCCTTATTTTTTCACATGTGCAATTACAAATTCGGCTACAGAGACAAAGTATCAGAGTGAAATGTTATCTGCCGCAAAAGCAGATATTGAACTTTCAAATGATGTTGTCGCGGAATGCCTAAAACTCTTGCGAGGCTATCATGCTGTTCCGAAAGAAATGGTTATTCCAAGCATGGCAGAAATCCATGGAAAAGAAATTTTAAATAAGTCTAAAGATGGCGATGATATTTTGGAAGAAATGATGCACGTAAGTGCAGAAGAGGCATCTGATTGCATCCAAAGTAGTGACGCAAAGGATTTAACAAATATGTATCGGTAGGAGGAATTATGTTGAAAGTAATTTCTAATGATATTTTGAAACATAAGCGCATTAAATATATGAGCGAACAAGGAAATGGAGAATTGTCCATCTTCTGTGATTTAAGTGGGAAAAATTTTAAAGCAAAGCTGAGAATTCCTGGGTATGAAATAGCCCCTGTTTATTTTGCTTTTCCGTATAATGAAGAAGGCTGTCCATTTTCTGTCACGAAGATTGTGCCAACAGTTGAAAATGAATTTGACCCCAATGAGATCTCTAAAGATGAAAGACTAATGACCTTTTTAAAAGATTGTGCAGATAAGATAGCGGATTTTATTCATATTATGAATGATATGGTTATGCTTGATGCGGGAAATATACAAAAATTAGTAGGAGTATTAAGCCCGGAAAATGCTATAGACGTTCCGGAATTGCTTGGATTTGTTATTGAAGATTTGGAAAACTATGAGGAAATGCGAGACATCACTAATTTATATCGAAAAATAGTTATAGGCGAAAAGGAGGTTCCAGCATGAAGAAAGGAAAGAAAATAATATTTTTGACTCTCATAATGCTTATATGCCAATGTTTAGGAGGCTGTGGCATTTTACTTTCCCAAGAGGATGTTTCAGCAATTGCGACAAATAGTACGAAGCATCTTTCATCGGGACAATATTATGTCTGGCACGATCCAGATGCAAAAGACATTACAGAAGATTTAAAAGGAGTTGACAACGAAGAAAATGTTTTCTTCCCAGTTTATGAAGGGAATACAACTTTTGTAGGGGATGAAATAAGTACGGCTATTGGAAGTAAGAATCGTATTATATGGGCATTAAATGATTCTGAACAAATAGAAACAAGTATCCCTACACTTTATAGTGGAGATAAATTAATTTATTATAGTCAAACAGAAATCCCAGAAAAATTTGTTTTAGAACGTTTTGAGGATGTCGGAAATACCTTTGGTATTGCCGGATTATATAAACTTGCTTCAGAAAGATATGCGTATTCTTTTTCAAATAATGAAATTTATGAAAAATCTGATATGGCCCGTGTGTTAAAATTAAGCAATACTACAGAAACAATTATATTTGATCGTATCAGTTCCGTTACGTTGAATGAAAATGTTGTGAATGATGCCGGAATTATCGAAGGAGTAAAAGGCGGAGAGTCATATGATTTTGATATTTATGCTGGGACAATTAAATATCCTGCAACATTAAAAGCTGACACACGAGCATTTGTATCAATGGAAGCTGCGTATACATATGATTACGATTTGCCCCAAGCAGAAATCGCGGTATTACAACTTCCGGAGTTTTTAAAGACAGGTTATTACTATATAAATGGCACAGGATTATTTCGATATATCGCAAATGAAGATAAATATGATGAAAATACAGATTTTAATGATCCGATGCTAGTATATGACGATGAAGGACATTAGATTGACTGTCCGGATGGATATATTGATGCGTATGGGAATACTCCTGCTTTATATACTGGTTATGCTGCAGACGAGACCGATACGGAACTTATAAGTGAGACAGAAACAATAGAACCATCGACAGAAGAATCATCAGAAGAAATAAGAACTGAAAATATTCTTGAATACCAATTGGATATTCCAACAGATATAACAACACTTGATATCGACATATCTTATGAGAAAAGGAATATTGGTAATACTATTGTTCCTGCTCCGTCTCTAATGCTTGTTTCCTCTGGTGGAGCAATTCAAACAATTGATGGAAATAATGGGAAAATTATTAAAGAATTAGAAATACTAAGCGCAGGAACATGGAAAATAAAACTTATAAATGCAGAATATTATTATTTTGATGGAAGCTATAAACTTTTGAATAATAATGAAGAGGCTGTTGAAACGCATACATTAGACGAATTGACAGAAATAAGTTCAACAGAAAATAACAATCCTATAGATTTGAATAATGGCGCTGAAAATTCTGAAATGATTCGATCGACAGAAACTACATAATTTATAATAAGAAAGGAGATAGCTGCACAATGTGCAGCTATAATTAAATATGGAAGAGCTACGAACATCTTATAAAAATTTTTCAGATAGAATAAAAGAAGAAAATGAAAAATTCGATATGGAATATCCTATCATTCCGTTAGGGAAAACAAGATCAATTCGTTTCCCATATTTTTCTTATAAACAATATCCAGATGGATTAGCTTTTAAAGAAAAAGATATACTTGGATTTGTATATACCGATTTAAAGCATCGCATACACCATACTGCTGTTGGAATTATTAGGAATGAGGATAGCGAAGATGAAATAAATTTTTTCGATATAAAAGATTTGGAATCACGAATACACTTAAATTCCTGTGGCTTTATTCCAGTTGAAAATAACCAATATATTATAGTTGCAAAGCGAAAAATAGATTGGGTTGAATTAATAAGTGTGTGTATAGCAGTCATAATTACAATTTTGTTCTTTTGAAACAAAAAGGAAATCTCTTGTGAGAGGTTTCCTTTTTTTTATTTTTTTCTGACATATTAAATTCAGAAAAATGAATGAGTGAAGTAAAGAATATTTCAAGTGCCCTTCTTGAATAACTTGCTTAACAGTTTCATTATTCCAAAATTTCAAAATCAAATGTGTAATAAGAAAGGAAATCAAAAATGGAACGACAGTGTGATTTTATTAACGAAGTACATTTAACAGGACAGATCAAGCATATTCATCGTAATTTTGAAAAACGGGTTGCTGGAATTGAGGTAGCAACGTATGGGGGACATCCGAATTATCCGGAAGTTCTTTGCTTAGGAGACCATTTCGCAGATGCAGACACAGTAGCAGTAGGAGATTGGGTGAAAATTACTGCTTGTGTTCAGACCAGAAGGAAGAGAATTCAGGAAGGTGATTCTTTCCGAACAGATTATCGTCAGGGCTTAGTTTTAACGAATATCGAAAAGACAGAAAGCATTGGCGAAAAGTATTTTGGTCAGAATGCGGAAAACGGTCTTTATGACACACAGAATTTAGTTGTGTTAACAGGAACTGTTAATAGCTTTAAGGCACTTGGAAATAGAGCGCAGCTTACTCTGTATTGCATGAATGGTAAATATCGCGATCTGATCATGGTTGCATTTTTTACACAGGATGCAAAAGAATTTGTGTCTCAATTTGAAAAAGGCGATTGGGTTAATGTCGTTGCCAGAGTACAGACAACTTCTGCATCTAAAAGCAATACAGGACACAAGAAAGAATCTTTAGTGGGGGCAAGAATTAACAAAGTGGCTGATGCCCCATCTGTTAAGGAGGATGGAAATGAAAAATAAATTAAAAAATGTAAGGAATTGGATTTATTTAAGAAACAAGGAGTTACAAGCGGCTTTTGTTACAAGTATGCTAATGCCTCTTCAAGCGGGAGCTACTAACGCTAATACAAATACGACACAAACAATTATGAAGAATGCTCTTGATGTTGTGTTCCAGATTTTTATGTATGTCGGTATTTTTGTAGCAATTTTTGGAGTGGTCAATTTAATTAATTCTATTCAGCAACAGGACGGTGATCGGCAGCAAAAAGCGGTTGGAGGCATTGTTATTGGTGGAGTTATGATTGGATTAAAATTCTTTGTTGCAGCAATTATTAATAACGCTGGAACGGGTATTACCCTTTAAAGAGTTATTAATTCATAAATATAAAATTTGCAATATAATTTCCGTTATGCACAAATCCCGGGTTGTATGACTCGGGATTTAATACATAAATATTAAAAAGAAGGAGAGAATTATGGCATTCCCTACTGAATGGATTTATCAAAAATGCGTAGATGCTGTTAGCGATATTTACGGAAGCGGAATGGTAGAAAAAACGCGCCCATGGCTTGAAGTAAGCAGTACAGGTAATTTTGCTGGTGTATGGGGCTTTATTGAAGCGGGCTGCAATGTATTTATTGCTGTAGGAACAATTCTTGTTGTAATATATTTTGTCATAAATTTATCTGAAAAATCAATTTCACAAGGGGCTACACTTGAAACTTTTGCTAAATATTTTATTGAATTTTGCTTGGCTCTATTGCTAATAGCGAATGCTTTCCGAATTGTAGGATTTGCAAGTTCTATTGGATCCGGCGTATTAACTGATGTCGGGACAATAGCAAGCCAAGCGACAGAAGATGAAACAACTCCTGGCGGCAGTCTCTTAGCTGAGATTGATGAAATAAATACAGGATCAAATGGAATAGGAAAATTTATGAAATTATTACTATTCTACTTAACAACATTACAGTTCCCAGCACTTTTAGCAGCAATCGGCAGAACATTAGTCATAGTAGCGTGCATGGCCCGAGGAATCAGCATTATTATTTATGGTGTATTTCTGCCAATCCCAATTGCTGATGTATATAAAGATGGCTTAAATTCTAAAGGAATCCGATATATTAAAAAATTCATAGGATTATTCCTGCAAGGAGCTGTTATTCTTTTAGTTGTTATTGCATCTTCTTACTTACAAGGTTCTGTTTCGCAGGAAAGTGGATTAACAGGAGCACTTTATAGTGTAGGCTTAATATTTGTAACTGTAATGATAATTTTTAAGTCACAATCTATTGCAAATGATATTGTTGGCGTATAAGCGCGATAATAATATAGGAGGATATATGATAGAACGAGAAGTTTGGCAAGATATTCGAAAATATAAGAAAACTTTTATTGGGGCTTTTACATTACGTGAAACGATTTGTTTTGTAGCAGCGGCAATTGTGTGTATTCCTTCATTTATTTTTTTATCAAAAATTTTTATACAGTCTGCAGCAATATTTGGCGCAGCATTATTGGCTGTCCCTTTTGTATTATGTGGTTGGAAAGAAATGTATGGAATGACATTTGAACGTTATATTTTCCGACAAATCAAAAAAAAGTTGACAAGAAAAACCGTGCGAATGTATAAATCTCAAAATATGTTTTTGAATTATTTTGATAAAGGACATATCGAAGCGACAAAAAAAGAACAAAAAGAGATTCGCAAACAATTGAAAGCCGAAAAAGATACCAAATATAAGATGATCGTATAGTATTCCAGTTTCTCCTATTTTTTCTGACATATTAAAGTTAGAAAAAATAGGAGGTTTTTTTATGGGCTTTAATTCTAAAAAAATAAAAAGTTCTTCTAAAGAGGAGAATAAGACCCTTCAGAATGGTGCTGAAAATCAGGAATCTTTAAATAACAATGACGAAGGATCCTTAAAACAAAATAAAGGATCTTTAAAACAA
>ERZ857521.3253-NODE-3253-length-13648-cov-12.763702_pt1 | contig 13648 bp, 11 predicted proteins | sample MGYA00519701_ERZ857521 | MGnify/ENA primary metagenome ERZ857521 (study PRJEB31778, sample SAMEA3449346) | human gut metagenome | biome: human gut; feature: human-associated habitat; material: faeces | place: United Kingdom | collected 2010/2012 ...
TCTGACTCTTAAATTCCGTTTGTCTAATTCGCAAACCATTTCTTTTTGACTATACAAAGCGACTATGTTGCCCAGGAGTCATTTCATATTTATCATCAGTTATCTTCACAAAAAGCTCAAATCCTTTTTTCCATTGAGGAATACTACCTGCTTCATCACAATTATTCTTTAAGTTTCTAAGCATTGTATTCACTTGAGTAGTCAATACGTTAACTTCATTCGCTTTATTATTATACGATCGAAGAGCTGTATCTTTTTCTTGATTAATTTGCTTGAACGCATTCACAAGCAAATTCTTTATATTATCAAGATAAGCATCTTGAGATGTATCACGTGTGACAGACTTAATTGGTGTCATAATAGTCTCCAAATTCTCTTTCCCTGAAAAACGGATGAAACTTTGCACAGATACACCTTCATCCCGCAATGTCTTTCGGATTAGCTGTTCCACTTTATTTATTTCCGTTTCCGGTTTGGTATCAATCTTATTAATTACAACATAAAGAGGTTTCTTCAAATACTCTTTAATCAAAGAAATGGAACTGCGATTTACTGTCCCAGCATTCACATCAAATACCCAAAACAAGGCATCACATTCATTGATTACATCAATAGTGCGTTGCGCATCTTCTGAATCATTTGAATTGAATCCCGGAGTATCAAGAATGCTCAAACCGCTTAAATTAGGATTTTTATAAGTCATCACAAAATACTTAATTAATGAAGAGACGCCTTTCACTTGATCAAGCACTTCTTTGCTGACCCTCCTAAAAGTATTCTCACTTATTAACTTCAATTTATTGTCAGGAGAAACGAAGCGATAAGAAACACTTTCACCACCTGCAATATATGTCGGTATTGCAGTGGTAGCTTTCGTACTTACAGGCAAGGTCGGGACATTTGGGTCATCCTGTGAAAGAATGCGATTGACGATGGATGTCTTACCCGCCGAAAACTCTCCTACAAAAGCTATGGTCGTTTTACCTGCTATCCAACTTTTCTTGGCTGTTACATTCCAACGCTCCAAATCGTCCTCACACATCTTTTTTTTGTCATAACTAGTCCCATTCTTATCCATACAATCCTTAAAGTCATTACGAATAAAATCCGCCATATTGTTGACTTTATTGTATAAATCTTCTACAGCTGTGGTTTTAACATCTCCGGCACTCAGCACTTCTTGAATGAAAGCCAAAGATTCAATCTTTAGATTCAAATCTTTTATACGTTCTTCAAGCTCGCTTCTCTTTTCTTCCAGTTCTTGACTTAGCTTTTTATTGTTTCGATACCCTTCATCAACTTGGCTTTGGAGTTGAAGAATCTCTTCTCCTTTTTGTTTGCTCCTCTTCTGTTCTTCTTCCAGTTGTTCCTCCAAATCATCGTAGTCATCATTCAATTCATTGATTTTACTTTTCAGGCTTTTAATCTTTTCCTTTAATTGATCCAGATCAGCCAATTGAGCTTGAACCACATCATCCACTTTGCCGTCCAGCATTTGGCGAAGTTGTTGTTCCAACTTCTCCGTCTGCATTTCTGCATCTTTCAATTGCTTGCTGTATGTTTCTTGCAGTGCTATAGCATCCGCTTTCAACTTTTCAGTCTCGACTTCAAGTCCTTCTTTTTCATCCAATAGCTTTTGAACCTCAGCCTTTTTACTGTTTCGCACAAGCAACCATGCCACTCCAGCACCTATAATAGCTGCAATGACAATATATACTATTAACATGACATCCATTGCTTTCTTGCTATTTACGTTTCAAATTGGCTATTTCCAGTTCGTATGATTCACACGCTACTTTATATTCTTGTAACTTACGATACAATTCATCATTCTGCATACGCAATTTCTTGGATTCAGCTTTGGCATCTTCCAACTCATCTCTCAAATCATCCTGACTATCATCTTTTGATTTAGACTGTCGTCTTAGTCTTTCTACCTCAATCTGCAAATCTTCTACTTGACGAGTCAAATCTTTATTACGTTTACGAAGTTGCTCATTCTCATTATAGATTTCTTCTAATTCTCTCTTTTTCTGATTCAATTCATTCGTGGTCGAATTACCTAAAATCTTATCCTTTGCATACATGCCTACTGCACCTACAGCAACGCCAATAATTAATTCCGTCATATCCATATTCATTTAAAGTGTTACTAATAAATTTCTGTAATCTCGTAATTGAGTGATACGTTTTTCATATTCAACTTTCTTCTCTTTATATTCCTCCCGTAGTTGTTCCAAGGCAGCTTTCTTTTGGTCTATGGTATCAGCCGCTTCTTGTCGCAGCATTGCATCTACAGATGAAATAACCAGATTATTTATACGTTTCATTTCGCTCTTAAAGCTAGGAGCCAATGTCTCATCCATATATTTACTGATGGCTCTCTTACGCTGCGGCTTTCCCATAGTCTTATCCGTAACGAAGCCCACCATTGATTCTACAAGACCTTTGTCTGTTCCCATTTGTTGTCCTGCCGTCTGATTATATTCATCGATAGATGACATTTTATCAGTAGTCCGGCCTACAAAACTAACAGCCTTTTCAATGCGACTAGCAGTTTTGTCATTGGATTGCATACTCATTACATCGGTTGCCGTATCTGCCGCATCCAATATATTATCTGCTGTAGCAGCCGCTGCAGCACCACCGGCAGCGCCCAAAGCTGCTGCACCAGCATATACGGCTCCCGCAGCTACCACTACTTTAGTAGCCATAGCAATAGCATTATCATACTGATGTCCCAAAGCATTTAAGTTCAGATTGTAACTGAGACCACTAATAGACAAAGCAGAAAGATCCAACTTTTCCAACGAACGCAAAGAAACAGATTCCTCCTTACCCTGTCGTTCATTGGCTTTTCTTTTAAATGTTGATTGGATTTCGTTCCGATAATCATTGAGCAACAAAGTAGCTGTATTATTGATTGCTGAGATTGCTTCAGCATCAAAATTGTCACTCTTGCCTGCGACCAATGATTCTAATCTAGAAGAAACAGTATCTTCAAACTGTCGGGTCAATTTCCGTCCGATCTCTTCTACATCACTGGACACATCTGTAACCAAGCGTTCAATATTGCGATTTAACTGACGCAAGTCTGCTTCTTGTTGACGTATGCTGTCATCCAAATCTTTATCCGAAGAAGATGATTTTAGCAATTCTTCAATCCGGCTCAACAGATTCTTTACAACATACTGTATGCGCACGGTATCCACTTGTTTTATAATGTTAGCCTTTTCATTTTGGATATTGTTGAATAGAGAGAACAATGCCTGCATATCATCCTTTATTGCCGATACACAAACAATCTGTTGAATAGGCAACTGTATGTTATCCCCAATATATTTCCTTACCTGCTCCAAATCTTGTGCAGGTTTTGTATCACATTTAGTGATTATTAAAAAGATTGGTCGTTTAGCCAACTCCATTGTACGCACGAAATCGGTTATAGAGCGCGTCAATTGTTGATTGACATCCGTTACCAACAGGATGGCATCTGATTGTGGTAAGAAATTCACCAAAGCCTGTCGATGCCGAGGGTCGGACGATGACAATCCCGGAGTATCAACAAGGATGGTCGTAGAAGGAACTTTTTTAGAAGTATCAAATACATCCACTATCACCGCATCTCCTAATTTATCATTCTTCAAGTCTGCAATATCTGGATATTCAGTCCACTCTCCATCCGTATCCAAGACTTTAGCATGACATGTATCACATCCGAAATGTATCTTATAAATAGTAGCTGTAGTCGGTTTGGTAGCTGTTTCTAACTTTTTGCTATCTGTGAGAGCGTTAATTAATGTCGTCTTTCCAGAGCTAAATTCTCCGACTAAGGGCAGTATCAAATCACAATTTGATTGCTGGGAACGAACTGATATTTCATCAACAAGAGATGCCATGTCATCCATTCTCACATATTCTGCAATATCATGTAAAACTCTTAAATCCATATACATGTATTTAAAATTAGACATAGAGATTACCCAATCTTTTCCACATCTAAATCATTCATATTCAATGCACCCGCTCTCTTGATGTCCACACCATAGATGCGGTAGAAAGCATCAACCACAACCTGCCCACCATTAGTAGTGACTGGATTGGCAAAAGAATTACTTGGGATTTCCACGTGCATTCCCGGTTCGAGACGGACACCGTTGGTGTTCTTCATTCTCTTTACTGTTACTCTAAACAAAGGCATCACTATTCCTCCTATGACTTTATACGCCTATAAGCCCTCCGAATTCAGCATTAGATTTAATACAAAAGTAAAGGCGTGAGGACTTGTCTGCTATTCACTGAAAAACAGGCATCGCCAAACGCCTTACCAGAAATGAATATAAACAGTACTCCCACGCCGTCTTGGTATGTACAGATACAGCATGGGCTGTACACGGACATATGCAAAACAGATGAGCGTCATGTTCTTTCATCCTTCTGGTTTGAAATTGGCGATTTCGTTTTTCAGGACGAAAGCAAAAAAACGCTTTCTATATGTAAGTCCGGCCATTTCTCCGGCCAGACACTACAAAGATATGTTTTTTACTCGAACATGACGCTCTTTTCTTGGAGTTTTTTACCTTTACATCATCAAGTTATTGCAATATTACAGCTATTTCACCACTAAAAAGGGAAATAAAATACGGACGCTTATTCGTACGGAAACATAGCCGGACTGATATTATAAAAGCTAGGCTATCCAATACCCCTCCAAAAGTAATATATACTGCATCGCCCGATGAATATATACTTCATCTGCCTATGAATATATACTGCATCGGGCGATGCAGTATATATTACTTTGTCAACCCATAGCATCGTATCGGATACCGTCCTCTATTTCCCAATCGGACTCTCACGAACCGCAATCGTAATCTAATTTATATTTCATGACTTTTTCCCCTTTCTGGAGAAGATATTCCCTCCCCTTCTTATACGCCTATAAGCCCTCCGAATTCAGCATTAGATTTAACACAAAAGTAAAGGCGTGAGGACTTGTCTGCTATCCATCAAGAAACAGGCATCGCCAAACGCCTTACCCAGAAATGAATATAAACAGTACTCCCACGCCGTCTTGGTATGAACAGGTACAGCACGGGCTGTACACAGACATATACAAAACAGATGAGCGTCATGTTCCTTTCATCCGTCTGAGTCTGAATTTTGGCGATTTCGTTTCTTAGGACGAAAGCAAAAAACGCTTTCCATAAATGTGAGCCATTTCTCCAGCCCGCATCATGCAAATATACATTTTTTGCCGGACATGACGCTCTTTTTCGGGAGTTTTTTTACCTTTACATCCGATTGATACAAAATTACGGTTTTCCCGTTTACTCCTTATATTATATAAGGACGGATTTCGGCAGGTGCCGGCGTTTTGTATCAAAACCGGCTTAAATTGATACGAATATGAACGAGAAACGAAAGATATTGCAATGCCTCATCGAAAACCGGGCTTTCGCGCCTTCGGCTTCCGCACTCGCCAAAGACTTGGGATACGAAAGCAACAAGGCGACCCTTTATCGGATTATGAGGGATGAAACGAAAGACAGTACGGTGGACGACGTGTGGGACAAGCTCCTGGAAGAGCACTGCCTCACGGAAAGGCACTTGTATAACTTAGCGCGTATCTTTGAAGGGGCCGCTTATTTCAGCGACTTGATTCTGCCCGAAATGGACCGGAAACATCCGAAGTGGCTTCGATACTTGCTGCTCATGCTGACCGATGATGATTACGAAGCTTGTTCTCCGGAATTCCAGCAAGAAACCGCCCCGATACTGAAAGACCTGAAAGCGGACGAACCGGATGTGTATTGGGGCATCGTGACGGTGATTTATATACGATGCCGGAATATCGACCCTTATAAGGAAAACCCCCAACGCACTTTCTGCCTGCTGATAGACGAATTAGACAGTATGTTATCCTACTGGTACCCGGAAAGGACGGACGCGCATGAAATTTCTTTCAATCTGAAAGAACTGACAAAAGCATCGAACTTGTGGAAAATCATCGAAAACTGTACCATCTTGTTCCGACGCTATACGGAAGCGGATTTCAGCAGCTATGCCAGTCAAAGCATGATGTTATTCGGTTGGGATGCAAAAAGCTTTTGGCGCATACCCGGGCACCCTTACCTACAAGGCAGCCAAGTATGGGTACTGGTAGAGCATAGTTTCGGGCGTGCCACAAACGGGTGCTACATCGTATTGTGCCTGGAAGCAGGAAAAGACATCTGCACATTCGTACTGAAAGACGCATTGGTGTTTTGCTTTTGGTCGGTAGATAAAGAAGACGACCCGCTCATCCTTCAAGCTTGCCGGGGAACTGGAGCACATAGAGAATGGTGTTTTTATGCCTACGGATATGATGAAGAAACGCATACACTCTATCTGGAAGCCAATCCTGCAACAGGTAATCTATTCGGGCTTCCTGAAGCCATGAAACAGATAAATCTGGAAAAACCGAAAGACAAAGAAGAAAAAGTGTGGGCAAGAATCATGAACAAATGGGATAAAGAACAAGGAAATTCCATCTTCGAACAAGCCAAAGCGTTGTTTGCAGGCAGAATTGACCTGAAAGACACCTACCAGCTGGAAGATGTCAGCATCAGCCGGACTTGCCTGAAGCTCTTCATCAGGCACAATGGGGACAGCCGCACGTACCAATTGCCCATAGAGGCATATGATTTTCTTCAAACAATCAACCCTACGCAACAAGTGTTGATAGTGAGGCATACAGACGACCAAGACATCTACGTAGAATGGCCCGAAATGGGCTATGGCATCAAGTTGTCCGAGTTCGACACACATTAAGCCACAAGAGATATTATCAAATCCGGCGTAACGAACATTGGCACATTAGCACATTAGCACATTAACACATTGGCACATTAGCACATTAACACATTAGCACATTAGCACATTGTTTATTTGCTCATTTTATATTACCTTTGCTCAAACCAAAAACCAAAAACAAATTATGGATTCTATCAAAAACAGACGTACGATACGCAAGTATAAGCAACAGGACATCCCTGCCGACTTGCTGAACGGATTGCTGGAAGAAGCTTTCCGTGCCCCAACAATGGGTAACATGCAGTTGTATAGCGTCATTATCACACGTGACCCGGCAATGAAAGAACGGCTGGCACCCGCACATTTCCACCAGCCAATGCTGGCAGAGGCTCCCGTGGTGCTGACCTTCTGCGCCGACTTCAACCGCTTTGTGAAGTGGTGTCGCCAACGCAAGGCAGAACCAGGTTACGACAACCTGCTCTCGTTCATGAATGCCAGCATCGATGCCATCATGCTTACACAAAACTTCTGCACACTTGCAGAAGCCGCCGGACTGGGCACCTGTTTCCTGGGCACCACGATTTATAATCCCGACCAAATCATCGAAGTCCTAAACCTGCCCGAACGGGTCATTCCGCTTGCTACCATCACCGTGGGCTATCCCGATGAATGTCCTCCCCAGACCGACCGTCTGCCTTTGGAAGGCATCGTTCACGAAGAGCAATATCACGACTATTCGCCCGAGGACATCGACCGTATCTATGCCTACAAGGAATCACTGCCCGAGAACAAGCATTTCGTGGAAATCAACCATACCGAAACGCTGGCACAGATTTTCACCGACATCCGCTACACGAAAGAAGGAAACGAGGCAATGTCGAAAGTGCTGAAAGAAACTCTACGCAAGCAGAAGTTTGAGGAATGATGAACTTTTTTAAATGAAGAATGAAGAATCGCTTCGCCACATGGGATTCTTCATTCTTCATTCCTCCAGCTTTGCCTTGATGCGTTCTAGCAGATAAATACAACCTTGCATCTTCGGATTTTCGTAGCATTGGTCTGCTTGCAGAAACAACCTGTGCAATGTTTCTTTCAGGTCTGGGATATATGTAGCCTTGTCCAATTGCAAACTCTTAGGAAGCTCCTTGCTATCGAACCAATGTTCCAGTTCCTGAATTTCTTCTTTCGTATACAAATTGTTAGAATCTTTCATCTTGTCTTTATAATTGAATTAAACTAATCAGAAGGGATAGCCTACAGCAAAGTGGAAAGCAAAATCACGCTTGAAATCAGGTGAAACAATCGGATAACGGTCTTTGCCCGTATACATCGGATTGATGGCTTTCATACCACCGTCGAAACGCAGGATTAGAAAATCGAGGTCAAAACGAATGCCCAAACCATATGCTACTGCCAATTGCTTATAAAAACGGTTGAACTTGAAAACGCCTTCGGTCTGTGTGCCTTGGGTACGAATATTCCACACATTACCGGCATCGATAAATGCCGCACCGTTCAATTTCCAGAACAAATAGGTACGATACTCGATGTTAAGGTCAAGCTTGATATCACCCGTATGATTGACATAATCGATGGTATTCCCGTCTCCCCGGTACGAACCAGGTCCCAGCGTACGCACTCTCCAGCCACGCACACTATTGGCTCCACCCGAGAAATAAAGCTTTTCGAAAGGCAGGCTTCTCGAATTGCCATACGGGCAAGCTATGCCCAACCCAGCATGAAATACCAACGAGTTCCGGTCGTCTATCACAAAATTCTTCGCAAAATCGATATCCATCTTCACATACTGGGCAAAATCGATGTTTGCCAGCTGATAAGCATCGCCGTATTTCGGTTTCTTATGCACCAGACGCGAAAATCCATAAAGCAGATTGCCCGACTCTTCAATATTGAAACGGATGGAATACGAATTGCTCTTGGCAGCCTTCATCGCATTTCCTCCTGCACTGTTGTATGTATAAGTATACCCCATCCGCACGATAAAAAGGTCTTCATAACTATGCCGCAACAAAGGATTGACCTGGTCCATACGGTCAAGATAATCATTGAAAGCACCGGAAATGTAAGGCATGTAAACATAGTTGATGTCGAGCACATCAAACCGGTGCGTAGCTTTTCCCCTACGCGACCACCGATAACTCCAAGCAGCAGAAGCCAACGTCCGTTCGAACTCCGGACGTACCTGTGAATTGAACTTCACACTGACCTCTGAGGTTGCCCGGACACGCCGTTTGAAGTCGGATGACAAAAAAGGAAACATAAATTCGGGGAAATTGATGCTGCTCTCCACGCCATACTCCACATAATTGCTGTTGGTATACCCCTCCAGTCCGCTTACCGCTTCGTACGCACCACGCAATTTCAAGGTAAACGTTTCCGATCCTTTAAACAAGTTGCGGTGGATAAATGAAGCCGAAGCGGCTGCTCCTAAATCACCAGCCGAATTGGTACCTTCTATTTCGAATGAAAGGGCTTTGTTTTTGTTCTTAGACAAAAAGATATATGCATCCACACGGGCAGAATCGCCGGGCAACCGTACTTCATCGAAACGGATATTGGAATATTTCAATACTGACAGCCTCGCCAGCGAAGAATAAGTGTCCTGTACATTACGGCTGCAATACAAATCCCCCGGATGTAAATGATTATAATCGGTTACGACCCGCGGACGTAAAAAAGGTCTGTCTTTATAAAAAAGCCCGACTCCACCGGAAGATATCGAATCGAGCCCGCGCAAAGCATCCTCTGACAATTCTGCAAAATCTACCCCCAGCACATAACGCACATTACGCAATGTGTACTGCCTATGGGGTTGAGGCGCATCATCCTTTGTACGGCGGTAAGGCAATAATCTCATTGTCAAACCTACCCGATGCGTATTCAGCATCGTATCCGCCTGATAAGTTATGAAATCTTTATTGAAACGGTAATACCCACGGTCCTGCAAGTATTGGGTAATACGCTGACGCTCCTCATCCAGTACGTTTACATCGAAACGCATTCCCTCGTACAGACGGGTATGAGTAGAATCTTCTGCCAGATAAGCGGCTATTTTCGAATCGGAAATGTCATAAGTCAGACGCTCTACAACGTACGGTTGTCCCGAATGAATCGAATAATACACTTTCATCCGGTTGCCCGAAGGCACCTCGTCCATATCTACAGTAGCTCCCATATATCCCATATTCTGTACGGCTTTTTCCATTTCCTCACGGGTTTCCCGAGCAGCCTCACGGTCATATATGACGGGAGCCTCACCTATCTTGCGCCAAAAACGATTCAGCCATTTTGTAGAATCCAGCCCTGAAGCACTATAAATATACATGGGAAGCTTGACAATACTGAACCATTTGGCATTAGAGGTCTGACGGACATAAAGATTCATCTGCGACGACTTAATCTCTTTATTATCCGACTCTATTTTAACATCATCCAACAAATAGCTCCCCTCTGGAATAAACTTGCTCACTGAACAGCCTGCCAGCAACATAACAGCAAGCATCAGGAATACGTTTATCAGAACCTTTTTTTTCATATACTACTCAGAGGGAATGCAAATTTATCCGCAAAGATAGGGATTTATTGAAAATATCTTCTTAGCTTTGCCCGTAAATATTTGTTATTTGTGCGAATCAGGAGTTAAAGTGGTCATGCTTCGCAAGAATTATCACTATGCCCGGTAGTTAAAAGCCCGTGATTCAGCTTTATGAAACAAGCATACAAGTATCGGCTGCTAACTTCCAACCCAAAATGTGAACAATACCACCTTTTCTGACTCCCCTTGTGATTCCTGACAGGTGTCATTTTAAACGAAAACGTATGCTCAGCAAAAACAAAATCAAATACATCCACTCGCTGGAACAGAAAAAGAACCGGAAAGAAGAACAAGCCTTCATCGCCGAAGGACCGAAACTGGTAGGCGACCTGCTGGGGCATTTTACATGCCGGCTGATAGTAGGCACCGACGAATGGCTGAACCAACACCCCTACATCCAAGCTTCCGAAATCATTGTGGTAAAGAGAGATGAACTATCTCGTATCAGCCTGCAGAAAACCCCTCAGGAAGTACTGGCTATCTTCGAACAACCGCCACATAAAGTAGAAGCAGATGTAGCCAGACACTCACTCTGCCTGGCACTGGACGATGTTCAAGATCCCGGAAATGTAGGAACAATAGCACGGGTGGCAGACTGGTTCGGCATCGAACACATATTCTGCTCGCGAGGCACGGCTGACATCTATAACCCCAAAACCGTACAGGCTACGATGGGAGCCATCGCACGCGTAAAATTCCATTACTGTGACCTGGCCGCATTTATCACAGAACAGGCCAAGGCAGACGTTCCCCTCTTCGGTACATTCCTAAACGGAAATAACATATACGAAGAAGCTTTAGATAGCAAAGGCATCATCATAATGGGCAACGAGGGCAATGGCATCAGCCCGGACATAGCCGAAGTTATCAACCACCGCTTGTTCATCCCAAACTATCCGCCTGAAAGAGCCACCAGCGAATCACTGAATGTAGCCATAGCCACAGCTATCGTCTGCGCTGAATTCAGGAGAAGAAAATAAACAAGCCATACTATACCATATGCGGTATCAACGAACATAAGTGATACGACTGACTTACTTATGTGAAACACCCAAGTCACTTATGTGAAACGGTCCACTCACTTATGTTCATCAAAAGGCATACTTGAACAAATGCACAAATTAATGACGTGTGGAGTAGAAAAAACAAAAATCTGCAAGCGGAAAAACCACTTACAGATTTCTGTGATTCCGGAGCGATTCGAACGCTCGACCCACGCCTTAGAAGGGCGTTGCTCTATCCAGCTGAGCTACGGAACCCCGTTTCTTAATTGCGAGTGCAAAGGTACGACATTCATTTGAAATATGCAACCCTTTTACAAAGAAATATCTTTAAAAAGGAAATTTCATATCTCACCGATGCAAACTTGCTTCGATTTCCTCTACTTCGCTCTTGAATGCCTTGTCCACTTCCACCTGGTCTTTAATGATTTTGCAAGCATGAAGCACGGTAGCATGGTCTTTGTTTCCTATCATCTGGCCAATCTTGCCAGATGAAACATCGGTATGCTTTTTTGCCAGATACATTGCAAGCTGGCGTACCTGCACCACCTCACGCTTGCGGGTCTTGGTATGGATAGCAGAAGTATCTATCTGATAATGCTTGCACACCTTCTCTATAATATCATTGACCGTAAGCGGTTTCACTTCGGCACAACGCACAGCTTTCTGCACAATATGCTGTGCCAGTTCCAAGTTGATTTCCCGTTTCAACTGGATAGAATATACTAACAAAGAATTGACAATTCCTTCCAGTTCGCGTACACTCTCGTTTACATTTTCGGCTATATAGCAAATCACAGATTCAGGTATTGTAAGACCGTCGCGACGGATTTTACTACGCAAGATGTTCTTGCGCAACTCAATATCCGGCTTTTCCAGTTCGGCAATCAGTCCCCACTTGAAACGTGTCAACAAGCGGTCTTCCATCCCCTGCAACATCACCGGTGCACGGTCGGACGTAAGAATAAGCTGCTTCCCGTTCTGATGCAGATGGTTGAATATATGGAAAAACGTGTTCTGTGTCTTGGTCATTCCGGCAAATTCTTGAATATCATCAATAATCAGCACATCAATAGTCTGGTAAAAACTGATGAAATCATTAAAATGATTGGTACGAACCGAATCGGTGTACTGCACCTGAAACAAGTGTGCAGACACATAAAGCACACGCTTCTCCGGATACAATTCCTTGATACGTGTACCGATAGCATTAATCAAATGCGTTTTTCCTACCCCTGAAGGTCCGTACAAGAACAACGGATTGAAAGTACGTGCCGGATTCTGAGCCACCGTCTCAGCCACTGTGCGCGAAAACTCATTGCTGGTACCCTTGATAAAGTTTTCAAAATTATAGTTAGGATTCAAATGTGGGTCTAAATCCTGAACTACAGGAGCCTGCAACAATGTAGGAGCCTTATTCCCATCATGTATGGGCTTCTGAGGAGACAAAGCGCCCGAGCGTTCTGTCCCTTTCATATCAATGGCTATGTGATTCGTTTTGTCGGTCAAAATGGAATACATCAACTCCGTACCCTCACCTATCTCTTTATAGATGGCGGCACGCAAGAGTTCCACGTATTTTTCTTCCAGATACTCATAGAAGAAAGGGCTCGGAACTCCAATAGTCAAAGCTTTCCCTTCGTATTTGACAGGCACGATGGGTTCAAACCAAGTAGTAAAGGCTGTCGTATTAACGTTGTCACGAATAAAGTCAAGACAACGTTGCCACAATACAATAGCCTGATTGTTTTCAATCATATTTGTCCTCTCTATATTTTTAAGCTATACTTCTACGGAACAAAGTTCGGAATCTATTTCTATAAAAACAAATGCCTTTTCGCTTGCTTTTTACAAGGCTTTTATAATATATTGGTTTTCAACCGCTTGTTTTACACACTTCTGAAACATATATTTCCAGGCATTTGTAAAATTGCAAAGGTTTGTTTTTCAATGCATTATTTATCTATTTCTCAAAGCGCACAAAGACTAATCCTTCTTCATTCACAACTTGAATATCAAAGGATTAGTCATTACTTATTTCGACTTCAGACGTCGGATACTATTTAGACAATTTCTATATAAGCATATTTAGAAGCTGTTTTGAATTTCTCCAAAAAGTTTTTCTTGGCTTGATGTATCTGTATTCGTGTGTGCTTTGGGCGATTTTTTGGTCCTTTTCGCTCCGGCAGAGTCAACCAGCGAGTGCAACATTACGAAATATTTTTGAAAAAGACCT
>ERZ857521.3260-NODE-3260-length-13627-cov-10.371205_pt1 | contig 13627 bp, 27 predicted proteins | sample MGYA00519701_ERZ857521 | MGnify/ENA primary metagenome ERZ857521 (study PRJEB31778, sample SAMEA3449346) | human gut metagenome | biome: human gut; feature: human-associated habitat; material: faeces | place: United Kingdom | collected 2010/2012 ...
TGACGCAACATCTTTTCCCGGTTCTCAAACTGCCGGATTTTCTTCTTTCCGTCCTCAATCTCGGCTTGCAGCTCCTCGCGGGTTTTCTCTTTTGGTTTTGTCATGGTTGGTCGCTCCTTTCGACGAGCGTCACGGCCTGGAGCCTCCGCTCCGGGTAGCGCTCGTCGAACCATGCGGGAATCGGCGGCAACAGGAAGCGTTGGCGCTTCTGCCCGTGCATGGAGCTCAACGTCAGCAGGTTTCCCCGAAGGCCCATGGTGCGCAGGTCGAACCTGACGGTCGGTTTCCTCCTGGACGCCTTGAGCGACCATCTGCGTTTCGGATGGTTCGAGTTCCACGAGCGCACCGCGCCCGCGGCGTCGCGCAGGGCGTTGCATACGAACTGCGCGGGCAATTGCGGAAATCTAGCGCGCAGGCTGTAATAGAGGGCTTTTTGCGCGGCGACCGCGTTGACCGAGTGGTTGGCGTCGCACCAGGACACCGCCGAACCCCAGACGCGGTTGTACAGATCGGCGAGCCGGGAGTACATGGCGTGCTGGTCGGGCGAGAGCGCCAACGGCATGACGAGGGCGCGGGTGGGCGTTCCGCCCATCATGCCCTCGCGTCGTCTTGCCGTGGCGCTCTTCTTCCTAGCCATATTCCACTCTATGCGTCGCAACGATCGGGACGCATGACTCTGGGAAGGAGGCCATGCGATTCCTCCCCGCCCACGAGGGGCGGGGTATCCTCGCATGGATTACATCATGAACGCACGGACCGAAACACTGGCCGAGGTCATCGACTGGCTCGGAGACGAGGCCGACAGGGAATGGGAACGCGCCAAAGACGGCCTGAGCGACGGATACGGCGGGTTCGACGCCTACACGCGGGCAATCCAGCACTGTCAGGACATGATTGTCGAGGATGAGGCTTCGAGTGGGAAACACACGGAAATCGCCCTGTTGAAGCATTTGGCCGACACGTTCGATGAACGGCTCCACAAGGCCGAACGGGCCAAGGACAGGGGAGCCGGCTACACGTACAACGACGGCCGGTCCGACGCCTACGGGTGGGCGGCGACCTACTGCCGCCTCATGATCGAACAGATGCAACGGTACGAAGGAAAGGAATAGGACGATGCATGACTTCTCCCAATGGCTCCAGTCGGCGGGCGGGATGGACTGGACGCCGATTCTCATCGCGGGAATACTCATCAGCCTAGCCATCGCCGTCACGTGCGAATCCGTGATGGCGATATTCGCCGCCCTCGCCTGCGCCTGCTCGCTCGCCGGACTGCCCTCCCACACGCTGAAATCGGAAATCGAACAGGTCTGGGGATTGCAGGAGGTCTCGTCCGAATGCGACCTCCCCGACCACGGCCTGCCGACCAAGAACATGAAATGCTACGTGACCAACGGAAAAGGACATAAGGAATTGGTCGAAATTCGTGTATCGAAGGACGGAACCAAGCTCGGACTCTACGACACGGACGGCAAGGCACTGAAACAGACGGGAAGGGAGTAGGCAAGTGAAGGACTTCACGAAATGGGTGGAAGCTTGGAACACGTACATTCATCCGTCAACAAAGCAGGTGCCCCGGACCGCCGCTGAGTTGAGTGCCGGTGGGCATTCCGCATGGGTCATTATTGCCATAATGTACATCTTCACTCTGGCTGCCATCATCCTCCATTGTCTGGAGGAGAGGTCCACCCTCTTCGTCGTACTCAGCAGCGTATTCACCGGTCTCGGCATCTTCATCGTCTTCCTTGGCACGGTGGCCGTCCTCATGTTGACCCAGCCGACGAAGACGGTGGACGAGAACGTGCCCAAACCGGCATCCTTCACCGTTCAGGTCGAGAAGGCATTCGACGTGCGCAATCTCTCATGTTCGCCAGCAGTCATGTCCACAAAGGACGCTCTGCCCGATGCGGGCACCTACCAGTGCACCATCACCGACGGCAAGGACGATTCGACAGTAAGGGACGTGAGGCTCATCGTGACGGCGGACAACAAGGTCGGACTCTACGACGCTGACGGAAAGGCATTGAAATGATAGACATGACCGAGTGGGCGAACGGTTCCCACAACAGTTTCGGGGACGCCATATATATGGCGGCGTTGACCACGGCATTGGTTCTCGCCGTGCTGGGCGTCGTCTGGCGGGCGGGCAGACGCTTGGCGCTTCGCGCGACGCATCGTATCCCACGGGACGCCCAGCCATTGCTGGAGGACACCAAATTCGTCATATGTCTGGCCCTTGTGGGCGGCTTCGGACTGCTCCTGACGTTGAACCCCGGTCTTCTCGTTCTCCCGAAGGACACCACGTTCACCGAACAGGTGGCGCGACAGGCCGGATTGGAGGCGTTGTCTTGCCCGACCATCCCCGACTCCAAGTACATGCCCGGTCAGGGCAGGTACGAGTGCGAATACGTGGACGCGAAAGGAAAGGCCCACGACCTGAGCCTGCTGGTCGCATCCGGCGACAAGGTATGGCTCTACGACCACAACGGCAAACCGATGAAGGCGATGACGAAATGAACCCGGAAGACAATCCGATGCCGCTCGTCTCCGACTGTGACCCCCGTGGACGCGTGCGAATGCCCATGCTGCTCGACGGTATTCCGCGTGCGCACGCTCATGACCGACGGGAACGGGCGGCTCATGGGCGACGGATACGAGGCCATCCCCATGTTCTGCCCCATGTGCGGCGGACGGCTCGAACAGTCGGAAAGAAAGGAATAGGATAATGGCCGACCCGAAGTACATGAGGAAAATACAGGGCATGTGCCGCTGTCAGGATTGCGGCCTCATGGCCGACAATGCGGACATCGACGTGGAATTGGACTGTGACGAAATCGTGTTTGAGTGGAGCGACGCGGACGACAGCCAGACATGTAACCTACCGCCCTGCTACGGCGGACACAGGCTTCAGACCAATATGACCGCCTACGACCTGTTGCTGGAGCTTGGCGTCATAGACGACCCCTACGCGCGAAACAAGGAGCGAGATTGAGAAGACTATTGGCCTTACTGCTGGCATCCGCCTGCCTGATGTGCGTCGGATGCGACGGGTCCGACGCAGAGGACGGTGACATTCGGTCGGAGGCCGTGGCGGAGGAGGGTGTCGCCAACTGCGCCGACTATAACGGCCGAATGACGATCGGGGAGTGCGAGCTCAAGCTGCACGACGGCCGTCGCGTGACGTGCGCCGTCCTGATCAGCTACAAGCAGGGCGGCCTGTCCTGCGATTGGGCGAACGCCGCGAAAACGAACGGGAAGACGGAGTAGCCGGCGCCGGGACGCATGGGCTTGGCGTAACCGAAGCCAAGGAGCGAACCATGAGCGACACCATCGAACCGATCGACGCGAGGCAGGCGAGATGCCTGACCGTGAGACGCGTCATCGCCATCTCCTACGGAACGAACGGGCGTTATAAGGAGCTTGTATACGACCGGGAGCCGTGCAGGAGGCGCGCCCAGTACTGCACGGATTACGAGAGGTTCATATTCGACCGGGACTTCCGGTACCGCAACGGGACGAATTATCTGGACGCGCTGCTGGGCAGATTCAACTGGGAGGCCGTGAGGAACGCGGGCTTCGACCCGGACGCCGAACCGAAGGTCTACGCCATTCCCGACGACATGCCGCTGTACCGCTGGGTGTTGAAGGACGGCACCGTCGTCACCACCGCCACCGGCTTTCCACAAGGCGACGCGGCCGCGCTTCGTACGCTCGACGGCCGCAACATGTTCGTGCCGCTGGCGAACGTCGATTACATCACCGAACTGGAGGGCTAACATGACGCCGGATAAACGGAACGCCGCGGATGCCTTGGGAGAGCTCGCCGGCTGGATCTCGGACCGCATGGACGAGGCGCAGGCCGAGGCCGCGTACTCGCCAAGGCTGGACCATGACGGCCGCATGTATCTGCAGGGCCGCTTCGACACGCTAAGGCAGACGCTCCGATATGTCAGGGATTTGTTGGACAAGGACAAGGAGGACGGCCATGACGCCGAACCAACTCATCGAACAGCTAAAGAACCTGCCATCTGAAGTGATGGACAGGCCCATCATGGACGATGACGACACCATAGCACCCGGCTGGTCTCTCGCTCCGGCCGACATCTGCATCGGGACGGGCGAATTCCTTACCAACGGCGACGTCGGCGTCATCCCCGACCCGGACAAGGATCCGGACGAGGACCTGAAGGCCGAGGCCGGGGAGTGGGGGATGCCCTTGCAAAGGGAGCTTCGCGCCACACTGCACTCGTACATGGAGGACTGAAAATGCAAGACACCGAGGAGAACCGCTGGCTATTGCTGGATATGGCCCGCGCCATGGGTGGCTACGGCTATGACGAGATGTGGTGGGCCGACGTGTATGAGCCGGACGACCTGGAGTACTCCGCGCCCGACCTGTATGAGGCGTTCGTCCATTCGGGCGATTACGATCCGGACGCCCATTGGGTGCGACGTAAGGAGTACGGAGACGGCTTCGAGTCCGTCACGGAGGAAAGCCTGCTGGCCGACGCGTGGCACATGAGGGATGACATCGTCGAACTGGCCCGGCGCGGGGATGTGCGGAAGAGCCTGCCGGATGTCGACTTCGACGCGCGGCTGGCGAGGCTGGAGGCCGGGGCATAGGTACTCCGGATACCAACGGAAGGATACGGAATATGACCTACGATCGCAAAGACCCGAATGAGGTTTTGGCACACGCGCAAGAGGCGACCTGGGAGGATGGACAACGCTTGGGTGTCAAAGACGGACCGTTCGGGCTGATCAGCTACCAACCGTTAAAGGCTGGCGTGGCATTGTCGTTCGATACACCCGACGACCAGCATGGCACGGTGCTGCTCACCCGCGAAATGGCGGCCGCCTTCGGGCGTTGGCTGATTCGGCAGGCGGAGGAGTAGCTCAAAATCCGTCAAAGGAACATCCCCACAGCCCATGGAAGCATGGGCTGTGGGGATGTTCCTTATGCCTTACGCCTGCTCGCGCTCCCAATATTCCACGAACGCGATGTGCGCGGTGGAGATGACATACTTGCGCGGGTTCTCGATGGCCGTCCTATCCCAGCATTCCACTAAACCATAATCCCCATCACAGTAACGCTTCCAAGCATACTCGGACACGTTCTTCACGCCCGTGACGGCGAAGAACGGCTTGGTCAGATCAATGGGGTCGGTGGTGTCGATGAACGTCTCCCTGACGCCGTTGGTACCAAGCCCCTTCACGATTCCTTCGATATGGACGCGTGTTACTTCCATTTTCGGCTCCTTTTCCGCTCGCCGGGATTTTCCCGCCGGACAAATCTCCTCATGCGTCCCGGTCTGTGCCGCCATTCGCCCGTCCGGGACGCATGTCCCCGGCACGACGGAAAAGGAGCCGATCATGAACATCAATCTTCACGACATCACCGGGCAGGAGTCGGGCGTCATCCTCGTCGATACGGGCGCGGGGCGTCAGAATGTGGTCGCCAATTGGGGCGACAGGGACGGCCTACCGTATTTCATGCCGTATTACGCGGCGACGAATGACCCGTTCCCGTTCCTCTTCATGGACGTCGCCGACATCCATGTCGACAGGCCGCTCGTCCACAAGGGCCGCCTGCGCGACGAGGTCGCCCACGACGGCTTCGACGACTGGAATCCGATGGGCGACGATCTGGACTCGGACGAGCCGTGCGACGTGTATCCGCTGACGAACGGCTGGACGGTCGTCGCGCCGGAGAACTGGAACTGAAGGAGTCGCCAAAATGGAACACGTCACAAGCGACCTGAAACTCATCGACAGGCTCTGGAACGACCCGACCTACGGTCTGGACGGGGTCAGTACGGAAGGCGGCTACATCCAGCCCATCGACCGCGACCAAGCGGTCGATGGGGACGGTCACGCCAACTACGACGGATACGTCCTCAGCCGTGAAATCGAAGACGACGATTCGCCCGTGTCGGAACTGGAAACCTACCAATTCGACGCGGACACCATGGAATCCTACGCAAGGAAGTGGTGAACCATGCTTGACCTTGAACAACTGCTATCCGACCTGCGCGATTTGGAACACGAACTGAATTCGATGGGTGTCGAAGCCGTATTGGACGAGCGGGATGATGGAATGCCGGAATTCCACTTCGGAGAGTTCGGCGGCGGACTCAGCTGGTGGGTCAACAAGGGATTCTACCTCACCATCTGGGCTGGAAACCTCAGCGACGTCTATGACACCAATATCTTCTGCGAGTTCCGGCATGAACTGATGCGCCGTCTCGCCGACCAATACGAGAGAAAAGCATGGGATACGCGCGACACATGGAGGCGACTCTGCGGTGACGACACGCCAATGCCCGCGAATCTGGCCGAAAAGGCCGATGGATACGAGCGCATGGCGGAACGGCTCCGCGACGCCATCAAAGACGACGGAGTGCCCGTCTTCATCGACGACTTCGCCGACCTCAAACTGCTCCGCCAGCACGACCCACGCGACCTTCTGACCGACGTCGCCGGACGACGCCTGCGTGACATGGGACTTGTGGAGCGCAAATACTGTCCCGGCGACGTGTTCGACGAACTGACCGACAAGGGACGCGCGGCCGTCGAATACACGGCACGAACCATGGGAGTGAGCCTGAAATGACCTTCGATGGCGAACGGAAGGAAGGAGCCATGACTACGCTTGGCAAGACCTTGAAAAGACTGCGCATCCTGCGGAAGGAGCTGGCCGGCATCGGCTTCGAGCTCACCATCGGCAAATCCGAATACCTGGACGAGGCGGCCTCCGTCGACACGCCGGGGGACGTATTCCCCTACCGGTTCGTCTCTGTCCTGCCCGACGGGCGCATGTCATGGGAGGACGTGAATTACGACAGGCGGAAGGAATCCTTTGACGTGTTCCGCGAGGAGTTTCTCCAACGTTTGGCCGAGAAATACGAATACAGGGCCGACGACAAGCGGCGCGCATGGCTGGCCCTCTGTGATGACGAGGAGGCGCCACTGCCGGACCCGCCGGCTCGCAAGGTGGCCGGATATGAGCGTATGGCCGCGGCCATACGAGGGCTGGCCAAGGAAACGGAGGAGGAATGACGCCCAACACGGACTGGTGGATACGGCTGGCCCGGACCAGCCCCGCGGGCGCGGCGTGGCTGTATCTCCGGGAACTGTTCGAATCCGACCATACGCACGGATTCGACGATTTCATGGAGGACGACGGCTTCATGCGCCTGCGCGCGCCCGGCTATTCCGAAATCCAAGTGACCGGCGGCGGCGAGCGGATGTGGCTTCGATGGAAGGCGTATCTGTTCACATCCGACGGACGCAGGCGCGCGGTCGACGGTCCCCGGGATGTGGGGTTGACGCCGGATCGGGCGGCCGAACTGTTCTTCCGTGACATCATGGCGTCAATCGAACAGGGGGAGGATCGATGATTTTCGACGACGGACGACAGATGTTGAAGCTGAAGGTCATCGACACCGGTTTCTTCGACGAGGACATGACCCCCGAGCTGTTCGGGGACGAGGGCGAGCCGAATGCCGACGGCATCAGGCGCGTGCCGGACGTGAAGGCCATTCTGGAGCGCGCGTTCGGCGCGCTGGAGGATCCGGAGACGAACCAGGGCCACGTCCTGCACGCCGCATGGGCGCTGGCGGAACCCGGCGACCCGGCCCATGACGAGGCGGGCTGGCGTGAGACGGGCGGGGACTTCCACCGGACCACACGGACGCTGGACGTGGGCTCCATCGGCGGGCACCGCTTCGTCCACAGGCTGCCCGATCCGGATTGGGCAGCCTGACGCTTCCGTCCGCGGGGACGCATGGCCTTCAGCAAAGGAAACAGAGGACGAATCATGAGCAAAACCGGTATGGACGGCCGCCGCGAACCGCCGCGGACCGCCGTCATCATCCTGACCCTACTGCCGTCCGCGGCGCTCGCGCTCGGCTACATATGGATCGCCACGCCCCTGCCGCGCTGGCTGGCGGGCCTGCCGTGGCGGGCGATGCTCCACGCGGCGTTCGCCGCCCTGCCGCCGCTCGCCGTCGGCGCCCTGTGCGTTCCGGCGCTTCTTTTCATGCACGCCGCGTATGACGCGCTCGCCCGTTGGCGTCTGGACGCGGGGGAGGCGTTCCGCGCATGGCTCGCAGGCACGGCGGGTGCGGCGCTCCATGCCGTGTTCCTATTGCTCGCCGTCGGCTCCATCGCGCGGTGCCAATGGTTCGAGGTGGGCGTCGAAACGCTCGTATTGGCCGCGCTCCTGCTCCACGCGTGGGCCGTCAGGGGCCTCCTGGACGAATGCGACTGTGAGCCGTATTGGCAGCGCCGTCTGCTGTTCCCCCGCCACGAGCATTTGCGCGAACGGCTCGCACGCTCGATGTCGGATATGGGAGACCGCCGAAAAGATGCCAACCAGGTCTTCTGGTTCAACTGTGGCGGTGTGCGCCTGCCCTGCCCATTGGATGCATACCCCGGCTGGCTTGAGAGAAGCAAGACCGACCTGACGGCGTATGCGGCCTATCATCCGACGCTGAAAGAGGATCTGGAAGCAAGCGAGAAAAGAATCAGGAGGAGCCATGACACTGACTGACATCATCGACGCCGGCTGCGCCGCCATCGCGATCGACGCGGACGGCATGGAACAGCCCTGCGGCGGACCCGTTGTGGCGGTGCGCCGCTGGACCGGCTGCGGGGACGGCGACGGCATCGGCGGCGTCTGCGCCAAGCATGCGGGCGAGCCGGGCACGGAGCTTATGCCGTTGAAGGACATCCCCGACCGGCCCGCATTGCCGTTCCCGCTCACCTACGAGGACATCGAGGACGGGGACCCCTCCGACCAGCCGCAGGTGGGCGACTACGGCGTGGCCGTCCGAGACGACGCCGACGGTCAGGAGGAGATACCGTTCCACATCGAACGGGACGAAGACACCGGCCTGCCGATGGCATTGCTGGACACCCGGCTGTACGCGAAGCCGGAGGACGACGTGGACGACGGGCAGTATGTAAGCCTGCTCCAGCTGCACCTCGACGGCTACATCCTGAGCAGGACAGGGCGGAAGACGGACGAGGATGAATAGAGCCGACAAAGTCCTGCTTTGGATAAAGCTGGTTTTGAGCTTGGTCCAACTGGTCGCGGCATTGGCTCTCATCGGGCTGCTCCTCGAACCCCAATTGGCGGACGGGATCGACCGGTTGGAGACCGCAATCCACGGCCGGCAAATCACCCTGGAGAGCACCCTCACCGACCGACAGGGCAATCCCATTCCCGGCGCGACGATCACGGTCATCCGGGACAATGGCACCCCTTACAGGGATGACAACGGCAATCCCGCCAGAGACGTCACCGACCGGAACGGCGGATTCAAGATCAAGACGACCGTCAAGGGGTCCTACCGGGTGGAGATCGTTCCGCCGCGGCAAAACCAAAAGGAGTGATGAATCATGGTGGACATGAAGACGATGTCGGGACACATGAGAGCGGACATGAGACACGTATTCCATGAGACCGGCCGGCTCTGGCCGGTGGCCGACGCGCACGGCGCGACCGTGCTGTTCGGTTCCAAGGACGCCGCCGACCTGTACGCCGCGGAGCATGATGCGACCGTCGGCGCCCCGATGCCGACGATGAAGGCCGCCGCGCTCTGGAGCGCCGCGCGCATGACCCTGGCCGCCGACGGCGGATTGTATGAGATCACGGCATTGCCCGATGTGGAGCGCCGGACCGACGCCAAGCGCCCGGGTGCGAGGATGAGCGGATTGTCCACGATGGACGTCTTCGCGCGGACCCCGGAGGACGCGCTCGCCCTCGCCGACCGCGCGGGCCGCGCCGCCGTCAAGGCGGTCGGAAAGGGCCTCGCCCCGAATCTGGCGATCGGCCGCCTCGTGTACCGCGAACGGCATTGGATGGAAGAGGACTTATGGCACGCAGATACTACGCAGTGCTGACCCGGACGGACATGCCGATCATCCCGTACCATGTCCATGCGTTCGACTCGGCCGCCCGCCGCGACGCCTGGTGCGCGGGTCCGGTCCCGCGCGGATTCGACGCCCAGCCCGCCACGGCCCACGCCGCCCTGCGGGACATCCGCGCCGACATGCACCTCGACGGCGTGTGGGGCGCCACCGTCGACCAATATCTGGAGCGCCATCCGGAGCGTTGGCACGACGGCGCCCATGACGCCATGATGGCTGATGCGGCCGCGGGCCTGCACGTCTGGTGGCGCTGGTGCGATGTGAACCGCTGGGAGCATGGGACGTGGGCCATGTACACGCCCATGGATGACCCGGCCGACGCGGCGCTCGCCGTCAGGCTGGAGGAGAGGCTTCGGGAGTTGCAGTCAAACTCCGGCGTCCTGGACAGGATGTTCACCGGCTTCTCCGACCGCCTGCCGAACGGGGAGCGCGCGGATACGGGTTGGGCGCCGCCGACGCCCACGGCCGTCATGGACGATGGACTGAGGGAGCGCATGCGCCGCGCCGTCGGGGCGCGGACGTGGCAGGAGTTCCTCGACGCGGTGTACAAACTCGGATTGTTCCGGGAGGACTAAGGCATGGATGATCGGCCTTCCGTCTCTCCGGCCGCCGCATAGCCCATCGCCGTCATCCCAAGGGCGGGCCGCCGGTCCGCCCTTTCCTTACGCCTTCAAAGGAGTCCAGGTCATGTCCACGCCATCGTCATACCCGCCCGAACCGTCGCTCGATGCCATCGAAGGGCGCGCCACGTTCGACGGGCACGTCATCCGGCTTGAGCGCTGGAGGCGCGAGGCCGACCGCCGGCGCTGCGCGTACGCCGCCGCGCCCATCGGCTCGGTGCGCGGAGTCCAGGTCATGACCACGCCGGACGCGGCCTTCCTCGTCATCGACGTCGTCGCCCCGGACGGCAAAGCCACCGGCATACCCACGCGCCCCAGAGCGCTTGCGCGGTCCGTCTGGACGCTCCGCGTGCCCGATCCAGCCAAGGCGGCGCGCTTCGCGGACATGGTGGCCCGCCACGCGCCCGCGGAGGCCGTCCCGCTGGAGCGCGCGCCGCGCGCCGACCGGAGGCCCGTGCTCCTCATCGCCGTCGCCGCCATGCTCGCCGCCGCGCTGGCCGTGCTGGGCGGCTGGACCGCCTACGAGGCCAGCCAACCGGAGCCGGTGAAGACGAAAGTCGTCAAGCGCACCGTGGTCAAGGAGAGGGTCCGCACCGTCACATCATGCCCGACCCCCGCCCCGCCGACGGCGCAGGGGCAGGCCCCGGCCGCGACGACGGAACCGGAAACGGATGCCGCGCCCCAAAGCCAGCCGGCCCAATCCGACGACAGCCAAAGCCAATCGCAATCGACGGACACGGACTCCGGGACGCATGACGACGGGCGGAACCAGACGCAGGAGGGAGAATCGGATGTTTCCGGAGCTGAGGGAAGCCAAGCCGGACAATGAGACCGCCGCGGGCATGCTCGCCCGCGCGGTGCGGCATGATCTGTCAAGCATGGCGCGCGTCAGGGCCGTAACCGGCACCCTGGACCAATGGCTGGCGCCCGTGAGGGGAAGCTCCAAGCCGCTGTTCGCGTTCGAGGGCAAGTCCATCATGTACCGGGTCGACGCCGACGGGGCACGCAGGGTGCGCCCATGGGCAGGCAAAAACAAGGAGGCGGGTCATCGTTTTTGATTTGCGGAGACTCTGTCCTTTAGGGCGGGGAGGAAGCAAACCGTCCTCCTTTCACAGATTATTATGATATAATGTGAAACATGGTCAGGCAGCATGCATGCAAGCGGGCGTACAGGTTCCGCTTCTACCCGACGCCCGAGCAGGAGCAACTGCTCAGGCGCACGGTCGGCTGCTGCCGGAAAGCCTACAATCTCGCGTTGGAAGCCCGCTCCACCGCATGGACCGTGGAACACAGGAACGTCACCTACGTCCAGACCAGCGCCATGCTCACCCAATGGAAGAAAACGGCCGAATACTCGTACATGAACGAAGTGTCCTGCGTGCCGCTGCAACAGGCGTTGAGGCACTTGCAGACGGCGTTCTCCAACTTCTTCAAGCAGACCGGCGACTATCCGAGGTTCAAGGCCAAATCCCACGGCGGAAGCGCCGAATATACGCGAAGCGCGTTCAAGTGGGACGCTAGGCGCAACGAACTCACGCTCGCCAAGATGCGCGAACCGTTGCCGATACGATGGTCCAGAACACTGCCCCGCAAGACGGAGCCGAGCACCGTGACCGTCAGTTTGGACGCCGCCGGACGATGGCATGTCAGTATTCTCGTGGAGGAGGCCATCCAGACTCTTCCCACGCGAAAGCATGCCATCGGAATCGACTTGGGTGTGGACAGTTACGCCGTCACCAGCGACGGGGAGACCATAGCGAACCCACGCCACTACAAGAGACTCGCCGAACGGTTGGAACGGGAGCAACAGGCATTGTCCCGCACAGCCAAAGGCAGCAACAATCGTCGGAAAGCCGCCCTCAAGGTGGCCCGCACCTACGCCAGAATCACGGACATGCGCCGTGACTTTCTCCACAAGTTGAGCACGAGGATAATCCGCGAGAACCAAACGGTGGTACTCGAAGACCTCAACGTGAAGAACATGGCCAAAAGATGCGCGCCGAAACCCGACCCGGATAATCCGAACCATTGGCTCCCCAACGGCCAGTCCGCGAAAAACGGGCTGAACGGAAGCGTCATGGACGCCGGATGGTCGGAGTTCCGTCGAATGCTCGAATACAAGGCCGAATGGTACGGGCGACAGCTCATAACCATCGACAGGTATTATCCGAGCACGCAAATCTGCTCCCATTGCGGGGCGAAGACCGGGCCGAAGGGCATGCCCGGCCTCAAAGTCAGGGCATGGACGTGCCCGGACTGCGGCACCAGTCACGACCGTGACGTGAACGCAGCCGAAAACATCCTCGCCGCAGGGCTTGCGGTCAGCGTCTGCAAGGATGGCAGAACCGGAACCAAGGTCTCGCATTAGCGTCCCCTCCCTTCTTGTCTTGTCGTATCGAACAGAAACCCGAACCGTGAGATTCGGGAATCCCCCGCATTCATGCGAGGGAGGATGTCAAGGCGGTCAAAGCCAGGCCATTCGACGTCCGGCATGAGCCGGAGGACAGGTACGACATCGGCTGGACCGAGACGCGCTGGCGCCTTGTGGACGAGGACACCGGCGAGATCGTCGACGATGCGCAGGGCTGGGGGTACAAAACGGCGCGGAACGCCTACCGCGCCCACGCCTACAAAAAACGGCCGAAAAGCCGGCGGCGCAAGGCCGTGTCCATCAAACGCCGCGCGAAACGGCTGATGGACGCCAATCCCGGACTTCACGACGAAATTCTGGCGGACATGGTCATCGCGGCGAAGGAGGGCATGGAATACACGGCGGAGGACCCCTCCCGGCGGCTTGAAGGAATTGACCTCCACGGGCTGACCGCCGCGCGGATCCTGTCCAATCTTTAGGAGGGGAAATGGACGACGAAAGGCGGAATGCCCTGACAGTGGCTCAAATGGCCCGATTACCGGATTGCCCCGAGGAGGTCGTCGTCAATGATACCCGCCTCAGACAGTGCCCACCATCTTTAGAAAGACGATGGGCACTGTCTTTATATCGAAAGGCTCTGTTAGACCAAGGTTGACTTTTTGACTTGTATTGTAGTTGCTGAGTAGCTACAATAGTGGTA
>ERZ857521.3261-NODE-3261-length-13623-cov-4.707842_pt1 | contig 13623 bp, 8 predicted proteins | sample MGYA00519701_ERZ857521 | MGnify/ENA primary metagenome ERZ857521 (study PRJEB31778, sample SAMEA3449346) | human gut metagenome | biome: human gut; feature: human-associated habitat; material: faeces | place: United Kingdom | collected 2010/2012 ...
GGTCACTTCCGCTTCCACCTGATCGATGAGGTACTGCTTTGCCTCCTCGGCGGTAAAGCCGGAAATGCGCTCCAGCATTTCCGTCTGGCTGCGCTTGATGACCTTGATCTCTTCATTTTCCTTGTCCAGAGCGGCGTGCTTCTGGGCCAGGGACTCTTCCTTCTTTTCCAATGCCTCGGTCTTGCGGTCGAGGCTCTCTTCCTTTTGCTGCAGACGATTTTCCTGCCGCTGCAGGTCGGCTCTGCGTGACTTCTCTTCCTTCTCGTATTCGCTGCGGTTTTTCAAAATCTCTTCTTTGGCTTCCAGCAGGGCCTCGCGCTTTTTGGATTCCGCGCTTTTAATGGCCTCGTTGATGATGCGCTTTCCCTCTTCCTCTGCGCTTGAGATTTCCTTTTCGGACACATTCTTCCGATAGCGAATACCGAGAGGGAAGCAAATCACACCGCCGACCACCAGCCCGATCAGGGCGATGACGATTTCCACGGTTGGTGATACCTCCTCATTGATTCCGGTATTGATTCGCTGTATATGCAGACCGGGCCGGCAAACGGCCCGGCCGCACAGTTCAGAAAACAATCGGACGGCACCCCTGCTGTCCTCCGATGATTATCCGTTTTTAGTTTAATCGTTTGAAGTGGCCCTGTCAAGCAAAAGTGTGGGTTTGGTCACACGCGTCCGGATTTTGGCTTGAATGGTCCCCAGCCTTTTCACTGTGCCTCGATATAGGCCGCGGCGGCATAGCCCACAGTCTCCCCATAGTGAACCACATACCACCCTTCCCACTCGCCGTAGATGGTGACAGGGGCTCCATTGGGCAGATTGGCCAGGATGTTCCCGGAGGAATCCGGATAATCCCGCAGATTCAGCGTTCCATAGCCCACATTCACCCTGCCCTGCACCGGCTCCATGGGATAGATAAAGGGCAGGCCGAAAAACTCCGTCAGGGCCCGGGCCAACTGCTGGGCGATGGCGTCCCGGTGTCCCTCCACCCACTGGGCGTCGGCGTAGTTGTCGTGATATCCGATCTCTACCAGCACCGCCGGAAACCGGGGCTGACGCACCTCTCCCAGCGAAGTGGTGGCCCGGGTGGTGACTTTCCGGGGAAGCGGATAAATCTGCCGGAGCTCCTGGGCAATGAGCTCCGCCCCCCGCTGCCCCTCGCTGCTGCCGGGATAGTAGAAAGCGATGATCCCCCGCTCCTCTCCGTAGCGCCCCTCAGGGGCAGCGTTGGAGTGCAGGGCCAGATAGAAGTCATACTCCCCGGCGTTGGCCTCCCGGATGGAGGAGGCGGCGGTCATCTCCGGGCGGTTTCGCCGGTACCGGATCCCGTTGGAGAGCAGATAGGGCTCCAGGGCATCCGCCAGCAGATTCATATTGTACTCCTCTGACCCGCTGCCGGTGACATATTGATTCCACTCCTGGGTGGACGGGCTCAAATAGATAATGGGCATGGTCTCCCCTCCTCATTTTGATTGCCTGTATTCCATGGATATGGCAATCCGGCAAAAAATGTGCTACACTGGGGAAAATCAACTGCCGCAGGAAAGGAACGCCACCATGAAAACACAACGGGACTATCCCAAATACACCGTCACGCCCAAGGCGGAGGCCGCCATTCTCCGGGGTCACCCCTGGGTCTACGACGCGGAGGTGCTTGCCGCTGAAGAGGGCGCGGAAAACGGCGGTCTCGTGGATGTGGTCAGCAAAAAGGACCGGTACCTGGGCACCGGCTTTTTGTCGGAGCACTCCAAGATCCGCGTCCGCCTGATCTCCCGCAACGCCAATGACCGGTTCGACGCGGCCTTCTGGCAGCGCAAGCTCCGCTGGGCATGGGATTACCGCAAGGCTGTCATGTCTCCAGAGGATCTGGACGCCTGCCGCATTATCTTCGGAGAGGCGGATGCCTTCCCGGGCCTGACCGTGGACAAGTTCCACGATCTTCTCTCCATCCAGGTTCTCTCCGTGGGCATGGAGCGCATCAAGGATCACCTGATCCCGGAACTGGTGTCCATTCTCCGGGAAGACGGCCAGGCCATCTGGGGCGTCTTTGAGCGCAACGATGTGGCCCTGCGGGAAAAAGAAGGCCTTGCACAGGAAAAGCGCTGGTTCCCCCTGCCGGGAGAGGCAGTGCCGGACTCTCCGGTGACGGAGATCACGGAAAACGGCGTGAAATACCTGGTGGACGTGGAAAACGGCCAGAAAACCGGCTTTTTCCTGGACCAGAAGTACAACCGCCGGGCAGTGGCCCGCCTGGCCAGGGGCCGCACGGTGCTGGACTGCTTCACCCACACCGGCTCCTTCGCCCTCAACGCCGCCATGGGCGGTGCCGCCCACGTCACCGCCGTGGACGTGTCGGAATCCGCCGTTGAGATGGCCCGGGCCAACGCGGAGCGCAACGGCCTGGACGGCGTGATGGAATGCGTGGCGGCCAATGTCTTTGACCTGCTGCCCGCTCTGGAAAAGGAGCCCAAGCGCTACGACTTCATCATCCTGGATCCGCCGGCCTTCACCAAGTCTCGCAAGACGGTGCACAACGCCCTGGCGGGCTACAAGGAGATCAACTACCGGGCCATGCGTCTGCTGCCCCGAGGCGGCCTGCTGGCCACCTGCTCCTGCTCCCACTTTGCAACGGAGGAGAAGTTCGCGGCCATGCTCCATGACGCCGCCCGGGACGCCGGGGTGCAGCTGCGGCAGATCGAAGCCCGGCAGCAGGCCTGTGACCACCCCATCCTCTGGGGGGTGGAGGAGACCAATTATCTGAAATTCTACCTCTTCCAGGTGGTGTAAGGCTAAGGCTCCGCAGCTTTTCCTCTTTTACCAAAAAAACCAGGACGCGCCATGGCGCGTCCTGGTTTTTTCTTGTTCCGGAATGGACTCAGCCGCCCACTTCCACCACATAGACCACGCCGTCCTTGACGTGGAGGTTGAAGGTGTCCGCATAGGCCCTGGCCTCATCCAGGGTGATCCACATCCGTCCGTCGGAGTTGTAGCACAGAACGGTGTTGGGATCCAGGGTATACGTCCTGCCGCCGAAGGTCACGGCGGAGGTGCCGATCCAGGAGCTGCTGGGCACATTGCGCAGCTCCGTCAGCTTGGACATGGATACGAAGCCCGTACCCTTGGAATTCAGCTTGGCTGTCACGAAATCGCCCGCCTGGACGCCGTAGCGCACGCCGAAGGGGCCCACCCGCTGGTCGGAGCCATTGCCGTACTCCAGGCCCACGCGGTCTTTCCACTCGGAGCCCACAACATTGCCCTCGTCGTCATACACCGGCGACTGGGTGCTCTCCACGAAGACGCGGCCCACCAGCTGGTCCACAGCCCGGTCCAGGACAATGAGATCCACCTCACCGGCCCAGTTGGCCCGGGCGTAGAGGATCTGGCTGTCAGGCACCTGATCCACAGTCAGCTGATTGATGCCGATGGCCTTGCCGCCGTCAAAGATCAGGACATTTTCCGCCAGAGGCCGGCTGCCCATCTTCCGGGTACTTACCAACAGATCCCCGGAGAGGCTGTTGCGCTGATCGCTCAGGGAGACCTTCTCCTTCTGGCTGGAGGAAATGCGCACCGCCTGGCCGTTGTGCTCGGCGGCGCCGGGCACGTTGTCCAACTGGATGGTGCTGCCGCCGCAGACCAGGTAGACCTTGCCGTCCCAAACCACGCCCACGGCGTTGGAGCGGGTGGCGCTGGCGTTGGGATCCGCCGCTCCGGCCACCTGGCCGTCCACCGTCAGCAGCAGTGTCACCGCGTCGCCGGGCTTGTATCTGGACAGGCTATCCGCCGCTGTGGGCAGCACGTTGAAGGTGTGGCCCAGGGCTGTGATGGTAGTGGGAGACTGGGGATTGGGCGCGCAGTTCTCATAGTAAACCGTGATGCGGGTATCGCACACCCGGATGGAATTGGTACCGGGGGCATAGACCGCCACATCGTTCTTGCGCAGGTCTGCGATGGTGGCAGGTGCGCCGTTCTTGTAAATGGTATAGTTGTTGTTGCCTGCCAGGGCGCTCAAGCCGGCCGCAGAGCCATCCTCCGTGATGATGACCGCCGCGGACGTGCTGGAGCTGCTGCCGCCGCTGTTGGGCAGGAACGTCAGAGCCTTTCCATCCGCCGTCTGGACCACCCGGCCATGGGTACCCACCAGGGTCGTATCTCCCACCGCATGAACCATGGGATAGATCTTGCCGTCGCTGGTCTTCATGGTGCCGGCGCCGCCGTCCACGGACACCAGATCCGTCTCCTCGCTGAGGGTATACAGGGTGCCGCCCTCGGCGCCCTCCATCTCCAGGAGATTGCGGAACAGCCGGGCCGCCTGTCCTCTGGTAAGGCCGGCGTTTCCATTGGTGGATACGCCCTCGGTCAGGCCGATGGTGGCCGCTACCGCCATATAGCTGTCCGGCCAGACACCGCCGATATTTTCGTCCTTATACCCCAGGATCCGCAGCAGCACAGTCACGGCGTGTCCCACCGTAACGGTGCGTTCAGGATAGAAGCGCCCGTCGGGATAGCCGGAGATGATGTTCTTGCCTTTTGCCGCCATGTTGATATAGCTGGCGGCCCAGTGAGAGGGCTTCACATCCGGGAAAACTGTCACCGTGCTGTACCGCCCCAGCTCACTGGAGCCGTTCATGGCGTAAACCGCCATCTTGCAGAACTGTGCCCGGTTCAAAACGGTACCGGGCCGGAACGTGCCGTCTGCGTATCCGTCCAGGACGCCCATCAGCCGCAGCACCTCCGCCGACTGCCGGATCGTGGGATCCGACACATCGGAAAAGCGGGTGGTGGCCGCCGCTGCGGGCAGCATGAGGCTCAGTGCCGCGCAGACAGCCAGCACCCAGGCCAAAAATCTTCGTTTCATATCGTTCCCTCCTTATTCTGCCCGCAGCGCTTCCACAGGCTGGAGCTTAGACGCCTTTGCCGCCGGATAGATGCCGAACAGGATACCCAGCACCACCGACAGCATGAATGCCCCCAACGTAATGGGCACCGATGGCCAGATATCCATATGTACCAGCAGTTTTCCGGTGATGCGGGTAGCCACGGTTCCTATGGAAAGCCCGATGATGCCGCCGATGCCGCAGAGCATGGCCGCCTCGATCAGGAACTGCGTGACAATGGAGCTGCGCTCAGCGCCGATGGCCCGACGGATACCGATTTCGCGGGTCCGCTCCGTAACGGTCACCAGCATGATATTCATGATGCCGATACCGCCTACCAGCAGCGAGATGGCGGCGATGCCGCCCAGCACCATGCTCATCATAGCTGCCTGCTCATTGAGGGTATTTTGCCACTGGTTGTCGCTGTATGCGTTGCCCCAACCCCGGTCCCCGTTTCCCGTCAGGCCGGAGAGAAATCCGTTGATCCGGCTGATGGCCTCGTCCGTTGCGTCCCGGGACGCGGCCTTTACCACAAAGTCGCTGATGCTCTGACCGGGGCTGATCAGCCGGGACGCGGTATAGGGGAAGATGATGACATTATCCTGGGAGAAGGCGCTGTCCGGATCCTTTTCCTTGTAAACACCCACCACCTTGAAGGGGTAGCCGTTTACCGTGAGATCCTTCCCCAGCGGGTCCGCATATCCGAAGAAGTTGCGGGCCGCCCGGGCGCCCATGACACACACCTGATTGTACTGGCGGATATCCAGGAAGCTCAGGTCCCGCCCCTTCTCCAGCTGATAATTGTTGCACACTGCATACTGGTCGCTGCCGTAATACAGGTCGGGAGGTAGTTCCACATCCGTGCGGATGGCACCGTTTTCGCTGAACATATTCTCCTGGTTTTTCTGCATGTTGCTGTTTTTTGTTCCATAGGACACCGTGGCGCTGGCCATTCCGGAAGGCGTCACGCCCACCACCAGATCCTTTCCCAGGCTGTTGCAGTAGTTGTACAGATCCTCGAAGCTGTCCTGACCGCTGTATAGATACAGCGACACACTGATGCGGTTGGTGCCCATGGCCTCAAACTGTTTGAGGGATTGCTGGTTTTGTCCGTTGACCACCGACACGATGGTCATGACGGAGGCGATACCGATGATGATGCCCAGCATGGTGAGGATGGACCGGCCCTTGTTGCCCAGAATGGACCGCAGGGCCATCTTCATTGCCTGTCGGATATTCAAAACCAGTCCACCTCCTGCTGCCGGTCCTCCACGATCTTGCCGTCCTGCAGCCGGACGCACCGGCGGGCCGTGGCGGCGATGCCGTTATCATGGGTAATGAGGATCACCGTGCTGCCCTCTTTGTTCAGCTGCTGCAAGAACCGCAGTACCTCCTGTCCGGTGTGGGAGTCCAGGGCGCCGGTGGGCTCGTCGGCCATAATGATGGGGGGATGGGCGGCGATGGCCCGGGCAATGGCCACCCGCTGCTGCTGGCCGCCGGACATCTGGGCGGGCCGGTGCTTGTACCGGCTTACCAGCCCCACCCGCTCCAGGGCGTTCATGGCCATATCATAGCGGTCATCGGCCTTGATCCCCTGGTAAATCAGAGGCAGCTCCACATTTTCCAGCACCGTCAGGCTCTGGATCAGGTTGTACTGCTGGAAGATAAACCCGATCTGCTTGTTGCGGATATGGGAGAGCTCCTTGTCTGTCAGCTCCCGCACATCGGTGCCGTCCAGCAGGTAGGTTCCCCGGGTGGGGATATCCAGGCAGCCCAGCACATTCATCATGGTGGACTTACCGGAACCGGACTGGCCCACCACCGCCACGAATTCACCGCGGTCGATGTTCAGGCTCACGCCGTCCAGGGCCCGGACTTCGCTTTCCAGTCCCTCCCCGTAGATCTTGTAGACGTCTTGAATCTCAATCAGCATGGCGTCCACCTTACATCATTCCCGTGGTCGGAGCGGTGGTAAAGACCTCCGTTCCCTCCTCCACACCGGACTTGATCTCCACATTGTACTCATCGGAAATGCCGGTCTCCACAGGCACCGGCCAGAAGCCCTTATCCGGCAGGCCGTCCACGGTGACAGACACATCGATGGCGTTGTCCGGCCGGGTATCAGACTTGACGAACAGCACATCCGCCGCGCTGCCATCCTCCAGCGGTACAGACTTGACGCACTGGATGGGAACCACCAGGCAGTTGTCGTTCTCGCTGGCGGTAAGCTTGTAGTTGACATAGCTGCCGGTCATCAGGGAGCCGTCGGGATTGTCCACACTGATGACCATGGGATAGGTGGCCACGCCGTTTTCCGCCTTGGAGTTAAGGCTCACCGTATCCACGGTGCCGTAGAAGGTGGTGCCCCACTGGTCGATCTCCACCGGCATGCCGGGCTTGACGTAGCTGACGTTCCGCTCGTCCACGGTGGCGTCCACCACGATAGTGGAGGTATCCGCGATGGTGATGACGGCGGTGTTTGCCTCCACTTCGCTGCCGGGGGTCAGGATCAGGCCGATGACCGTACCGCTGATGGGCGCCACGGCGCTGCAGTTGGCCAGGTTTTCCTCCGCAGTGGCCAGAGTCTTGCGGGCTTCCTCCAGGCTCTGCTGGACGGTGAAGATCTCGCTTTCACTGCTCTCTCCGTCGATGCGCACCAGCACCTGGCCCTGGGACACCTGGAGATAATCCACCAGGCTGCTGGAGATCACCGTGCCGCTGACTGTGGAACACAGATCGCCGGTGCGGTAGTATTCCAGCTTGCCGGGCTCATAGGGATAGACCTTCTCGCCGGAGGCGGTCACAGCGGTGGCGGAGGCGATCATGTCAGCGGTCAGCGCGCCGTCATTTTGAATGATGATCTCCGCGGAGAAGAGCTTGGAGCCCTCCGGGGTGATGCGGCTGACCATATGGACGGACTCCACCGTTCCCTTCAGGGAGCTCATCAGGGCGGGAATGGAAACATCCACAGTCTGTCCGGCTTTGATCTGGCCCTCATAGGCGTAGCTGTAATACTGCTCCAGGCGCAGGCGGGTATCGTCGGAGAGGGTGGCCACCTTGTCGCCTTTGTTGATGGTATCGCCGGGGTTCAGGGTCACCACATCCATCAGCTTGCCGGGATATCCAGCCGCCAGATTCAGTCCCGCAATGTCCTTTTGCAGGGTGTTCAGCTGCTTCTCATATCCCTCCACATCCGTGCGGGCCTTCTGTACGGCGGTGCGGGCGGCCTCGGAATCCACCACGAACAGGGGATCCCCCTCATTGACCATCTGTCCCTCGGTAACCATGACCTCCTGGACTGTTCCAGGGGTAGTCAGGGTAATGGTCTCGCTGTTTTTGGCCTTGGTAAGGCCATTGCCCTCCACCGTGGAGGTGATGGCGCCATAGCTGACCACATCGGTGACAATCTGGGTATCTCCCGGGCTCCGCCCCTTCCAGAACTTCACCCCTCCGATCACCAGAGCCACCACTATCACCAGGGCAATGCCCCGCCGGATGATCTGCCGTTTCTTTTTCCGGGGCATACCGCGCCATGTCTCTTTGAGCCCTTTCCGGGCCGTCCCCCCTTCCGGAGCCGCCTGCGCCATATTCTCCGGGGCAGACGCAGCCTGGGGCAGGTCGTTCTGTTCCAAATCCTTGACTTCAGCCATGATACGATCTCCTCTTTTTCGTCAGTCCGTATTAACTGTACTACCCATGCTAGTACACCCTGTCAGGCAAAGCAACAACAAAACAGTTACAGTTTTGTGATATTTTGAGAAATTTTTCCTTCCCTTTCCGTACCTGCAACAGCTCATTTTTAATAGACGGTATTCCATGCCAAAAAGTTGTCCCGACGGCAAAAAAAGCCGCGTTCTCTGAGAGAACGCGGCTTTTTCGAAAAAGGAAGATCAGGCGGCGGCTGCCTTCTTGGCCAGAGCCCGCTGGGCCAGCACCACACCTACCACCACCACAAGGCCGGCGATATCCGTCACGGCACCGGGAATCAGCATGCCCAGGCCGCCAGCAATCAGCAGGATACGGAACAGGGGATTGATCCGGCAGTAGAGGAAGCCGTTGAAGGCTGCCGCCACGCCGAAGATACCCAGCAGTGCGGTGATGCAGATCTGTACCACCTCAAAGCTGCTGCCCACATCGATGAAGAGCATCTGGGGGCTCACTGCAAAGATGTAAGGCACGATAAAGGCCGCAATGGCCAGCTTCGTTGCATTGATACCGGTCTTCATGGGATCCGCCTTGGCAATGGCGCTGCCGGCATAGGCCGCCAGGGCCACGGGAGGCGTGATGTCGGCCACGATGCCGAAGTAGAACACAAAGAAGTGAGCCGCCATCTTGGTGACGCCGATGGAGGGATCCATCAGGATGGGGGCGCAGGTGGCCGCCATGATGCAGTAGTTGGCGGTGGTGGGCACGCCCATGCCCAGCACGATGCAGCAGAGCATGGTGAGCACCAGGGCGATCATCATATGGCCGCCGGAGAGGCTCACGATGGCGCTGAGGAGCTTGGAGGCAAGGCCGGTGACCGTGATGCAGCCGGAGATGATGCCGGCCACGCCGCAGGCCACAGCCACAGTGATGGAACCCTTGGCGCCGCCCTCCAGGGAGTTGAAGATCATGGCGCCCAGGTCACCCAGGGAGCGCTGCATGCCGATCCCCGCGCTGGGGCTGTTATGTACGCCGTCCAGAATGATGTCCGGCAGGCTCACCACAATGGTGGCCACGATGGCCAGCGCTGCGGAGTACGCCATGGTATAGGTGTTGGTGGACACCAGCACCACCAGCAGCACCAGGGGGAAGAGCAGATAGATCCGCTTTACCATCTGGCCCAGCTTGGGCAGCTGATCCTTGGGAATTCCCTTGAGGCCCAGCTTTTTGGCCTCCAGATGGACAGCGATGTAGATGCCGGTGAAGTACAGCACAGCCGGCAGAATGGCCCGCACAGCGATCTGGCTGTAAGGCTCACCGGTGAACTCCGCCATCAAAAAGGCGGCGGCGCCCATGATGGGGGGCATGATCTGGCCGCCGGTAGAGGCGGCAGCCTCCACGGCGCCGGCAAATTCACCCTTGTAGCCGGTCTTCTTCATCATGGGGATGGTGACGGAGCCGGTGGTGACGGTGTTGCCCACAGAGGAGCCGGACACCATGCCGCACAGGGCGGAGGAGATGACCGCCACCTTGGCGGGGCCGCCGGGAGCAGCACCGGCCACAGCGTTGGCCAGGCTGATAAAGAAGTTGGCGATGCCGGTACGCTCCAGGAAGGCACCGAAGATGATGAACACCACAATGAACTTGGCGCACACGTTGATGGGACCGCCGAAGATACCGTTGGTGGTGTAGAACATGGTGCGGATCACCTGGTAGAAGGTCATCTGCAGGGTGTTGGTACCCATCAGGTTCACAAAGGTGTACACCAGCAGGACACCGGCCACGCACAAAATGGGCAGGCCCACGCACCGGCGGCAAAGCTCCACCAGCGCCAGAATGGCGATGAGGCCCACGATCATGTAAAGGTGATTCTGCATGACCCGGGCGGACATGCGGATGACCTTTTCCGCGTTGACGGCATAGAAGAAATAGGCGCCGGGGCCCACCACCAGCAGTACGATATCGTACCAGGGCATGTGGTTGACGCGGGTATCGCCTTTTCTGGCGGGGAAGGTCAAAAATCCGATCAGCAGGATCATCCCCACGAATACCGGCAGGCGGATCTCCTGCAGGGTGTTGAGGAACACGGTATCCACAATGCAGTACGCCGCGAAAATCGCCATGAGAATGCGGATCACCAGTTTGGGCGTCCCCTCCCAGATACGGGTGTTGGACTCCCGGTCATACTTTTTCATCACCGCTTCCACATCGGCAGCGGTGCCTACGGAGGTGTCGTGCTCCGTCTCGGCGGCCGGAATCTCCTGCTCCGGCATCTTTTTCTTAAAAAGGCCCATGGGGGCTCCCCCTCACTTTGGTAATTCTCTTAACAGGTTCTGAATGGTTGACGATATCAAGGAACTACGGCGGATCACTCCGCCGTAGTTTCTTGGTTTAAACAGTGTTCTCCCTTATTTAGTGGGAACTTCAAAGCCCTTCTCCGCGAAATACTTGGCAGCGCCGGGATGATAGGGCACAGCAGTGACGGAAGCGGCAAACTCCAGATCCAGCTCCTTGCCCTTGTCGTGAGACTGGGCAATGGTATCCGCATTCTCGAAGATGGTGGAAACGATGTTGTACACATCGGCCTCAGAGACGTCGTCCCGGGCAATGATGGTAGCAACCACAGCCACGGTCTTGGTCTCAGGCACACCCTCATAGATCCCCTCGGGGATGGTGTACTCCTCATAATAGGGAGAGGCTTCCTTCAGCTTGGCAATGTGCTCGTCGTCCAGGCTCACCAGGTAAGCCTCCTTGGCGGTAGCCAGGGTGGTAATGGCCACGGTGGGGGCACCGGCCACCACGAAAGCGGCGTCAATCTTGCCGTCCTGCAGGGCGTCGGCGCTGTTGCCGAAGTCCTGATACTGAGCGTCGATGTCGGACTCCGTCATGTCATAGGCAGCCAGGATATCCAGGGCGTTGTAGTACACACCGGAACCGGAGGCGCCGATGGACACGCTCTTGCCCTTCAGATCCGCCACGGTCTTGATGTCGGGATCGCAGGTGACGATCTGAACCTGCTCCATGTACAAAGCAGCCACGGTGGAGAAATCGGTGACAGGCATTCCCTCGAAGAGGTTGGTGCCCTCATAGGCATAGCTCATGACATCGGACTGGACAAAGCCCAGCTGACGGGTGTTCATCTGCATCTGCTCGATGTTGTCCTGGGAGCCGTTGCTGGTGACAGCCGTGACCTTGGTGCCGGTGCCGCTGGAGGTGATGGCCTGGGCCAGCACGCTGCCGAAGCCGTAATACGTGCCCTGGTCGCCGCCGGTGGAGAACTTCAGCTCCACGCCGGAGCCGGTGGCATCGCCGCTGGTCTCGGAACCGGTGGTCTCCTCAGAAGTGGTATCGTCGGTGGTGGTCTCATCCGTGGTGCCGCCGCAGCCGGAGAGCACGGACGCCAGCATCAGCGTTGCCAGAAGCAAAGACAAAAACTTTTTCATTTCGCAACCTCTTTTCTTGATTGGGTAGCTACCCCCCTGCAATTACCTGCATATCATATCCCAACTTCTTTCATTTTTCAAGGCCTGATTTGAACTTTTTTCTGTTTATTTGCAGTTTGCGAATTATATCTTGCAATTTTAGTGCAGTCTTTGCATTGTCCCGAAAGTATTCCTGCAAGAAGCCCTTCATGGAGAAAAAACACCGCTTCCGGCGGCTGCCGGAAGCGGTGTGGGGGAAACTTACAAAATGGCCTTGGTATCGACTTCTTCTTTCAGCATGGTTGCAAAGGCGTCCAGGCTCATGGCGCCCTTGTCCTCGCCGGAGCGGTGACGGACGGAGACCGTCTGGTTCTCCATATCCCGATCGCCTACCACCAGCATGTAGGGGATCTTCTCCAGGGTGGCCTCCCGGATCTTCTTGCCGATCTTCTCGTTGCGCTCATCCACTTCCACCCGGAAGCCGGCGGCATCCAGCTTGGCGGACACTTCCTTGGCATAGGCCTCCGCCCGGTCAGTGACGGGCAGAACCTTCACCTGGACAGGCGCCAGCCAGGCGGGGAACGCACCGGCAAAGTGCTCGGTGATGACGCCGATGAAGCGCTCGATGGAGCCCAGCACCACGCGGTGGATCATGACGGGGCGGTGCTTCTGGCCGTCTTCGCCGGTATACTCCAGCTCGAAGCGCTCAGGCAGCTGGCTGTCCAGCTGGATGGTGCCGCACTGCCAGGTGCGGCCCAGGGAGTCGGCCAGATGGAAGTCCAGCTTGGGGCCGTAGAAGGCGCCGTCCCCCTCGTTGATGACGAAATCCTTGCCCATGGCGGTGATGGCGTTTTTCAGGATATCCTGGTTGCGCTCCCACTCCTCCACGGTGCCGATGTGGTCCTCGGGCATGGTGGAAAGCTCAATAGTGTAGCTCAGGCCGAAGGTGGAATACACCTCATCAAAGAGACGCACGGTCTCCTGGATCACGTCCTTCATCTGCTCCCGGGTCATGAAGACATGGGCGTCATCCTGGGTGAAGCAGCGGACGCGGAACAGTCCGTGGAGGGCACCGGAGAGCTCGTGGCGGTGCACCAGGCCCAGCTCGCCCACCCGCAGGGGCAGATCCCGGTAGGAGTGGGGCTCGCTGGCGTAGACCAGCATGCCGCCGGGGCAGTTCATGGGCTTGATGGCGTAATCTTCCTCGTCAATGACGGTGGTGTACATGTTCTGCTTGTAGTGATCCCAGTGGCCGGACCGCTCCCACAGCTTGCGGTTGAGGATGATGGGGGTGGAGATCTCCACATAGCCGTACTTCTTGTGGACCTGGCGCCAGTAGTCGATGAGGGTGTTTTTCAGCACCATGCCCTTGGGCAGGAAGAAGGGGAAGCCGGGGCCCTCGTCCCGCAGCATGAACAATCCCAGTTCCTTGCCCAGCTTGCGGTGATCCCGCTTCTTGGCCTCCTCGATGCGCTGGAGGTAGGCATCCAGCTCGTCCTTCTTGGGGAAGGCGATACCGTAGATCCGCTGAAGGGTCTGACGGTTGGAGTCGCCCCGCCAGTAGGCGGCGTTGCAGGCGGTCAGCTTGATGGCGTTGCCCTTGATGCGGCCGGTGGAGTCCAGGTGAGGGCCGGCGCACAGGTCGGTGAACTCGCCCTGCTTGTAGAAGGAGATGTGGGCGT
>ERZ857521.3264-NODE-3264-length-13607-cov-5.411452_pt1 | contig 13607 bp, 10 predicted proteins | sample MGYA00519701_ERZ857521 | MGnify/ENA primary metagenome ERZ857521 (study PRJEB31778, sample SAMEA3449346) | human gut metagenome | biome: human gut; feature: human-associated habitat; material: faeces | place: United Kingdom | collected 2010/2012 ...
AAATCGCTCCGGGTGTTGAAGGTCTGATTCACGTATCTGAAATGTCTTGGTCACAGCACTTGCGTTCTGCACAAGACTTCATGAAGGTAGGTGACGAAGTTGAAGCAGTAGTTCTGACTTTGGACCGCGAAGAACGTAAGATGTCTCTCGGTATCAAGCAACTGAAAGCTGATCCTTGGGAAACTATCGAAGAGAAATATCCTATCGGTTCTAAGCACACAGCTAAGGTTCGCAACTTCACTAACTTCGGTGTATTCGTAGAAATTGAAGAAGGTGTTGACGGTTTGATCCACATCTCTGACCTGTCTTGGACTAAGAAGGTTAAACATCCTTCCGAATTTACTCAGATCGGTGCGGATATCGATGTACAGGTGTTGGAGATCGACAAAGAAAACCGTCGCTTGAGCCTCGGTCACAAGCAACTCGAAGAAAACCCCTGGGATGTATTCGAAACTGTATTCACAGTAGGTTCAGTACACGAAGGTACTATCATCGAAATGCTGGATAAGGGGGCAGTAGTTGCTCTGCCTTATGGTGTAGAAGGTTTCGCTACTCCGAAACACCTCGTTAAGGAAGACGGCTCACAAGCTCAGTTGGACGAGAAACTCGAATTCAAAGTTATCGAGTTCAATAAGGACGCTAAGCGCATCATCCTGTCTCACAGCCGTATCTTCGAAGATGTAGCTAAGGCAGAAGAAAGAGCAGAAAAGAAAGCTGCCAAGAAGTCTACCGGTAAGAGAGAAGAAGCTTCTGCTTCAATCCAAAACCAGGCTGCTTCTACTACTTTGGGCGACATCGACGCTTTGGCTGCTTTGAAAGAGCAGATGGAAGCCGGAAAGAAGTAATCGCTTCTCTATATAAATAAGGTAAGGGTGCTTGTGGCAAACACAAGTACCCTTTCTTTTTTGGGGGAGGAGTACAGGGGAGGGATTAACTCCATATCTCAACAAAAAACCGTAAAATCTATATATTCTGTGATGAATACCCTTATCTTTGCATCATCATGGAGAAATTCGAACTACATATTCTCGGCTCCGGTTCGGCATTGCCCACCACCCGCCATTTTCCTACTTCGCAGGTAGTGAACTTACGTGACAAACTTTTTATGATAGACTGTGGAGAAGGCGCACAGTTGCAATTCCGCAAGTCACGTCTCAAGTTCTCGCGTCTGAACCGTATCTTTATCTCCCACTTGCATGGCGACCACTGCTTCGGGCTGCCGGGACTGATATCCACACTTAATCTCTTGGGGCGTACAGCCGACCTGCATATCCACTCTCCCAAAGGTTTGGAAGAACTTCTTACGCCGATGCTTGCATTCTTCAATCATCAGATGACCTATAAAATCTTCTTCCACGCGTTCGAGACGAAAGAAGCCGCCTTGATTTATGAAGACCGTTCGCTTACGGTGACAACCATTCCTTTGCGGCATCGCATGCCTTGCTGCGGTTTTCTGTTTGCCGAGAAGCCGCGCCCCAATCATATCCTGCGCGACATGATAGACTTTTATCAAGTGCCGGTGTACGAACTGAACCGCATCAAGAACGGTGCGGATTACGTTACGCCGGAAGGAGAGGTGATACCCAATGCCCGTCTCACCCGTCCCTCGGCTGCTCCACGCCGTTATGCCTATTGTTCGGATACGATTTATCTTCCCTCCATAACGGAACAGATAAAAGGAGTCGATCTGCTTTTCCATGAGGCCACTTTCGCCGAGGATGCCGCTCCGCGTGCTAAAGAGACGTTCCATACCACCGCTTCGCAAGCCGCACAAATAGCCCGCGATGCGGAGGTGAAGAAACTGCTGATAGGTCATTTTTCAGCCCGTTACGATGACGAGCAGGTGCTGCTGGAAGAGGCGCGTCCGGTTTTTCCGAATACACAGCTTGCCAAAGAAACGCTTTGCATATCGGTGTGAATTAAACTTTTACTATCTTTGTCGGTGTAAAGCTATAAATGTGAATAGAATATATGAATCCTTCTTATAATGAACGTGAAGTGCTGGCACTTCTTCAGGAGGAAAGTACGCAGAAGCAGGGGTTTGAGATGATTGTGGCGCAATACAGCGAGCAGTTATACTGGCAAATCCGGCGTATGGTGCTTTCGCATGAAGATGCTAACGACTTGCTTCAGAACACCTTTATCAAGGCATGGATCAATATCGATTATTTCCGGGCGGAGGCGAGGCTCTCCACGTGGCTCTATCGTATTGCGCTGAACGAGTGCCTCACTTTTCTGAATAAACAGCGGGCGGTCAACACCGTTTCATTGGACGATCCCGAAGCCGATTCCCTTCAGAGGCTGGAGAGCGATCCTTACTTTTCGGGCGACAAGGCTCAGATGGCTTTACAGAAAGCGTTGCTCACCTTGCCCGAAAAGCAACGTATGGTGTTCAACCTGAAGTACTACCAGGAGATGAAATACGAGCAGATGTCCGAGATCTTCGGTACTTCCGTAGGCGCTTTGAAAGCATCCTATCATCATGCGGTGAAAAAAATAGAGAAGATATTAGGAGAAGATGATTAAACCTTTAACGTGAAAAAAAGTCTAACCAAACAGAGAGGAGAAGAGCTTATGAAAGAAGAAGATTACATGCTCAAAAAGATTGGGACGGAAAATGCTTTTCATGTTCCCGAAGGATACTTTGAGAATCTCACTTCGGAGATTATGAACCGGCTTCCCGAAAAAGAGAAACCTGCTTCCGAGAAGAAAGAGGTTACAATGTGGGAAAGAGCAAAGCCTTGGGTATATATGGCGGCCATGTTTGTAGGTGCGGCATTGATTATCCGCGTAGCTTCCTCCAACCATGCTCCGGCTGCATCAGACTGTATGGCTGCCGATGAAACCGAGGTAGAAATGGAATACATCGACATGGCAGTGGACAACACTATGCTTGACGACTACTCATTATACGTCTATTTGGCCGATTCTGATGCAGAATGAGGCTGCAATAACTTTAACCGATTGAAGAAGAAATGAAAAAGCTGATTGTTTTACTAATTATGATGTGCGGTTTCGCACCGGTGCTTTGGGCTGCGGACGGATGCCAGCAGCATTTGTCTCCCACAGAGTTTCGTGCCAAACAGCAAGCATATATTACAGAGAAAGCCGGATTGACCAAGGAAGAGGCGGCTAAGTTTTTCCCCCTTTACTTTGAATTGCAGGACAAGAAGAAAGAGCAGAACGATAAGGCGTGGAACTTGATCCGTCAGGGAAAAGACGAAAAGACCACTGAAGCCCAATATGATGCGATTATGGAAGGCGTGTATGATGCACGTATCGCTTCCGACCGTTTGGATAAGACTTATTTCGTTAGGTTCAAGAAGATATTGTCTGCCAAGAAACTATATCTGGTGCAGAAAGCCGAGATGCGTTTTCACCGGGAGCTGCTGAAAGGGATGCGGCATAATGACAACAAAGGTAAGGTTCCGAAACGCCAACCGGACAAGAGATAAAAACACATCATCCGTTTGTACGAAACGGATGATGTGTTGAAGGCTGATAGATCATCTGTTTGACCCAAACGGATGATCTATTTTTTATTCTCCAATGCTTTGGCCTCTTCCCACAGTTTGTCCATCTCTTCCAGTGTCATATCGTGCAGGTTTTTGCCTTCCTTGATGCTGTGTGCCTCTACATAGTTGAAGCGGCGGATAAACTTCTGGTTAGTGTGTTCCAAGGCATTATCAGGATTTATTTTGTACAGGCGGGCGGCATTGATGAGGCTGAACATCACATCTCCGAATTCCTCTTCCGCTTTCTGCTTGTCCATGTGGGCCACCTCGTCCTGAAATTCCTGTATTTCCTCTTTCACCTTATCCCACACCTGTTCGCGTTCTTCCCAGTCGAAACCCACATTGCGGGCTTTGTCCTGAATGCGATATGCCTTGATGAGCGAGGGCAGGGCGGCAGGCACACCGCTTAGTACCGTTTTGTTGCCACCTTTTTCCTTGAGTTTCAGCTGTTCCCAGTTCTCGGATACTTGTCCGGCAGTCTCGGCTTTCACATCGCCGAATACGTGGGGATGACGGAAAATCAGCTTCTCGCAAAGGCGGTCGCATACATCCTTTATGTCAAAATCTCCGGTTTCCGAACCTATTTTGGCGTAGAAAGCCACATGAAGCAATACGTCTCCCAGTTCTTTGCAGATTTCCTGCTTGTCGTCGCGCATCAGGGCGTCACAAAGTTCATAAGTCTCTTCAATGGTGTTGGGACGCAGGCTTTCATTGGTCTGCTTCTTGTCCCAGGGACATTTCACCCGCAGTTCGTCGAGTATATCGAGGAAGCGGCCGAAAGCCTCCATTTGTTCTTTTCTTGTATGTTGCATGGATTACTGTTGGTTAATGACTGGTGCAAAGATACGATTTTTCTTCCACTCCTCATACGAAATCAGCAGACCTACTACCTCCGAATAATTTTTCCGTCCGCTTTCTATTTTGTTGCCTTTCAGGTATAAGTCGTATATCCGGTCCTGAATACTGCCGATTACGGGGTTGTATTTCTTCATCCAGTATTCGCTGTTTGTTTGCGCCAGTCCGATAATTTCGGGACGTATGCGCTGGAGGAGTTGTGCATATTCTTCTTCATTCATAAGTCTCCGGGCATTGCCCAGCACATGCGGCAATATGGAGAAATAGCCGCTGAAGCGAATCTCCTTCACCTGCGAACGGGTACATACCTGATAGGCGTAGAAGTTGGCTTCCGCTTCGCTGGTGATGCCCAGCAGGTGAGCAAGCTCGTGTGCGTAAGTGGCGGGGTATTGCGAAGGAAGCAAGTCGCCGTTCAGGGTGAATTCACAGAAGAAAGGCCCCATGCTGCCGGTGACGTCTACCATCGAAATCAAGGGGGTGAACAGCATTGTTTTTACGCGGGGTGATTGGTGAAAAGGGCGATGCACTCCTAACGAGTCACTGATTTGATTGTATGCCCGTACGCTTTCATGGCACGCCAACGTTTCATTGATGGATGTAATGTCTGTGTAAGAACCGTTCAGATTTTTGATGTAGCTGTCTACAAACTTCTGGAAGTTTTCGGGAGTGTACGCGATATAGGGGATGTGTGTCCGTTCGTAGAAGTTCTTTTGCGAGTAGTTCAATCCCCATGCCAGATAGAACCATACGTACACCCATAGAAGATACTTGGCGTCTGCAAGCAGAATGGACTTCCACCTCTGCTTGCGGATGTGGCGCGCATAGATAGGGTAAAGAAGCAGGCCGGCAATGCTTAGCGCAATGAACAAGTCGCCGATGGCAAATGGTACCAATCGGGAGAAAGAGGAAAGTACCCGGGCAATAGCCGGATACACATATTGGGCATAAGCATTTCCCAAGCCGGGCACTATCTGTACACACCATACAAGCAGTAAAAAAAGTGCCAAAAGTAATGAATTGCTTTTGACCCTTATTCCTGATATGCCTATGTTATGCTTCATCTTACTTTTCCCTTATGTGCTTCGCCTGCCGCATGCTTTGGATTTTCAGTTTCATCTGTTGAAACCGGTGCGGCACTGCGTGCTTGTTCCGATAACTCCATATAAAATTATCATTTGTGAAGCAAAGGTATGTAATTCTTTTCATTGCTTTTGCCGTATAAAGCTATTAATTTATTAATTTTGCGCCCATTATAACAAAATATAGATTTTAGAAACATGGAATTAGCAAGTAAGTACAATCCCGCTGACGTAGAGGGAAAGTGGTACCAGTATTGGTTGGACCACAAATTATTCAGTTCTAAACCCGATGGTCGTGAGCCTTACACCATCGTCATTCCGCCCCCTAACGTCACCGGTGTGCTCCACATGGGACACATGCTTAATAATACCATTCAGGATATTCTTGTACGTCGCGCACGTATGGAAGGCAAGAACGCCTGCTGGGTTCCGGGTACGGACCACGCTTCCATTGCCACCGAAGCCAAGGTTGTGAACAAACTTGCCGCACAGGGTATCAAGAAAACGGATCTTACTCGTGATGAATTCCTGAAACACGCTTGGGAATGGACGGACGAACATGGCGGTATCATCCTGAAACAACTCCGCAAGCTGGGTGCTTCCTGCGACTGGGACCGTACTGCTTTTACCATGGACGAGAAGCGTAGCGAAAGCGTGCTCAAAGTATTTGTAGACCTCTACAATAAAGGCCTGATCTATCGTGGCGTACGCATGGTGAACTGGGATCCGAAGGCGCTCACCGCCCTCAGCGATGAAGAGGTTATCTACAAGGAAGAACATAGCAAACTGTATTATCTGAAATACTACGTTGCCGATGATGACATGTCCGGTGAGACGGGGGCCGAAGGTGAGGTGGTTCATCGTGATGCTTCCGGCAGGCGTTATGCCGTAGTGGCTACTACGCGTCCCGAAACAATCATGGGTGATACGGCGATGTGCATTAACCCCGCCGACCCGAAGAACCAATGGTTGAAGGGCAAGAAAGTGATTGTGCCGCTGGTGAACCGGGTTATCCCCGTTATACAGGACGATTATGTGGATGTAGAGTTCGGTACGGGCTGTCTGAAAGTAACTCCCGCGCACGACGTAAATGACTATATGCTGGGCGAGAAATACAATCTGCCTGCCATCGACATCTTCAATGACAACGGAACATTGAGCGAAGCCGCCGGACTCTATGTCGGTATGGACCGTTTTGATGTACGCGAGCAGATAGAAAAGGATTTGCAGCATGCCGGACTGTTGGAAAAGGTAGAGGCTTATACCAACAAGGTCGGCTTCTCCGAGCGTACCAATGTGGCAATCGAGCCGAAGCTCTCCATGCAGTGGTTCCTCAAGATGCAGCACTTTGCCGACATGGCTTTGCCGCCGGTGATGAACGATGACCTGAAATTCTACCCTGCCAAATACAAGAATACCTATAAGAACTGGCTGGAGAACATCAAGGACTGGTGCATCAGCCGCCAGTTGTGGTGGGGACACCGTATTCCTGCCTATTTCCTGCCGGAAGGTGGATATGTGGTGGCAGCCACTCCCGAAGAGGCATTGAAGCTGGCACAGGAGAAGACGGGAAATCCTGCTCTTAAAGCGGAAGATCTGCGTCAGGACGAGGACTGCCTCGACACATGGTTTTCTTCCTGGCTGTGGCCCATCTCTCTGTTCGACGGCATCCTGAATCCGGGCAACGAGGAAATCAACTATTATTATCCCACCAGCGACCTTGTGACCGGGCCGGACATTATCTTCTTCTGGGTGGCGCGCATGATTATGGCGGGCTATGAATACGAAGGCAAGATGCCGTTCAAGAATGTTTACTTCACCGGTATCGTACGCGACAAACTGGGACGCAAGATGTCCAAGTCGCTCGGCAATTCACCCGACCCGCTGGATCTGATAGACCGTTACGGCGCCGACGGTGTGCGTATGGGTATGATGCTTTCGGCTCCCGCCGGCAACGACATCCTCTTTGACGATGCGCTTTGTGAACAGGGACGTAACTTCAACAACAAAATATGGAATGCTTTCCGTCTGATCAAGGGTTGGGAAGTAAGTGCCGAAGTGCCCATGCCGGAAGCTGCCGGACTGGCAATGCGCTGGTTTGAGTCCAAACAGAATGCCGTAGCTGCCGAAGTGGCGGACTTGTTTGGCAAGTATCGTTTGAGTGAAGCGTTAATGGCAGTGTACAAGCTCTTCTGGGACGAGTTCTCTTCCTGGTATCTGGAGATGATCAAGCCTGCTTATGGCCAGCCCATCAACAAAAAGGTGTACGAAACGACTATCGGCTTCTTCGATAACCTGTTGCATCTGCTGCATCCGTTCATGCCGTTCATCACCGAGGAGCTGTGGCAGCATATCATCGACCGTAAAGACGGGGAGAGCCTTATGGTGAGTCCTATTTCCATGTCAACGGAAGTTGATGAAGCCTTTGTGCAGCAGTTCGAGGTGGTGAAAGAGGTCATCAGTAATGTACGCTCTATCCGCCTGCAGAAGAACATTGCCCAGAAGGAGGCATTGGAGTTGCAGGTTGTCGGCGAAAATCCGGTGGCTGCTTTCGATGCCGTCATCGTGAAGATGTGCAACCTCTCTGCCATAAGCGTGGTTGAGGCGAAAGCCGATGCATCTGTTGCATTTATGGTAGGAGTTACAGAATACTCAATTCCTTTAGGAGCATATGGAACTTTATTTTTTGAAGCCGAAATAGCCCGTATGGAAGCCGAACTGAAACATAAGGAGGGTTTCTTGCAGGGAGTCTTGAAGAAGCTGAGCAACGAGAAGTTCGTGAACAATGCTCCGGCTGCCGTTATTGAAATGGAACGCAAGAAACAGGCGGATGCGGAGAGCATCATCAACTCATTGAAAGAAAGCATTGCTGCTTTGAAAAAGGCGTAAGCGGTATTTCCGATAGGTGACTATATTATCTTACAGCAAATCCCCCTATAAATCTTTAATTGTTTATAGGGGGATTATAGTTTGATATACTCTATTGTTTAACAAGGATTCACATTGTAAGGCAATGTATAGTTACCTTCCGATTATGGTCTTTGGCAACTCCGACTGCCTATTTCTCCAATAAGTCTTTCAGAAAAGCGTCCAACTCTTCATCCAGTCCTTTCAGCAATTCTTCGTTTACCAGCAGGGTGTCGTCGTCCAACAGCAGGAGTTCGGCTATGGTCTCTTTGTCATCATCCACCAGCACGAAGGAGAAAGGCTTCATGATAGTCAGCTTGTCAAAGGTATCCTTGCTCTTCATATTGCAGAGCAGGTTGCTCAGGATGCGTTCTATGTTCTCATAGAAGTCATCGCCTTCATAAGTCATCCATTCTTCGATAACGGTGCTGGAAAGTTCCCTGTCGTCATCATCGAAAATGCAGAATTCGCCCGAACTTTGGTTTGCTTGCAGATGAATATCCGTAACGATTGTTTGTTCGCAACCGCAAGTGTACTTGCCGATTGCCTGTTTAATGGTTTCTTCGAGGAGAGATAATGCCGGTTGACTGAGTTTCATAATTGCTTTTCTTTACTAAATGGATGTTCAAAGGTATAAAAAAAACAGTTACATTTACTGTATTTGACTAAAAATCATTATTAAATCGTTGCATTTGCATGTTTAGGCGTGCCAAGCCTTCTTCACGTTCTTTTAATTCGGTGACGTAAAGGGTTGTGAGGACGTAGTTGGGGAGGTCTGCCTGGGTCAGGTGAGTCAAATCTTTTTTGTCTACGCCGTCCACAATGCGTGCTTCGGCTTGTGCTTTCAAAGCCCAGCCGACAGCAGTGGTGATGCTGTCCAGCATCTCGTAGCCGACAGCCAGATTATAGGCAGCCTGCATCTTTTTCTTCCCTTTTTTGGTGGCGTAGGTCTGCTTCCACAAGTCGATGGCGGTTTCCCATTGCTTCTCCCTGACATATACGGCGGCATCGCGCATATTCACCGAACCGCCGCAGAAGAGGTATCGGCTTGCTGTTTTCCAATAGGGCAACAGCTTTTTTACGGGGATGGTTCCGGCAAATTCAGAGGCTTGTTTTATCACGTCTTCTTCGCTGATGAGGTGGGACTGTACGAAAGGCCCGTTTCCGGCTTCCTCCCAGAAGATGCTGTCTTTACTGTTGACGGTCACCATAGGTGTGCCGCGATTGGGCAGATAGACACTGACGGTGGGATAGACTTTGGCGTCCACCGTTCCGTAGTAGACACCCCAGTCGCGCATATACTTTATTTTGCGGGTGGTGTGTATCTGCACGTTTTCCAGTGCGATGAGGAAATCTACGTCCAGATTATCCACCAGCCGGTTCACTTCTTCCTGTGATAGCATTGCCTCTCGCGGAGTGATGTCGCCGGTGCGCAGGGCAGAGTCGCAGATTATCACTTCGTTGAAGTAGTTCTCATCAGCAAGCGCTTCGGCAAGTGTTTCGGTGGCAATGGTGGCATTGCCGTTGTAATAGTCCACCTTCCGGGCTATTTCAAAGTCGTCTTTCTTCTTCTCTTTGGCGAGGATAGGTTTGTTTTCCGGAACTTCGGGCATGTTGTTGACGACGCCCACCCGCTTCAGGCTTGGCGGGAAACTGACATCCGCCGGTAGCATATAGTCGATAGCGAGATATTCAACGCTTTGGCAGCCTGCCAAAAGTAGCAAACAAGACAATAACAGATAATGATAGTATTTAGCCATAGCCTTTATTCTTTGTTCTGAAAACAAAAGTAATCTTTTACTTGAATAAATAAAAGCCCCGAACAGTTTTTAACCGTTCGAGGCTTTTGTTAGTGATTAGTGAAGTGATTAGTGAACCGCTAATCACTATTCCGCTATTTACGCATTTTTCCCATGGCAATTCTTATACTTCTTGCCGCTTCCGCAAGGACAGGGATCGTTGCGTCCCACTGTCTTTTCTGCGCGGATAGGTTCACGTTTCTGCTGTTCGCGTGTGTCATGCTGGGCGGCAGCCTGTTGGTTGGGATCGCTCAGGTCTTGCTTTTGTTCGCGATACTTGCTGAGGTCCTGACGTTGTTCGGGGGCGGCCTGACGAACCTCCTGCGGTTCCTGTACCGGGATTTGTCCGCGCATCAGGATGGAGACTGTCTGGTTGTTTATCTTGTCTACCATCGTGTCGAACAGGTTCACAGACTCCAGCTTGTAAATCAGCAGCGGGTCTTTCTGTTCGTAGCTGGCATTCTGTACGGAATGTTTCAGATCGTCCAGCTCGCGCAGGTTTTCTTTCCATGCCTCGTCGATGACGTGCAGCAGGATCGACTTCTCAAATGATTTCACCACTTCCTTACATTCGCTTTCATAGGCCGCTTTCAGGTTGCAGGAGATGTTATACATGCGCTTGCCGTCGGTGATAGGTATCAGAATGTTTTCGTACATATGTCCCTGATTTTCGTAGACCTGCTTGATGACCGGATAAGCGATTTGCGCCATACGTTCGGTCTTGCGCTTGAAGAGCTCCATAGCGGCGTCGAAGGCCTTGTCGGCAAGTTTCTCTTTTTTCTCGTTGCGGAATTCCTCTTCAGTGAACGGAGTTTCCATGGCAAGGGTCTGGAGCAGGTCCATTTTGCAGTCTTCATAAGTAGGAGCCTCGATGGCATTGGCGCAACGGTCCCAAATCATGTTCACAATATCCATGCCGATACGTTCGCCCATTAAAGCGTGGCGGCGTTTGGTGTAGACTACGGTACGCTGCTTGTTCATCACGTCGTCATATTCCAACAAACGTTTACGGATACCGAAGTTGTTTTCTTCCACTTTCTTCTGTGCGCGTTCGATGGATTTGGAGATCATGCTGTGCTCAATCATCTCACCTTCCTTGAAGCCGAGCCTGTCCATTACGCCGGCGATACGGTCGGAGGAGAACAGACGCATCAGGTCGTCTTCCAGAGATACGAAGAATACGGATGAACCGGGGTCACCCTGACGTCCGGCACGACCACGCAACTGGCGGTCTACGCGACGCGATTCGTGGCGTTCCGTACCGATAATGGCAAGACCGCCCGCAGCTTTCACTTCCGGGCTCAGCTTGATGTCCGTACCACGACCTGCCATGTTGGTGGCAATGGTTACGGCGCAGCTCAAACCGGCTTTGGCCACGATGTCGGCTTCCTTCTGGTGCAGCTTTGCGTTCAAAACGTTGTGCTCAATCTTACGCATGGTCAGCATTTTGCTCAGCATTTCGGAGATCTCTACGGAGGTGGTACCTACCAGCACAGGGCGGCCGGCTTCTACCATTTTCTCGATTTCTTCGATGACGGCTTTATACTTTTCGCGTTTGGTCTTGTAAACGCGGTCATTCATGTCATTGCGGGCAATGGGGCGGTTTGTCGGGATAACGACTACGTCCAGCTTGTAGATGTCCCAAAGTTCACCTGCTTCCGTTTCGGCAGTACCGGTCATACCGGACAGCTTGTGATACATACGGAAGTAGTTCTGCAAAGTAATTGTTGCAAAAGTCTGTGTGGCGGCTTCCACTTTCACGCCTTCTTTGGCTTCAATAGCCTGGTGCAGACCGTCGGAATAGCGGCGGCCTTCCATGATACGTCCGGTCTGCTCGTCTACAATCTTCACCTGTCCGTCGATCACAACATATTCGTCATCTTTCTCGAACATGGTGTAAGCCTTCAGCAACTGGTTGATGGTGTGTACGCGCTCCGATTTGATGGCGTAGTTAGTCAGCAGCTCATCTTTCTTTTCCAGCAGTTGTTCGTTGGTCAGGTTTTGATTTTCCAGTTCGGAGAGTTGTGCGGCGATATCCGGCAGAACGAACAATGTCGGGTCTTCGGAGTTACCGGTGATCAGGTCGATACCTTTATCTGTGAGGTCTACGCTGTTCAGTTTTTCTTCGATGACGAAGTACAACGGTTCGGTCACTTCGTGCATACGCTTGTTGTTCTGCTCCATGTAGATTTCTTCGGTCTTCAGCATGCCGGCTTTGATACCCTGTTCACTGAGGAACTTGATCAATGCCTTATTCTTCGGAAGACACTTGTGGCTACGATAAAGGGCAAGGAATCCTTCTTCCACTTCCTTCTTGTCGTTGGAGGCAATCAGTCGTTTGGCTTCGGAAAGGTATTTGGTTGCCAGTACTTTTTGAGCTTCTACCAGACGTTCTACCAGCGGACGGAGCTGTTCGAACAGTTGGTCGTCGCCCTTCGGCACCGGACCGGAAATAATCAGCGGAGTACGGGCATCGTCAATCAATACCGAGTCAACCTCATCGACGATAGCGTAGTTGTGCTGGCGTTGAACAAGGTCTTTCGGGCTGATAGCCATGTTGTCACGCAGGTAGTCGAAACCGAATTCATTGTTGGTACCGAACGTGATGTCGGCAAGGTATGCCTGACGACGGGCGTCGGAGTTCGGCTGATGGCGGTCGATGCAATCTACGCTCAAACCGTGGAACATATAAAGCGGGCCCATCCATTCGGAGTCACGTTTGGCAAGGTAGTCGTTCACGGTTACTACATGCACACCGTTTCCGGTCAGCGCATTCAGGAATACCGGAAGGGTAGCAACGAGAGTTTTACCTTCACCGGTTGCCATTTCCGCAATCTTACCTTTGTGCAGAACGACACCACCGAACAACTGAACGTCGTAATGAATCATGTTCCATACCGTATCATTGCCACCGGCATTCCAGTGGTTCTGGTAGATGGCCTTGTCGCCTTCAATGCGTACAAAGTCTTTGGTAGCAGCCAGATGGCGGTCGAATTCAGTCGCGGTTACTACGATTTCTTCGTTTTCCGTAAATCGTTTGGCAGTTGCTTTGACGATAGAGAAAGCTACGGGCAATACATCTTCCAGTGCTTTCTCGTATTTTTCGAGAATTTCTTTCTCTATCTTATCTATTTGTGCAAAGACTTCTTCGCGGTCTTCCAGTTCGGTGCTTTCGATGCTCGCTTTGAGTTCTTCCACTTTAGCGCGTTCGTCAGTAGCCGATTCGCGGATGTATTTTTTGAGTTCTTCCGTTTTGGCACGGAGGGCATCGTTGTCCAGTGCTTCAATCTCCGGGTAGGCAGCTTTGATCTTTTCTACCCAGGGTTTGATTTCTTTCATGTCTCGTGTGGATTTGTTTCCGAAAATCGAGCTTAAAAATTCATTAAATCCCATGTTGTATTATTTAGTTTATTATTATTTCTTGATTGTCTGCACGGTGCTTTTTCCATATA
>ERZ857521.3270-NODE-3270-length-13574-cov-3.881648_pt1 | contig 13574 bp, 14 predicted proteins | sample MGYA00519701_ERZ857521 | MGnify/ENA primary metagenome ERZ857521 (study PRJEB31778, sample SAMEA3449346) | human gut metagenome | biome: human gut; feature: human-associated habitat; material: faeces | place: United Kingdom | collected 2010/2012 ...
CCAGGGACCTGCCAGCCATCGCCGCCGAGGTTGCGGAGAGCGACGCCGCCCTGGCCCCTGTGGTCAGCGGCGGGCGTTCAGCCTCGGTCATCAGCCGGCTCTGGGACCGCCACTTCCAGCGTATTCCCGACTTCGTGGTGCTGGAGGGCCCCCTCGCCGGCGGGCATCTGGGCTTCTCTGCTGAGGAACTGGCGGACGGCTCTGCCAAGCCGCTGGATGAGATCGTATCCGATGTGGTCGAAACCCTCCGCCCCTATGAGGAGAAGTGCGGACGGAAGATCCCGGTCTTTCCGGCGGGCGGCGTCTATGACGGCGCTGACATTGCCCGGCTGGAGAAGCTCGGGGCAGCGGGGGCGCAGATTGCCACCCGGTTCATTGCCACCGAGGAATGTGACGCCGCACCGGCCTACAAGCAGGCCATGGTGGACGCAAAGGAAGAGGACGTGCGGATTATCAAGAGCCCGGTGGGCATGCCCGGACGGGCGCTGTTCAGTCCGCTGATCCGGAAGGTGGCGGAACTGGGACGAATCGCTCCCAGCCGGTGCCTGCAGTGTCTGCGCACCTGCAACCCCGCTGACACGCCGTACTGCATCACCCAGGCGCTCATTGATGCTGCCAAGGGGGACTGGGAAAACGGACTCTTTTTCTGCGGCGCGAATGTGGGCCGTATTGACCGGATCACCACCGTCCGGGAACTCATGGACGAGCTGGTGACCGAATGGAGGAACAACCGATGAAACTTGCGTTTGTATATGCCGGACAGGGCAGTCAGTTTGCGGGGATGGGGAAGGATCTCTATGAGAACTATCCCGCAGCCCGGGCTGTCTTTGATCAGTTCCCGGCGGATTTCGACCTCAGGACCACCTGTTTTGAGGACCCGGAGGGTCTGCTGAACCAGACCCGTTATACCCAGCCCTGCATGCTGGCAGTGGCAATGGCGATCACCGATATTCTGGCGGAGAACGGCATCACTCCGGAAATGACTGCCGGACTGAGCCTGGGCGAATACAGCGCCCTGTACTGTGCCGGTGTTCTGGACCGGCAGACTGCCGCGGAGCTCATCACCTTCCGGGGACAGGCCATGCAGAAGGCCTCTGAGGGCGTGGAGAGCGGCATGACCGCTATTCTCGGACTGGACCGTGAGCTGGTACAGAAGGCCTGTGATCAGGCTCAGGCCGAGGGTTCGGTCTGCCCGGCGAACTTCAACTGTCCCGGACAGATCGTCATCGGCGGCGCGCGCCGGGCGGTGGACGCGGCGGCGCAGAATGCCCTGCTGCTGGGCGCCCGCAAAGCAGTCCCGCTGACGGTAAGCGGTCCGTTCCACACCTTCTTCATGCAGCCGGCAGGCGATGCCCTGCGGGAGCGCTTCAAGAGCGTCCATTTCGGTGACATGAAGATCCCGGTGGTCTTCAACTGTCTGGGACGGGAGAAGACTGCCGAGGAATCCATTCCCGAGCTGCTGGAGCGTCAGGTGCAGAGCCCGGTTTACTTCTGGGACAGCATTGAATACATGCGTGCCCAGGGCGTGGATACCATCGTGGAAATCGGCCCGGGCAAGGTGCTTTCGGGCTTTATCAAGAAGATCGACAAATCCATCAAGACCTATGCCGTTCAGGACTGCGACAGTCTTGCCGCGGCAATTTCCGCACTGAAAGGAGCCATGCAGAATGTTTGATCTCACAGGAAAGACCGCAGTGGTCACCGGCGGAAGCCGGGGTATCGGACGAGCCATCTGTCTCAAGCTGGCAGGGCAGGGCGCCAACATTGTGCTGAACTTTGCCGGCAATGAGGCTGCTGCCGAGGAGACCCGTTCCCAGTGCGAGGCGCTGGGGGTCAAGGCTTTGGCTGTCAAGGGCGATGTGGCAGACGCGGAGGCCTGCAATGCCCTCATCGAAAAGGCTGTGTCTGAATTCGGCGGGGTGGACATTCTGGTGTGCAACGCTGGTGTCACCCGGGATAATCTGCTCATGCGCATGAGCGATGAGGAGTTCCAGAAGGTCATCGACACCAACCTGAAGGGCACCTTCCACTGCATGCGGGCGGCCATCCGTCCCATGATGAAGAAGCGCCGGGGCCGGATCATTTCGATCAGCAGTGTGGTGGGCCTGATGGGCAATGCCGGTCAGATCAACTATGCCGCCAGCAAGGCTGGTGTCATCGGCATGACCAAGTCGCTGGCCCGGGAGGTTGCCAGCCGGCACATCACTGTCAACGCCGTGGCGCCGGGCTTCATCAAGACCGATATGACCGCCGTTCTCAGCGACAGCGTCAAGGAGGGAATCCTCCATGGCATTCCGCTGGGCGAACTGGGCGAGGCAGAGGATGTAGCCAATGCGGTGCTGTATCTGGCATCGGACGAGGCAGCCTACATCACAGGACAGGTTATCAGCGTGGACGGCGGCATGGCAATGTAACGCCGCTGCCGGAACGATAAGGAGCAGGGAGAATATGAAAAGACGAGTCGTCATCACAGGTATGGGTGCGGTCAGCCCCATCGGAAATACAGCGGAGGAGATGTGGCAGTCGGCCCGGGAAGGCCGCTGCGGCATCGGTCCCATCACTCATTTTGATACCACCAACCACAAGGTCAAGCTGGCAGGTGAAGTAAAGGATCTGGACTTTACACCCTATCTGGACAAGAAGGAACTGCGCCGGATGGATCTGTTCAGCCAGTATGCCATGGTAGCAGCCATTCAGGCCTGGCGGGACAGCGGCCTGGACTACGAGAAGATCGATCCCACCCGGTTCGGCGTGGACATCTCCTCGGGCATCGGCGGCATCAACACCATCGAAACCGAATACGAACGGGGCCGGGAGAAGGGCTTTGACCGTGTATCGCCCTTCTTTGTGCCCATGGACATCAGCAACCTGGCAGCGGGCAATGTGGCAATCAAGCTGGGTGCCAAGGGTATGTGCACCTGCGTGGTGACTGCCTGTGCCGGCGGCAGCAATGCCATCGGCGACGCCTTCCGCATGATCCGGGACGGCTATCAGGAACTGATGCTCGCCGGCGGCAGTGAGGCGGCGGTTACCAAGCTGGCAATCGGCGGCTTCACCTCCATGAAGGCGCTGTGCGAGAGCGATGATCCCACCCGGGCTTCCATTCCCTTTGATGCGGAGCGCAGCGGCTTTGTCATGGGCGAGGGCGCTGGTGTGCTGATGCTGGAGGAGTATGAGCACGCCCGTGCCAGAGGCGCAAAGATCTACGCTGAGATCGTGGGCTATGGCGCCACCTGTGATGCCTACCACATCACCTCTCCGGCTCCCGGCGGCGAAGGCGGTGCCCGGGCCATGGTGGAGGCAGTGAAGGACGCAGGCATCCAGCCGGAGGACATCGACTACATCAACGCCCATGGCACCTCCACTTCCCTCAACGACAAGTTCGAAACAGCGGCAGTGAAGGCGGCCTTCGGCGACCATGCCTACAAGCTGGCAATGAGCTCCACCAAGTCGATGACCGGTCATCTGCTGGGTGCGGCAGGTGCCATTGAGGCGATCATCACCGCCCGGGCACTTCAGGACGGCTTTATTCCGGCTACCATCAACTACCGTACCCCTGACCCGGAATGCGATCTGGACATCGTACCCAACAAAGGCCGGAAGGCAGAGCTGCGGTATGCCATGTCCAATTCCCTGGGCTTCGGCGGACACAACGCCAGCCTGGTGCTGAAAAAGTATGAGGAGGAGAAGTAACCATGGAACTCAATTCCAATCAGATCCAGGAGATCATTCCCCATCGGTATCCGTTCCTGCTGGTGGATCGCATCACCGATTTTGAGCCCGGCAAGTGGGCCAAGGGCATCAAGTGCGTATCGGTCAATGAGATGCAGTTCTGCGGTCACTTCCCCCAGGAGCATGTCATGCCCGGCGTGCTGATCATCGAGGCGCTGGCTCAGGTGGGCGCCATTGCCATCCTGTCACTGGAGGAGAACAAGGGCAAGATTGCCTACTTCGGCGGCATCAAGAATGCCAAGTTCAAGCGTCAGGTCAAGCCCGGCGATGTGCTGACCCTGGAAACCACCATGACCCGTACCTTCGGCAAGGTGGGCATCGGTACTGCTGTTGCCAAGGTGGGCGATGAGATTGCCGCCACAGCGGAACTCACCTTCGCCATCGGCTGATCCAGTCCCAGAATAGAAAAAACTCCGGACCACAACAGTGGTTCCGGAGTTTTTTGTTATGCTTCGGGGTTGGGCTGGGGTTTCCAGAGGAAGAGCCCCTCAGAGGCTGCCAGCTGTCCAAGAAGCTGCCGCAGCCGGAGATCCGGGTCATAGACGCTCAGATAGAGGTCGTCCCCATTGAGGATCGCCATGGCCCGTCCCTGATCGATCAGGATATTGAGGTAGTCTTTCCGGCTGCCGGTGCATTTTCCCACCAGCCGCTCCAGCCGTTTGGGGGAGGGATTCTCCTCCCATTTCGGCCCATAGCTCACGGTGAATTCACAGTAACAGCTCAGCTTGAGCAGGAGGCGCAGGAATTTGCGGTACAGCCGCTTGTATTCCCGCTGGGAGGAGAACCATTTCTCCACCTTCCAGTAGTGTCTGCCGCGGCTGGCAGGAACCGGTCCGGGCAGATAGTCGATCACATAGACCGGGCCTTCAATGAGCCGGTCAAGCTCTGCGAGATAATCCATATTGCCCTCCTTGTTTCTCAGGCAGCTTCAGCGGTGGGAGCCGGGGAGAGGAACCAGCCCAGCAGGATTCCCACCAGGGCAGGGCCGACCCAGAGCAGCTCCCGTACAATGGCGGGAATGGAATCCATCAGGAAGGAAGTCAGTCCGGGGATGGTCATAAAGCCGCCGGTTGCCAGTACCACAATGATGCTGGTGACGCTGGTAAAGGCGATTGCCAGCGGGTAAACCAGCTTCCGTTTCCGGGCGCCGTCCCAGAAGCTCAGCAGGATCAGGACCAGGGCAGGCGGGTAGATCATGCCCAGCACCGGAACCGAAACAGCCAGAATGGCGCTGAGACCGGCATTGGAGATGACCATGCTCACAAAGGCAAAGAAGAATGCCCACTGCCGCTGGGAGAACCGGGGCAGGATCTGGGAGAAATACTCACTGCAGCAGGAGATCAGGCCGATGCAGGTGTTCAGACAGGCCAGCAGGAAGATGAGTCCCAGCAGGACAATGCCGGCGTTGCCGAACAGATCCCGGGTGATGGCAGTCAGAGCGGCAGTGCCGTCTGCCAGTTCGCCGTAAGCGCCGCCGGCAACGGCACCCACATGGGCAATGGCGCCGTATACCACCAGGAAGATCAGGCCGGCGATCCATCCGGCATAGGTGATCTCCTTGACCACGGCAGAGCGTTCGGTCACGCCTCGGTTATTGATATTCATCGCTATGATGATGCCGAAATTCAGTGCGGCGATGGCGTCCATGGTCTGGTAGCCGCCCAGGAAGCCCTGGAGCACCGGGGACTGGGCATAGAGGCCATAGGATTCGCCATAGCCGGCAGGGGGAGCCAGCAGACAGCCCACAAACATAATGCCGATGAGGATCAGCAGACAGGGAGAAGTGAACCGGCCCAGGAGATGGGTGAGTTTTTCCGGGGACAGGCTGACATAAAACGCCACAGCGAAGAAGAGAATGGAATAGATCAGCTGGATCATGGTTTTGGAAGTGTCGCCGGAGAGGAAGGGAGTCACAGCCATTTCAAAGGAAGTGCTGGCAGTACGGGGGATAGCCAGACAGGGGCCGATGGAGAGGTAGATGAGCAGAGTAAACACCTTCGCAAAGACCGGATGGACTCGCCCGGCAAGTTCATCAAGGCTGCCGGCATGAGCGACAGCGATAACACCAAGGATGGGGAATCCGATGGCAGTGATGGCAAATCCCAGCATAGCCAGAGGGGTTTTGGTACCAGCCATGGCGCCGAGATAGGGCGGGAAGATCAGATTGCCGGCTCCAAAGAACATGGAAAAAAGGGTAAGGCCTACCAGCATCCGGTTACGGGTGGACAGTCTGTTCATAAAAAACCTCCTATTTGATTTTTGTATAAAGCCAAGTGTGCTCTATTAAAAAACAATCATAGCATAATCCACAAATATTTGCAACTTACCTAAGAACTGTTGCTTTATCGCTTAAAATTTTAGCGATGTAAAGCGGTAATTTTATTTAATTTTTACAAAAATTCCTCTTTACAAATGAAATCGGCGGTGCTATAATAGCCTCTGGAATTCAGGAAGGAGAGAATTAAATTATGGATCTATTTGAGCAGAAGTTTGTTGAACTGAACTACACCGACAACCGTCCCTCTCACAACGGTGATGCAGCCAAGGAATGTGAGAAGCTGATCCGTGCTGAGGAGAGCAAGGGTTGGCAGGCTGGTCAGGTGCTGATCCCCCTCAACGAAACCATGTGCGCTGGCGGCGTACTGGGCTGTCAGGTGATGTTTGACCGTGCACCTGAGATGCCGATGATCTGTTCTTTTGGTGGTTTTTGATTTTCTCGTGCAATAACAAAAACAAAGGGCTTTCCGAGCAGTCGGAGAGCCCTTTTTGTTCTATATTTATAAAGGTATCAGAATCAAAGCATCTTCTTGCGGCGGAAATAGAAGAACTCTGCCACCACAATGGAAACGCTCAGCAGAATTACAAAGAGGTAGCCATATTTCCACTGGAACATGAGCATATTGGGGAAATTCATGCCGAACCACCCGGCAATGAGGGTCAGAGGCATGAAGATGGTGGTGACGATGGTAAGGAAGGTCATGACCTTGTTCTGCTGGACCTCAATCTGGGACTGGTACAGTTCCCGGATCTGCAGCAGATATTCCTTGAGCATTTCCACATGGCTGTGCAGACGGTCGCAGCGGCTGACAAACAGCTTCCAGCCAGCCAGTTCCCGTTCGTCCAGCTCATGGCCGATGGAGGCCTGCATCTGGTCGCCGATATTCATCATCTGCTCATAGAAGGCACGCAGGGAGGTCAGTTCCCGGCGGTAGGCAATGACTGTGGCATAGAAGGAATCCGGAATCCGGCGCAGCAGGTTCTCCTCGATTTTCGCCAGCTTGTCCTCCAGGCGTTCCAGATCCAGGGCATCGTCCTCAATGAGCGATTCCAGCAGGGTCTGTATCAGATAGGAGAGGGTGCAGCGTCCCAGAGGCGTCTTTTCCAGCGACTTCATAAAGGGCAGCAGGAAGCCGCTGTCCTCGATCAGGATCAGACGGTCCTCGTCCAGATAGAAGCCGATCTGCTTTTCCGAAAGATTGCCGGAGGTGCGCCGCGGCACCCGGATAATCCCCTGAGTGCAGTCACTGAATGCCTCGAGCTTGCAGGCAGAGTGATGCTGCAGATTGCGGATAAAGCCGGTTTTATGGGGAATGGTTTTTTCGTTGGAGAACTCCTCCAGGGTCATCACACAGACCTGACGGTCACTGGGGGAAGATTTGTCCATTTCCCGGGCATCTCGGATCTGATGCAGGTCCCCTTTTTCCAGATTGAGCAGATACTGCTGCATGATTACTGATCCCTCACTTTATTTGTCGGTTCAAAGCCCCTGATAGTCAAAGGCCGGGATAAAACTCTCCGCCGCTGTACCGCCCTCCTGAATAAAGGCATTTTCCACACCCAGGGAGAGGGCATAGCGGATCAGACGGTCATATTCATGGCGGGTAACTTTCCGGTTGATCTCCGGGAAGTCCTCAACCTGGGGCAGGGGAGTATACTGATTCATCAGACTCAGCCAGACCCGGTCGCCATAGGTTTCATAGACATATTTTACCACAGCTTTGGCGTTTTGAACATGACCGGGCAGCAAAAGATGCCGGACAATGACGCCGGAGGTCATCATACCGGAGTCATCATAGCGGGCTTCGGGCTGCTGCCGGACCATCTCGGCCAGGGCTGCCTGTGCAACCTCCGGATAATCCGCCGCTCGGGAGTACCGCTCCGCCGGCTCGGACTGCATGTATTTGAAATCGGTGAGGTAGATGTCCACAATTCCCTCCAGGCTGCGGAGGGTCTCCACGCTCTCATAGCCGCCGCAGTTGTAGACAATGGGGATGGTAAGCCCCTTTGTCCGGGCGAGGGTTACCGCCTCGATGATCTGCGGGGTATAGTGGGTGGGGGTGACCAGGTTGATGTTGGCAGCCTTCTGCTGCTGGAGCTCCAGGAAGATCTCCGTCAGGCGTTCCACTGAGATGGGTTTACCCACCTGAGCCCGGGCGATGGAGTAGTTCTGGCAGTAGACGCAGCGCAGCGGACAGCCGCTGAAAAAGACAGCGCCGGAGCCGGTCTCTCCGGAGATGCAGGGCTCTTCCCAGAGGTGCAGGGCAGCCCGTGCGGCATAGATTCCCGGCTCTGCCACACCGCAGTAGCCGGGAGTACCGCCGGCACGGTCAGCGCCGCATTGCCGGGGACAGAGCCGGCAGCCGTTGGACAGTTGGGTCATAAGGGGATTCCTCCGTATAAAATCCCCGGACCAGAAGCAGTCCGGGGAGAATGGATCAAACGATCAGGGTTTATTTTCGGGGAGAGGATAGCTTGTGTCCGGTTTTTTATGCCTTTTAGATCGGATGGCGGATCACAGTCTTCCATTTTTCTGGGGCAACCTTTCTGGCATCCGAGAGATAGATTTCATGGTGCAGCCGGTCCATGCTCAGATCATTGACATAGCCATGCTCTTTCAGATAGGCGTCCATCTGTGCAACCGTAGCCGGTTCGTCATCAAAGGGGCCCAGATGCATGATCTGTACGCACAGCCCCTCCTCGATGGTGAGATACTCAGCTGCCGAGCAGTCCAGCTTCTTCTTTTTGGTGGCTGTTTTCACCGCCCAGTCAAAGTCATCTTTGGAAATGAAATCGGGCAGACGGATCACAGAGATCCAGTTGAAGCTGGATTTGTCCGTATAATCGACGCCTTCCATGCCGTCCTGCCACCAGAAGCCTTCCAGCGGAGGAACAACATATTCAATGAATCCTTCGATCTTGCGATCGGTCTTGTAGCTCATTTTCAGGGTATAGGCGACGGCATACAGAATGCTGACTGCCTGCTGGTATGCCCCGCCCTCTTCATTCGGGTCGCCCTTTCCACGGACAGCGATATAGTTCGCCCTGGGAACATTCACGATTTCCGGCTTTTTCCCAGGTATGTAGAATTCCTTGTACTCTTTCTTGAAATCAAAAGCCATAACTACCTCTTTAATTTTTATATCGTTAATATCTGACTGATAACAATAAAAAATTTTCCCTTAATATGTTCCAATATCATTTCTCATACTATTAATAAGCTTTCTCCGAATTATATCAATTTTGTTCTTTAATGGATCGTCAACGTCATCACCTGTACTTTGACCGGATATAAATACATTAAAAATAATTACCTCAAATTCTACAAGACAATTTTTCACATCTTGTCCTGCATAGAGATCAAAAACTGCTTTGTCAGATTTACAAAATGATTTATATCTATCTCTGGCGATATAATATTCATCTCGTATCTGGGATATCTTTTCCTTTGCGTATTTTCTACTAAAGATTTGCGACCTAATATTACTCTCTCTTTCGTAATTAATATTCACTTTATTTAATTGTTCCACATAATCTTCAATCTGATAATCTAAACTGTCTAAAACAGCATCAAACATTTCCATTGAATAGTTTGGAGCATATTCAACATACCGTAAAATATCGTTAGGCGATGAATTAGGGTACTGATTAACAATATCAATTAATTTTGTATATATGTCATTTAATTTTCCCCTTTTTACTTCATACTTTTTTTGTTGAATTTCCAGTTGACTTTTATGTTTCTCGATCAATGAGTTTACAAATAAAGTAACCATCGTTGTAATCAAGGTCACTCCAGAACCGATAAGTGCTGCTATCATTGTTTCTGACATTGATATTCCTTCGCGCTCCTTTAACAAGCTCTCGATTCCGAAAACCTCATGCTTTTTAAATTTTTTCACTATCCCAATCTTTGACTTTTGACATCAGCGCCACACATTCAATATGTGTATCATTGTCCAAACTTATATTCATATCTTCTTCAATAATCGGCAGCTTGAACTTGATTGATTTGAGCCACTGTCCGTTTTCCTGTCGTTCCGGATATATCTGAATTTCAGAAATTAGCGATTCCATAACCTGTCGCTTTTCCTGTTCATTCATCACTGCATACAACTTATCAAAGTAAATCAAGACCTTATAGATATTGTCTCCCGTCAGCTTTTCTGCTTCAATCGACATTTTCTTTGCTCTGGCGGCAATCAGCAAATTTTCCGTATCCTCGATCTTATCATACATCTTATAAAGCCGGTCATCAAGGTCTGCCTTGCGCTTGATATAATGCTTATCATCCGGATCAAGAGAATCGATTTCTTCCATCAATCTTGTTTTTGTAGAATAGCTCTGTCGAAGCTGTTTTTCATGTGCTGCGATTTCCTGCTCAATCACAGAGGTGTCCACTTTCATATTGATTTTTTCCTGCATCATGGCGGCAAACTTTGGGTTGCTGACTAATTTTACAATGACTTCTGCCACAGCATCATCCAGCAATTCTTCATTGACTTGCTTTTTATAATCACACTTATGACCTCTTGTCATGGTGCGGTGTTTACAGCCATAATAGAAGAAATCTTTGTACTTTGTACCATCTGATTTGTGTTTGATACTCTTATTGCCGTACATTCCAGCTCCACAAACCGGACATTTCACAATCCCTGATAGGAGATGAATCTTATTATCTTTGCCATGATTGACTTTTTCATATTTTTTCGCCTGTGCCAGTAACTTCACCTGCGCTTCATGCCAAAGTTCCTCTGAGACAATTCCCTCATGCAATCCATCCACCAGTAAATAATCATCCTGCTCCACAAGCTTATAGTCATTTCTTGTACCATGAACCTTTTCCGTTCTGCGTCTGCCATAAGCAATTTTACCACAGTACACAGGATTTTTTAGTATCCTTCTAATCAATGCCGCATCGAATAACGGGTTTTTCCCATTCTGCCTTGGTATCTTACGAATACCATGGTTTTCAAGATATTTCGCCAGTCCGTTTGCTCCTATATCCGTATGCACATATTGGTCAAAAATCACACAGATTGCTTCCGCTTCTTCCTCATTGATAAAGAGCTGTCCCTTTTCCAAACTGTATCCATACGGAGCAAAACCACCGTTCCATTTCCCCTCACGAGCCTTCTGGATTCTGCCCTCCATGGTCTGCACACGGATATTTTCACGCTCGATCTCTGCAACCGCTGACAATACGGAAATCATCAGCTTTCCAGCATCCTTAGAGGAATCAATCCCATCCTCCACGCAGATTAGGTTAACGCCAAAGTCCTGCATGACCTGTAGGGTAGAAAGGACATCCGCAGCATTTCTGCCAAATCGTGACAGCTTAAATACCAAAACAAAGGAAACGCCATCCTTTCCGGTTTTAATATCCTCCATCATGCGGTTGAACTCTAATCTACCCTCAATAGACTTTCCAGATTTACCAGCATCCTCATACTCACCAACAATTTCATAATCGTTAAACTCTGCAAATGCTTTCGTCCTGGATTTTTGTGCGTCCAAAGAGTATCCGTCAATCTGCATGGCTGTAGATACCCTTGTATAGATATATACTTTTATTTTTTCTCTTTCCATCTCACGATCCTCATAAGTGTTGCAGAAATACTATCTTTATGTATCCTTACCCCGGAGTCATATCCTCTGGAGTAAGTTTGGACATTTATCTCATGTCTATTATATCATGCTGCATTTTTATCTTCAACAGGTATTGACGCAGAATTGATACTATTTTTATTTTTCTCTGTATCAAGTACAATCAAATGAGCGGGCATATGCTCGATCTCTAATACTGAAGCGTATTTTCCAATCAAATTAGCCAACAGATCTGCAAAACCGCTCCATTCATCTACCATAGGCTACCTCCATAGTATGACAGTCCAGATGCCCAATGCCGGCAACGAAATCTGGCAACCAGTCTATAAAAACCTGAAAAGGAACATCTGCCTGTCAATCTTTGCTTTATAAGTTTTCTTGTAAAATCTCGTTGCTTTCGTTGCCAGAAACATAGATAGATAATAAAAATCCTTTATTTACGGACTTTTTCCATATCAAAACCATAAATTTATCAGCAACGAACCCGGCAACCAACTGGCAACCATCCCGGCAACAGACCTTCCTTGTCAGGCGATCCACTCCTGCGGAAATTCCAGTTGGCGACATTCTTCCTCACTCAGTTCCACAAATCCACTTTCGTTGCCGACCAGTTCGTTGCCGGAAGTGTCCCGTTCCCAGCCCTTTTGCCTGCCATATCCGGCGAACATCCGGGGATTGGAAAAAGGCTTCCAACCGGTCACGACCGTGTTCATGATCTCATTGATATTGTGGAGCTGCCACCGCTTCGGCTCATCAAAGGTATGTCCCAGCGCCTCCTTGAACAGCTGTTTTGAGCAGACCATATTCCCGGTGTAGTGTTCCAGAAACCCCTGTATCTGTCCGGCTTCGGTATCCTCTGGCATAAAGTCTTTCTGTACCTCCACCAGTTGACGCTGTATGGATTTGCTGAATTTCATGGAATACCGTCCGCTACGGTAAATGCTCATAGCTTCTGCCCATACCTGCAAAAGATAAGCTCTGGAAGCGTCCTCGTCCTCCAAAATGTGAACCTCTGCATTCTCCGGGTAAATCATGATTGGGAGAAAGCGCCGGTTCCCGGCTCGATCCAGCGGCAGAAAGTCCAGCGTATTCGAGGAACCACCGAACACACACTGCCGAAGCCGGTCTTTAGGCTGAGATTCATAAGGTGTCCGGTAGGTTTCCTTCTGTCGGCTGATAAAGGAACGGATTTCTTCAATGCTCTTTGCGCTGCTGGTGGCAAGCATCTCTGACATCTCAATGATCCAGTGACCTTGCAGCTTTTGAAATACACGGTCGTCATCCAGCCTTTTCAAGTCATCAGAGAACCATTCGTCCCGTATTGCCAGCAATCGGAAGAAGGTAGACTTCCCGGCACCCTGACCGCCCACCAGACAAAGCATTTCCTCATATTTGGAACCCGGACGGAATACCCGGCGTATAGCGCCTAACAGGAAATGTTTCAGCATTTCTTCTACATAGTCACTTTTATCAGCGCCAAGAAAATGATGCAGACAGGATCGGATGCGTGGCGTACCGTCCCAGACAAGGCTGTTCAGCACATCCTGAATTGGATGGTAACAATTTTCGTTTGCTACGATAGAAAGGGCAGCCGTGATCTTTTTCTCACTGGTCAGCTCATAGTTTCTCTCAAAATAGAGGAGAAGATATTTCACATCAGTATCCGTCAGAGCGCTGGTATTCCTGCGCCAGCCCAAGTCCTGTACAATGTCTACCCGGTCTGTCAGGAGATTAAGCCGGATGGCATCCCGCAGGAGTGGATCGCAGCAGAACACAATCCGGCAGTTGTCGATGGTGTTGGCTGTTTTTCCCTTGTCGGTAACAGAAAGGCTCTGCCGCACCTCATCAACGCTCTGTTCCGGCGCTATGGCTTCGGCTGCGCTCATCACAGCCTGCTGGGTGGCTGGCGATAAACTCTGATATTCGCTGTTCAATTTTCCTCACCTCTTTTCCATACT
>ERZ857521.3272-NODE-3272-length-13564-cov-3.585165_pt1 | contig 13564 bp, 13 predicted proteins | sample MGYA00519701_ERZ857521 | MGnify/ENA primary metagenome ERZ857521 (study PRJEB31778, sample SAMEA3449346) | human gut metagenome | biome: human gut; feature: human-associated habitat; material: faeces | place: United Kingdom | collected 2010/2012 ...
AAGGCGATCTGAAGGTTGTAGCCGCCGGTATAGGCGTCCAGATCCAGCACTTCCCCGATAAAGTACAGCCCCGGAACCAGCCGGGACTCCATGGTATGCGGGTCCACTTCGCTGACCTTCACGCCGCCGGAAGTGACAATGGCCTCCTCCACCGGGCGGAACCGCACCGGTGTCACCGGAAATGCCTTGATGACCGAAATCAGCTTTTCCCGTTCCTCCCGGGTGATCTGGTTGACCTTGGTATCCGGCGCAATACCCGAAAGCCGCACTGCCACCGGAATCAGCTTCCGGGGGAGCAGCTCGTCCAGGGCATTGGAAAAGTCCTTGTTGATGAACTTCTCAAAGTCCCGGAGCAGACGGGCATCCAGCTGCTGGACTGTAAGCCCGGGCTTGAGGTCAATCTCCATGGAGTATTCCCCGAGATCGCCGGTCATGTGGCTGGACGCGCTGAGCACCAGCGGTCCCGATACGCCGAAGTGGGTGAACAGCATCTCACCCAGTTCAGAAAAGACCGGCTTCTTCTTGCCGTCTCTGCGGACGGTCAGCGTCACATTGCGCAGCGAAAGCCCCATCATCTCCCGGCAGTAGTCCTCCCGGGTGACAATGGGCACCAGCGACGGCACTGCCGGCACAACGGTATGCCCCGCCTGCTTTGCAAACCGGTATCCATCGCCGGTGGAGCCGGTCTGGGGATAGCTCACGCCGCCGGTTGCCACAGCCACCCGGCGGGCATAAATTTCGCTTCCATCCTTACAGATTACACCCCGGACCCCGGTTTCGTCAAGGAGCAGCTCTTTTGCCTCCCCCTCCCGGAGTTCGGCGCCGCTGCGCTTTACATACCGGTGCAGAGCATCGACAATGTCCGCTGCCCGGTCACTCACCGGAAAGACCCGGTTTCCGCGCTCAGTCTTGAGCGGGACGCCGAGTCCTTCAAAAAACGCCATGGTGTCCGCTGTACTGAACCGGTTGATGGCACTGTACAGGAACCGGGGATTGCGCCGCACCGCCTTGAGGAAGGAGTCCTCATCACAGTTGTTGGTGACATTGCAGCGGCCTTTTCCGGTGATGAGCAGCTTGCGGCCCACCTTGTGATTCTTCTCCAGCAGCAGCACCGAAAGTCCCTCTTCCGCCGCTGTTCCCGCACAGAGCATTCCCGCGGCTCCGGCGCCGATCACCACCAGGTCATATTCCCGTTTCATCAGACGATATTCTCCTCATTCTTTTCATATACATCGTATTCGTCCCAGATCTTCTCCAGCTGGGCATAGGTTTCGCCCACTTCCTTCTGACGGCGCATACCCACTGCCACAATGAGCGCATTGATCAGGCTCAGCGGCGCCACCAGCGAATCCACAAAGGAAGCCATATCGCTCCGGGCTAGCAGCAGATGGTCGCACTTGGCAGCCAGCGGCGAACCGGCGGAGTCGGTGATGGCGATAACAGTTGCTCCACGCTCCTTGGCATAGTCGATGGCCTTGACAGTTCGCTTGGAATACCGGGGGAAGCTGATGCCGATAAAGACATCGTCCTTGCCCACCCGGAAGATCTGTTCGAACATCTCACTGGCACTGGAACCGGTCACCAGCCGCACATTCGGGAAGATCTGATTGAAGTAGAAGCTCATGAACTGCGCCAGGGCTGCCGAGGAACGGATGCCCAGGATATAGATGTTCTTGGCGGCGATAATGCTGTCTGCCGCGGCTTCAAAGCCCTCGTTGGACTGTTCCTCCAGGGTGCGGCGGATCTTTTCGATGTCCATGGTCAGCACCTTGGAGAGAATGTCATGCTCGCCCATCTGCTCGCTGGTGACTTCCATGCGCTGCACCGCAGTCAGACGGTTGCGGATCAGTTCCTGCAGGGCCCGCTGCAGCTGCGGATAGCCCTCGAACCCAACCTCGGTGGCAAAGCGCACGACGGTGGATTCACTCACTCCCACAGTATTGCCCAGCTTGGAAGCAGTCATAAAGGCGGCCTTGTCGTAATTTTCGATGATGTACCGGGCAATGAGCTTCTGTCCCTTTGAAAACCCAGACATCCCCTCTGAGATGCTGTGCAGCAGATCCTTTGCCACAGTGATCCCTCCTTTTCATCACTTTCTATATTTTTGACCGGTTTTGCAAAATCCGTGTCACAATAATTCATCTTGATGATAATATATCCCCCGTCAAAAATCAATACAATAATTGCAAATTTCCCAAAATCGTGCAGGAAATTCACCGGACACCTGCATAAACCTGCGGAATGCTGTTCCGAAATCCGCTGAAATATGCTATAATTACCGCAAAGCGGCCCATAGGAGAGAACCCGACCGCTGTTCCTGCCGGCGGCCCCTGGCAGACACCGGCGAACCGGACTGCCGGGCATCAGAACAGGGACAGAGCCTCCCCGGATGGGGACAGCTCGGGTGATTCACAGAATAAGGAGGATTTTTATATGCGTACACTGGAGGAACTCCGGGTGGAGATCGACCGGATCGATCAGCAGATGGTACAGCTCTTCGAGGAGCGGATGCAGGTGGTGGCGGAGGTCATGGCAGTGAAGAAGGCAGCCGGGCTCCCCATCCTGGACGCCTCCCGGGAGGAGGCTGTGGTGGCAAAGAACACCGCCCGGCTCAGTGATCCCGCCCTGGCAGACTACTATGAGCGGCTGATCCGCCAGATGATGGCCCTTTCCCGGGAATATCAGGCCAAACTGATGGAGGAGTAGTTCTGCATGGAAATCCGTCCCGGCTTCATACGAAGGAAAACTTTCAGCCGGGCACTCCCCTGCCCCGGCCTGTGCGGAATGCAGGATTCCGGAACCCCTGCGCCAAATCCGCCGGTATTCCTGCCGCCGGGGCTGAAAACGCAAAAAATATGGGACCCGAAAAACGGGTCCCATATTTTTTTGACCGGAGAGAGAGTTCCGGGAAATTTCAGTGTCTTATGCCTTGTGTACGAACAGGCCTTCGCCGTCATAGAAGATCTCCTGAGCCGCATCCAGATGCTCCTTGCTCCAGATTGCCGGTGTACCGCCCGAATGCAGGAAGATGGCATTTTCGCCCTCGGGGATCTTGCCGCTGCGCACCAGATCCACAAAGCCGTGGAAGATCTTGCCGGTGTAGCAGGGGTCGGTGAACAGGCCTTCGGTGCGTGCCAACAGAGCCATGTACTGCTGGGTCACGGGATCGGGCACATTGTAGGCGATGCCATAGTAGGGCTCTTCGGGGGTGCCGGTTTCAATGCGCACTTCCTCGGGTGTGACATGGATGCCCAGCTCATATTCCGCGGACAGCTTGTCGATGAACTCGGCAACCTGCTCGGGGCTGCGGTAAGCGGGGCTTACCGGGATGCCGATCACCTCAAAGGGAGCCTTGAAGTACTTGGCGCCAGCCAGCAGACCGCCGAAGGTACCCATCGAGCCATAGCCGCAGACCAGGTACTTGGCCTCGATGCCCTGTTCCTTCATCTGCTTCATGATCTCGGGGATGGCGTTGATATAACCGGCTGCACCCACCAGGCTGCTTCCGCCCACCGGTACATTATAAGGATGGATGCCCTGCTTTTCGTATTCAGCCACGATCTTCTCGGTCCCCTGGGCCAGGGCCATGGCGTAATCTCCCGCCCGGGCCAGGAAGGCGGCGGTCTTTTCGCTCTTTTCCGGCTCAGGCAGGTCGGCATAGGCGGTAGTATCGATGAAGTGTACATCCGCGCCCATCATGCGGTCGAGGATCAGGTTGCCCGAGCAGTAATCCGGCTTCGGACCGGTCAGCACCAGGATCGGCTTCATATTGTAACGGACTGCCGCAGCTACGGTCATACGGCCGTGGTTGGTCTGGACACCGCCAAAGGTCATCAGGGCATTATAGCCGTGATCCAGGGCATCCTTCACCAGATAATCCAGCTTTCTGGCCTTGTTGCCGCCGAAAGCCAGGCCGGTCATATCGTCCCGCTTGACATACAGTTTGCCCTTGCCCAGTTCCTTGGTCAGATTGGGCATATACTCCAGAGGTGTATCCAGATAACCTACATGGATGCGTTCAAGTTCGGTCAGTTTCATAGCTGTCACATTCCTTTCGCAATTCGTTCTGTCCCCGGGGACAGGGGTTTGATTCTAAAAGGAGTCCCGATACGGCTTTGGATTTTCCAGGGAGCCGCTTTTCCATTTCATATAGATTGTAACACAAAAAAATTATACAATCCATTGCTTTTCCATAGGATTTCCTCGGTCATTTTTAGTGAATATAGATAATATTTGTGACAATTCTGTGTGTAACTCTCAAACAATGTGTTGCCTGCACCGGACAAAAATCCCCAAAATATGACACCCCCGGCATTTCACGGACAGATTCACCGGATTTTACATTGTAAACCCCCGCAATAAATGCTATGATGTAGGTAAAAATATAATAAGTGAGGATTGAGTTATGGATCGCATTAAGTTTATGATCGACTCCGGTTCCGATATCCCCCCCGAAGTAGCTGACGCGCTGGATGCCGAGGTCGTTCCCCTTTACCGGGTAATTGATGGAGTCCCGGTTCTGGATTATCATGATTTCAACATTCAGGAGTACAGTGAATACCTGAAAACCTGCAAGGAGATCCCTACCACTTCCCAGCCCAGCCCTGAGGATTTTCTCACCCGGTATGAGCGCTTCGCTGACGAAGGGTATGACCATATCATCTGCATCACCATGTCGGTACATGGTTCCGGCACCTACAACAGTGCTGTGCTTGCCAGTGAAATGTTCAAGGAGCACCATCCCGAATCTGCAATGCAGATCCATGTGGTGGATTCCTGGAGCTGTTCGCTCAACATGGTGATGGAACTGCGCCTGGCAAACCATCTGCTGGAAGCCGGCGCCGGCATCCGCACCATCCTCGATGAGCTCTATGCGGTCCGGGAAAAGGTGCGCACCTATTACCTCATCGACAACCTGGAATTCCTCATCAAGGGCGGTCGTGTTTCCCCGCTCAAGGGCGGTATCGCTGCCAAGCTGCGCATCAAGCCCATCGTTGCCATCAAGAATGGCGAGGGTTCCATTCCCGCCAACGCCATGGGCTATCAGAACGGCCTTTCCAAGCTGGCCCACTTCTTCTGGGAGGACTGCACTCCGGATTCGGAACTGTATGTCAGCCATGCCGGCTGTCCGGAAAAGGCCATGGCAATCGTGGAAAAGATCCGCGAGCGGTACCACAACCTCAAGTACTATATCTACCCCATGCTGGGAACCATGTCCACACAGTCGGGCCCGGATTCCATCGGCATTTTCTACACCAAGAACAAATAGGAGCAACTAAAATCTATGACCATTCTCAAAAAAGCCTTTGCTGTCCTGACCAGCTGTGCCCTGATGCTCTCGCTGGCTGCCTGCAATTCTGAACCCCAGGAGACCATCGTGGAAAAACCCGAGGACATCTCCGATCACGCCATCGTTGTGGACTATCTGGGCATGGCAGTGGAACTGCCTGACGCCATCTATGACCGTCTGGGCGAACAGGTCTTTCCCACCGCCAATAGCCCTGCTGCCCCGGAGGGCGTCACTGTCAACGGACAGGTGCTGTTCCTCTATCAGAGCGGCGCAGTGTATGACCGGGTCCTGGAACTCCAGAGCACTGGCGAGGCCATGAGCGAAGAGGAATACCTGACCCTGTCGGAACAGGCGGGCAACCTGTGTGCCATCACCAGCATCAAGGCAGACACCCTGGGTGAAAACAACCTGGCGGACTGCACCGGATTTGAGAACAATGAGCTCATCGGAGAGCTGGGCGGAAACAGCTTCTATCTGAGCAATGACAACCTCTCTCCCGAGAGCCTCAGCGAAGAGGACGCCGCCGACCTGCAGGCCATGAAGGACTCCCTGCCCGAACTGGCTTCCAATCTGGTGCTGTACACCCCCATTGAGAGCACTGCCCAGGGCGTGGAGGAAGGCGCAGTGATCACCGGCTTCTCTACCACCGACCTGGACGGCAATGCCGTGGACAGTTCGATCCTTTCTGAAGCCAAACTGACCGTGCTCAATGTCTGGGCAACCTACTGCACCCCCTGCGTCAACGAGATGCCCGACCTGGAGACTCTGTCCCAGAACTACAAGGACAAGGGCGTGCAGGTGGTCGGCCTGGTAGCCGATGTCTTTGACGATGAGGAGAAGAAGGCAGAGGCCAAGGAGATCCTGTCCACAACCGGTGTCACCTATGTGAACCTGCTGCCCGACACCGTACTGGACGACAGCCTGCTCTACGACATCACCGGCACCCCCACTACCCTGTTCCTGGACAGTGAGGGCAAGATCCTGAAGATCGTAGAGGGCACCCGTGACCTGGACGCTCTCACCGAGATGGTGGATGAGCTTCTGGCGGCTCAGGAATAATCCCCTATATTAAATAAGTATCGGTATCCCCTGGCTCCTGCCGGGGGATATTTATTTTGCCCAAAAGCAGCCGCTCACCGCCTTTTTCCGCCGCAGGCTGCCGCCGAGATTCTGCATAACTTCCCCGGGAATTCAAAAACTATTCATAAATCGCCGAAACTCTTAAAAGAACATTTCCAAAATGCTGCTTGAAGGCTCCCCTTTTCTGCCTTAAAATGCTGCATAGCAGTTATTTCCAAAATAAAGGAGAATCCCGTTTTATGAATATCCTCGTCACCTTGGATGAAAACTACCTCGACCCGCTCCGCACCATGCTCTGGTCCCTGCATCAGGCAGAACCGGATACCCCTGTCACCCTCTGGCTGATCCATTCCCGCATGCGCCCCGATGCCCTGGAAACTGTCCGCTCCTACTGCGATGGCTTCGGCTGGGACTTCTGCCCCTGTGAGGCCGGTGAGGAGCTCTTTGCGGACGCTCCGGTGTTCCGCCACTATACCAAGGCCATGTACTACCGTCTGCTTGCCAGCCGCATCCTGCCGGATTCGGTGGACAAGGTGCTCTACCTTGACCCGGATATTCTGATCCTCAACCCCGTTTCCCCGCTGTTGGATCTCCCCCTTGAGGGGAATCTGTTCGCGGCAGCCATCCATTCCGGCCTGGCACAGATCTCGGCACCGGTCAACCGGGTGCGTCTGCACAGCGATGATGACGCCGGGTACTTCAATTCCGGCGTGCTGGTGATGGATCTGGCAGCCCAGCGCCAGGAACTGGACCCCGCTGAAATCTTCGCCTGGACCCGGGAACACGCCAACGAGCTGATCCTCCCGGACCAGGATATTCTCAACGCCCTGTATGGCTCCCGGATTCTCCCGTTGGACGACACCCTCTACAACTACGATGCCCGCCAGTATGACGCCTATCGTCTGCTCAGTGCCGGGGAAAAGGATATGGACTGGGTGATGCAGCACACCGCCATTCTGCACTTCTGCGGACGGCTCAAGCCCTGGAAGCCAGGAGCCCGGGGCCGGTTTATAGCCCTGTACAAATACTGCGCGGTGCAGGTCGCCCGCCAGCCCGATTCCCAGGAACTCCCCTCCATGACCCACATGACCATATAGAAAAAACAGCACCGGAATATTCCGGTGCTGTTTTTTTCAAAAGGTATGGGATTTGGGGATTACAGGTCTTCCTGGACATCATCGCCGTGGATCATATCTCCATCAGCGGTGGGAGCCACAGGCTGTACTTCCTTCTTCTTGGCAAGCTCCACCTTGATGGCGCCCTTCTTGTACAGAACATAAGCGCACAGGATGGTCAGCGGGATAGCGCCCAGCATAGCATAGCCTTCCTTGCCCGAGATGGGGGTTACGAAGAAGTTTACCAGAACGATCACGATCAGCGGCAGAACCACAGCCTTGAGCTTGCCATGGATGATATACTCACCGGCGCTCTTGCTGGTGATCATACCGAAGAACATGCTGCCGAACAGAGCCGGGAGCATATAGGTAGTGGCAGTCTGTACAGCGGGCTGCTGCAGAATGGGCTGCAGGGGAACCAGCAGTACAACGCCCAGTGCAATTACCACCATGGTGAGCATGGAAGAAGCTGCGATGGCAACGGTGGAAATGGCGTCACCTTCCTCCGAACCCTGGGCAACATCTGCCAGTTCCATTGCGGAAACAGCGCAGGGGAGCTTGAGGTTCAGAACGTTACCGGTGATGAAGGCGATATAGCAGGCCGAGCCAAGGATGGGAGTATAGCTGAATACTTCCGAAATGGCAGTGGGCACAAAGATTGCCAGCAGACCGGAACCGATGGATACGACCTCACCAATGGTAGGCCAGATATCATAGACCGCACAGATCAGAGCGGGGATTCCCAGCATAATGCAGAGCGACATAATCGAGCCGGCCCGTCCGACCAGATGGATTTTATCCGAATACTTCATATCTTTCATCGTCAACTTACCCCCTTATGCAAGCAGATTGGCAAAGAATACCGAAGCAACCATTGCCAGTACCAGCGAATCCGCCAGCACAAAGTTGGAAAGCCAGGTCCAGCCGGTCTTCTTGATAATAACGCCGTGCAGATATGTAACCAGAGCGGATACAGCCAGGGTCAGCATATAGATGGGGCCCTTGAATACCTGTACAGGCAGGAATACAACCATCAGTGCCAGAGTGAAGCATCCAGTAGCCAGAGCACCCCAGGCGCCGTTCTTTTCACGGAAGCTGGTCATACTGGTCTGGATCTTCTTGCCGAAGAAGGTACAGGTTACGATACCGAACATGATGCCGATACTCATTACGAACATGATCGCGCCAACCTGGGAACCATCATTGGAAGCAGCCAGAGCGCCGATGGATTCATAGCCGGCACCGGTTGCCACCATATCGGCAGCCATCAGCTCGTAGCTGACAGAACCTACAACCGACAGACGGAACCAGGGCCACGGCACACCCAGAACGGCAGCCAGAGAAAACAGGCCGATCACAATAGAAAGCGACGGAACAATCGAGAAGATGACGGATGACTTGATGACACCCTTAATCTTTTCCTGGGAAATACCCAACTCAATACATCTGCCCCAGGCCATTTTGAGCATCACTGCACAGAGCAGGAAGATCAGCAGCAGGCCGACGATTACCGCTGTGTACAGAGTGGTGCTGTTCATGATTGCGCTTAGCGACATCTTACTCATCTCCTTATAAAATTTTCCGCCGCATTTTTGAATTTTTACTGTGGCGAAATGTTAAAATTGATTATAGTTCATCTCCCGCACTTTTGCAAGCGAAAATATGAAATTTCTTTGTCACAATGATGAATTTATCAGTTATTCACAAACAGAAACCAGTTATTTCAACTTGAAATGTTCAAAATTTGCATACAAATGTATTTAGATCAAATACATTTCCGCCGTTCCGCATGAATTTTCTCCCCTGGTTTTGTACAGGATGCGAAAAGGCACACCCTGCCGGAACTCTTGTTCTTGCAGGATGTGCCTTCAGATAATTTCAAAAAAGATTCATTTTTACCGTTCCGAACGGGTGTTGCGCTTGTAGAGGCTGTACAACCCCTGTACCAGCAGGTTGGGACGATGCACCAGCTCGTGGCGGATCTGCGGTACCAGCAGTTCCGAAATTCCTCCGGTGACGATCAGCTTCACCGGTGTGCCCAGTTCCTCTTCGATCCGGGCCAGCATGCCGTCCACCATCGCCGCTGTGCCACCCACAATGCCCGACCGCATGCATTCCACAGTGTTGCGCCCGAACACCTTGACCTCGCCATCCAGCGGGATGGGCGGAAGCTGGGCGGTACCGCCGGTGAGCGCCTCTGCCGAGATGCGCATGCCCGGCGCAATGATGACGCCGCAGATATCCGACTGGGCATTGACCACAGTAAAGGTTGTGGCAGTACCGAAGTCCACGATGGTCAGAGGGCCTTCAAACTCACTGAGGGCGCCTGCCACATTGCAGACCATATCCGATCCCAGCTCGGTGGGATCGTCTGCCAGGATGCGGAAGCCGGTGCGGAGTCCCGGGCCCACAGTGCGGATGCGCACCGATGTGAACCGGCCCAGCGCATAGGCCACCACCGAGTTGAGCTGCGGCACCACCGACGACAGGATAATACCGTCGAACCGGGACAGGTCAAACCCGTTGATCTCAAAAATGCCATGGATCAGCACCGAATACTCGTCCGCAGTGCGGTTCTTGTCGGTGGATACCCGGGCGGTAAAGACCAGCTCGTCCTGATCAAATACACCCAATACAATATTTGTGTTGCCAATATCAACTGTCAATACCATTTTCAGTTCCTCCATTTGCTGCCGCTCACCTCTCTCCAGGGATGCAGCGCATTCTCAGGTAAATCATATCGCCAGTTTCAACCCTTGTCAAACAAAACTTTTCCCGTCTGCCGCCCCGCTATTCATATTACCGCAACAGAAAATCCGGGGATTTGTGATATAATAACCACAGAACCGTTATTATACCTGTTTTTTGAGGCCTGTTCCGGTGCTCCGGGTCAGCCGCCCTTTGCCGCTGTCCGGCTGACCCGGCAGTGTGAAAGGGATTCGGAACCATCTGTCCCCGCTGTGGGGGAATTCCAAGAAAATATGTGTTCACGGGAGTGAATGTTCTATGCAAAAAACCGTTCGTAATGCCCTGCTGCTTCTGGCTGGGGCCTGTCTGGCTGTTTCGGTGGGACTGGGGATCTTCCTGCGGCCGCCGCTGAAATCCGGTGTCCTTCCCGGCACCGAAACCCCGGTGCTCACCTGCGATGGCGGCAGCGACTACACCCTGGTGATTCTGGCAGATGAATCGGTGCCGCTGAACCGGCTCGATCCGCTGGTGCGCATGACCCGCAAGAGCGGCGGCACCTCCCATATCCTGCGCCAGACCGATGACCTCGAGCCGGTGCGGAAGTTCGCGGACCGTTCGGAGTCAGCGACCCTGCTGTTCACCTACGGCAAGAGCTGGGAAAATGCCCTGGGCCTGCTGGACAGCTCCGATTCCATTGCCAGCACGGTGATCCTCTCCCCCTCCGGCGACTATGACCCGGAAGGGCTCTCCATCCAGTCGCCGGTGATGCTGCTGGGTACCTCCAGCGATCAGGCTCCCACCTCCCAGCGCCTGGCTGAGATCTACAACCGTCTGTCCGGGGAGAAGATTGCCCCCAATGGCCTCTCCTACACCTCCCAGAGCGGGAACTACCGCCTGCGGGTGGTATCCGCTTCCCTGGACGCTTACCAGACCTTCTCGGACGACACCCTTCAGGCAGTATCCGACTGGTATGAGGACTCCGCCGGCGTCCGGATGGGCGATCCCGGTGCCGGCAGCCTGCTGCGCCTTGCAAGCTGGGCGCTGGGAATCGGCGGTCTGCTGCTCCTGCTGGTGATGCTCGATCGACTGCTTTCGGAGGAGATGCTGGATGTGGGCTATTCCCTGCTCGCCCTCCAGGTAACCTCCCCGGTGCGGTATTCAGTGCTCAAGGCGCTGAGCTGTCTGCCTGCCCTGGCTCTGCTGCTGATCCCCGCCCTGATCTTCCTCTTTATCCCGCTGCCCGGTCTGGCACCTATCCCCGCTCTGTTCTGCGGCTACTTCGGCTGTCTGGGGCTCTTCACCTTGCTGCTGATCCGCCTGAGGAAAATGCCCGGTGTCACCGGCTCCCTCTCCTTCTCTGCCGCCAAACCCAACCTCCGGCGTGTTCTCACCGGGCTGGGCTCCTCTGCCGCCGTGCTGCTCATCTCCCTGATGCTCCACTTCAGCGGCCTCTATACCCTGCGCTTTTCCCTGGACAGGCTCCCGGCTTTCCTGCTCTGCGGCATCGCCGCCGCCCTGGGCACCGCCGGATGGCTCTACGATGCCATGCTGCTGGATCAGTGCAAATTCCCGCTTCCCCTGCGGCTCTGCCTGGAACTGCTGCCCTTCCTGCCCTATGCGGGTCTGGCCTTCCTGGCAATTCCCGCCTTCGGATTCACCGGCTTCTACACCGTGATCCTGCTCATCGGCGCCCTGGCTGTGGATCTGCTGCTGGCCCGTCTGCTGCGGCTGATCCTCGGCACTGTCTGGATTCCATCGGCGGTGTCCGGGCTGCTCCTGGGCATTTTCGCAGCCTTTGCGGCACTGTGAGGTGGCCCCCATGCGTATACTCAATCTGGAACAGGGACGCCCTGACCGCCTGACTGCCCGCAGGCTGCTGCTCAGCGGGCTGGAAAATGCCCGGGCCTCCGGTCATCGGGAGGTCAAGCTGATCCACGGCTATGGTTCCCATGGTGTGGGCGGCAGCATCCGGCGGGATACCCGGACTACCCTTCTGCAGCTTCAGGAGGAGGGACAGATCCTCGGATTTATCCCCGGGGAGGAATTCGGACCCTTTTCGGAGCTCTGCCGGCAGGCTCTCACGAAAAACTGGGAGCTGACCCGGGACCCGGATTATGCCCGGGGCAACAGCGGCATTACCATCGTCCTTCTGCGCAAATAACAAAACCCCCGGCGTTCCCAACAGGGAATCCGGGGGTTTTTGACTGAATGCGGTTATGGGGATCAGTGGGGTACGAACATTGCCAGCACAACGGTGATGATACCGGCAATGCCGATGGATACGCCGCTCATGGCGCCTTCCACATCGCCGATCTCCATGGCCTTGGAGGTGCCGCCCGCATGGCTGCAGCAGCCGATGCCCACACCGGCAGCAATGCGGTTCTTGATGCGCAGTACCTTGATGAGGATCGGAGCCAGGATATTGCCGAAGATACCGGTGAGCACGACCACGGCCACAGTCACCGACGGGATACCGCCCAGCTGGGCACTCAGTTCCATGGCGATGGGAGTGGTGACCGACTTGGGGATCATGGTATAGGTCAGGGTATCGCTGAGCCCCATCAGGCGGCAGAGCAGATAGACACTGGTCATGGAAGCGGCAGATCCTGCCAGGCAGCCCAGAACGATGGGCAGGAAGTATTTCTTCAGCAGGGGGAGCTGCTTATAGATGGAATAAGCCAGCAGCGCAGTGGTGGGTGTAAGCATCATGGTGATGATGTTGGCGCCGTTCAGATAGTCCTGGAGGGGAATATCGAACACCAGCAGCACTGCCACAATGGCAATGATGGTAAGCAGTACAGGATTGAGGAGCGGCGAACCGGTGCGCCGGTTGAGCGCCGACATGAGAAGATAGACGCCGAAGGTCAGGGTGAGGCCGAACAGGGCGCTCTGCAGGATAATGTTGATCATGCGCGTTCCTCCTTCTTTCCACGCTCCATGAGCTTGATGACGCCGGTGACGGTATAGGCAGTGACGGTGAAGGTGATAATCAGCGATACGACCATAATGATCAGCAGCTGTACCACACTGCCCTGAATGGAGGCATACTCATCCAGGATTGCCACACCGGACGGCACAAACAGGAACGCCATGTTTGCGAGCAGGTATTCCGCCACATCCTGGACACTCTGGGGCTTGAGCACACCGGAGATGAACAGTCCCAGCATGATCAGCAGTGCAGCCACAGCAGCCGGGAACGGGAAGGGCAGATAGGCCGCTACCACTTCACCCGCCATGCAGATGAGGAATACGATGGTTAATTGTTTGAACAGCTTCATAGGAATTCCCCCTGACAAAATAAAAAATCCCTTTGCGATGTAACAAAGGGATTTTTGTATGGAGCGGGTTACGAGGCTCGAACTCGCTACCTCCACCTTGGCAAGGTGGCGCT
>ERZ857521.3283-NODE-3283-length-13525-cov-3.381366_pt1 | contig 13525 bp, 9 predicted proteins | sample MGYA00519701_ERZ857521 | MGnify/ENA primary metagenome ERZ857521 (study PRJEB31778, sample SAMEA3449346) | human gut metagenome | biome: human gut; feature: human-associated habitat; material: faeces | place: United Kingdom | collected 2010/2012 ...
CATCAGGTGCCGTATCTGGGCATCTGCCTGGGCATGCAGATCGCTGTCATCGAGTTTGCCCGCCACGTGGTGGGCTGGGCCGACGCCCACAGCGCCGAATTCACCGCCATGACGGCCCATCCCGTCATTGACCTGATGTCCGATCAGGTGGGCGTTACCGCCAAGGGCGGCACCATGCGGCTGGGCAAGTACCCCTGCCGGCTGGCGGAGGGGAGTCTGGCCCGGAGGGAGTACGGCACGGAGGATATCTCCGAGCGCCACCGGCATCGGTACGAGTTCAACAACCGCTTCCGCTGCGAGATGGAGGCGGCGGGGCTGCGGCTGTCGGGGCTGTCCCCGGACGGCAGCCTGGTGGAGATCGTGGAGGAGCCTGCCCACCGCTGGTTCGTGGGGGCGCAGTTCCACCCGGAGTTCAAGAGCCGTCCCGACCGGCCGCACCCCCTGTTCCGGGGCTTTGTGCAGGCATCGCTGGAGACGGCGGAATAAGGTGTATCCGAAAAGCGGCAGGAGGAAGTGACCTCCTGCCGCTTGTGACTTTCGATAAACCCTCCGGTTTTTTCGACAAAAGGCTTGCGGTCTGCTGCGCGCATAATTTGTGCGCCATAGGCGCACAAATTCCACACTTGCAGCCTGAGAAGTATTTTCTCTCACGCACATGTCGCGAGAGAAAATGATTTTACTTCTTTGCCGCCTGCGGGCGGCAAACTCTGCGAGGCTTTTTGCGGGGCCAAGGGGGGTGTGCTTTGAAGCGGGAGGGGCGGCTTTTTGTGAAAAAATCCCGGTTGTGCCTTGAAAGCCGGAGGGAAATTGTGGCATAATGGAAAAAACAGCATCCATCCGGCGGGAGGTCACACCATGAACAGAAAACGCATCCGACAGATGAACACGGCCCTGCTGCGGCGGCTCACCGGCCGCCCTACGGCGGAGTATTTCAGCGGCCAGCCCCTGCTGGAGCGGCTGGAGAGCGAGAACTACATCCAGCGCTTTGTGCCCCTTTACGACGGCACCCGGCTGCGCTGCGGCGACGTGCTGGAGCTGTGCCGCCCGGAGCTGGCGGAGCTTTCCGGCGGGGAGCCGGAGGGCGGGTGGCTGCACTTTGCCTATGACTTTGCCCGGCGGCAGCTGTTCCCGGAGAAGGAGGCCCCTGCGGCCTATGACGCCGGGGCGGTGTTTTTCCTGTCGCTTTTGCAGGTGCTTTTTGCCGCCGAACGGGAGAAGCTGCCCTTTGACCCGGCGTGGGATCTCGCCTTCCTGTCGGAGGCGGAGGCGGCAGAGTGCGCCTGCGGCGCCAGCTATCGACAGATGCTGCGGCAGTGGAAGCGGGAGTACGTCTATGAGATGATGCGGCTGGGGCTGGAGGTGACGCCCTACCGCACGCTGGAGCATATCGCCGGGGTGCATCACATCGCATTGACCTGCGGCCGGGCGCTGCGGCGCAGCGGCACGGCGGTGGATCTGGCGCTGGTATCCGGCAGCGCCGCCGGACACGACATCGGCAAGTTCGGCTGCCATCCGGGGGAGCGGGTAGCGTATCTGCACTACTACTACACGGATCTGTGGTTCCGCCGCCACCGGCTGACGGACATCGGCCATGTGGCCGCCAACCACTCGGTGTGGGATCTGGAGCCGGAGTATCTGTCGGCGGAGGCGCTGCTGCTGATCTATGCGGACTTCCGGGTGAAGCAGACCCACGACCCGGAGGGGCATGAGATCACCCACATCTCGTCGCTGGCGGAGGCCTTTGACGTGATTTTGAACAAGTTAGACGACGTGGACGGAGAGAAGCGCCGCCGCTACACCAGAGTTTATGCCCGCTTGCAGGACTTCGAGGCGTATATGATCCGCCGGGGGGTGGACGTGACCATGCAGGGGGCGGACACGCAGCCACTGCCGGAGCGGGCGGTGGCCCTGATGGAGGATGCGGGGGTGCTGGAGTCCCTGACCATGCAGTGTGTGGCCCACAATATGGAGCTGATGGACCGGCTTACCGGGCAGCGGAGCTTTGCCTCCCTGCTGGAGCAGGCCCGTGGCGAGACCAACTGGCGGCGGCTGCGGGCCTATCTGGGGGTGTTCGAGTCCTACTCCCTGTATCTGCACATTCCACAGAAGGTGCAGACGCTGGCCTTTCTCTATGAGCTGCTGATGCACCGTGAGGGGGACATCCGCCGTCAGGCGGCGGCCCTCATGGGAGAGATCATCGCAGGGTTCCACGCAGGCTACGCCAAGGAGCGTCCGGCGGACAGCCGTCCCGACCTGCGGACGGTGACGGATCTGGATCAGTGGAGGCTGTATCTGGAGAAGATCATCTATCCGGATCATAAGCTGATGCCCCAGCACCGGGGGTGGATCCGGTTCACCCTGAAATTCTGCGTGAAGTCCCTGCTCTCCCGCTGCCCCGGACGGGAGGAGCGGTTTCTGGCACCGGTGCTGGCGTATCTGCGGCGGCCGGAGCAGCTGGACGATCAGGTGGCATTGCAGCTGCTGGATGCGGCGGCGGACCTGCCGCTGGAGCTGTGTACCCGGCCCCAGCTGAATGCGCTGCTCCGTGCGGCGGAGGTACTGTCCGGGCGGGAGAGCCTGACGGTGCAGGCGGCGGCCATGCTGCTGCTGGATCACGTCCACACCTCCATGCCCCGGCAGAAGAGGCCCCTGAAAATTTTGCAGGAGATGGACTGCGGCAATATGTCGCTGGCCCTGCTGCGGGAGGATATCTGCGCCGGGGGGCTGCATTTGCAGGAGGCGCAGGTGTCGGATATTTTTCTGGATAACCTCAAGACCGCCACGCCGTGGATCATCAAGCAGGTGAACCTGCGGCTGCTGACGGACGATGCACGGAACGACCACGGCTCGGCCCTGCACATCGCCACGCATCTTTCTAACCTCATCAAGGTCAGCGACCGGGTCACGGTGCGCCACGGCGCAGGACTGGCGCTGCTGGAGATCGCTCCCCGGCTGACGGTGGATCAGCGCAATGAGGTCTCCGTGGAGCTGTGCCGGGGGCTGGAGCTGGGGCAGCAGGAGTTCACCAAGTACATCCCCGACTATCTGGGGCGGTTTGCCCTGTGGCTGCCGCCGGAGCAGCTGGACGAGTGTCTGGCGGATCTGGGGGTGACCCTCAGCGCCTCCAGCAGCCGCATCGTGGCCCCGGTGCTGGACACCGTGGGTGTCATCTATGAGGAGTATGACGTCTATCATCAGCGGTTCCCGGAGGAAGCGGAGGAGACGTGCCTACGCCGCCGGGATCGGCTGCTGGGGATGCTGATGCGGGGACTGGCGGGCATCGACGGAGAGACCCGGCAGGAGGCCATGCTGGTGCTGGGACAACGGGTGTTCGGCTCGGCACAGCTCAGCAACGGCGAGAAGAGCCGGGCCTTCCCCCTGACGGCACGGAAGCTGCTGACCACCTGCCGTCAGGAGGACGGGGATGCACTGTCCTTTTACTATCGGGCCTCCATGCTGGGGAGGCTGTACCGCTTTTTGACGGCCCAGCGGCTGCGAGGAGGCTTCACCTTTGAAGCGCCGCGGCCCATCGCCTTTTTCCCCGGTACCTTCGATCCCTTCACCCTGTCCCACAAGGCCATCGTCCGCACCATCCGGGATCGGGGCTTCGAGGTGCTGCTGGCCATCGATGAGTTCTCGTGGTCCAAGCGCACCCAGCCCTACCGCATCCGGCGGCGCATTGCCGCCATGTCGGTGGCGGACGAATTCCATGTGCAGATCTTCCCGGAGGACTTCCCGGTGAACATCGCTAACCCGGAGAACCTCCACCGGCTGCGGCAGGCATTCCCCGGGCGGAAGGTGTCCATCGCCGTGGGAAGCGACGTGGTGGCCCACGCCTCCTCCTATCGCAAGCCCGTGGAGTCGGACTCCATCCATACCTTTGACCACATCATCTTCCGTCGGCCCGGTCAGGAGGCCGGGGGCGGCTACGGCGGCATTTACGGCAAGGTACTGGAGCTGACACTGCCGGAGCCGCTGGAGGAGATCAGCTCCACCCGCATCCGGGAGGCGGTGGACGCCAACCGGGACATCAGCAATCTGGTGGACCCGGCGGTGCAGGAGTTCATCTATCGGAGGGGGCTGTATCTGCGGGAGCCGCAGGACAAGCCCCTGCTGCGGACGGAGGATCTGGATTTTACCGACTATCCCCGGCCGGATGCGTCCATGGAGGCCATGCTGGAGGGGATCTGCCCCGCTGCCATGGTGGAGAAGCTGTGGCAGTGCGGCGACAGTCTCCTGCTGCTGCGCCACGGAATGCAGGGGCAGGTGCTGGGAGCCGTCAGCTACCGGCAGCTGGAGTCCCGCGAGCTGTATGACCGGCTGGGGAGTCTGGAGCTCTCCGGCTATGTGCGGCAGAAGGCCGGGGGCCGGGCGCTGCTCATCAGCGGACTGTGGGTGCCGGACGGCAACCAGCAGCGGGAGCTGGGGCAGCTGCTGCTGACGGAGGTGTTTACCATGGCACTGGGGCGGGAGTATCCCTGCGCTCTGTACGATCCGCTGCCCGGTGCAGAGCACAGCTATGTGCTGAATTTGCTGCGGCGGCAGGGCTTTGTCCAGGCTCCGGTGTCGGGGCGGCCGGTGCTGGAGGTGGATATGCGCTGCCCCATCGTGCTGAGCCACAACGTGGACACCTCCATCAAGGCTCCGCTGGCCTCCATGCCCCGTGTGACGGCGGCGGTGGCCGTCGCCCATCGGCGTTTGCAGGAGGCGCTGACGGAGCTGCAGCCGGGGTCGCTGGTGCTGAGCCTGTCGGCGGGGATCATCTATCACCGGCTGCTCCAGCGCATCACCGCACGCAACGGCGTACCCGCCGAACCGGTGACGCCCCGGCGGCAGGGACCGGATATCTGCGTCCCCTATGGAAAGCTGCTGCGGGGCGTGGCGGTGCCTAACACCGTCACTAAGACCCTGCGTACCGACAAGGTATACGAGGCGGATCTGTCGGACTATGCCATCGAGGCCTACCCGGAGTATTCGCCGCTGCCGGATCAGGTGCGGACCATCCGGGCCTTTGACCGGCCCGTCATTCTGGTGGATGATCTGCTCCACGACGGCAAGCGGCTGCGGAGCCTGTCGCCGCTGCTGAAGGAGACGGGGACGCAGGTGGATCTGGTGCTGGTGGGCTATCTAACTGGCATGGGCCGGGATCTGATGGAGGAGCTGGGGTATCCGGTGGAGAGCATCTACTATCTGCCCAATCTACGGATGCGGTTCGTGGAGTCCACCCTGTATCCCTTCATCGGCGGGGACACCGTGCGGCGGCGGGAGCGGCCCACGGAGGGGCTTCAGCCCTCCGTCAACCGCATTTTGCCCTACGCCTCCCCGGAATTTGCCCCCATTGCCCCGGATGTGGCGTGGCGGCTGAGCTTGTGCTGTCTGGAAAACGCAAGGGACATCCTGCTGGCGCTGGAGGCGGAGTATCGCTTCCTCTATGCCCGGAACCTGACGCTGAACCGCCTCAGCGAGGCGGTGATCCTGCCCCTGTATCCGGATAAGGGCGGGTGCATGACATATGATTTGAGCCGTACCGCCTCCACCTATCTGGAGGAGGACATCGAGCTGCTGAAGCGGGTGCGTCCCGCAGAATAAGGAGGCTAACGTGCGATACTATGACTGCGGCGGCTATCCCCTGTGCAGCCGGGAGGTGCTGGCGCTTCCGGCGCTGCACGCTCTGCCGGAGGCTGGGGAGGTGCTGTTCGGCTTTCACCGCACCCCCGGCGCCGGGCGGGATACCGTCCCGGTGACGGCGCCGTCCCTGCTGACCGCGGAGGAGGGGGTATCGACCCTTGTAACGGCGGAGGAGCCGGAGACAGATCCGGCGCTGGCGGCGGCCATAGCCGCCGGGCGTGTGCGGGCGGTAAATCTGGCCCACCCCCGACAGGAGGAGCTGCTGCCGCCCCTTCGGCGGAGGGAGCGTGTGCGGGTGAACCTGTTGGCGCTGGGTGACGTGGGCAGCACCCTTCTCATGGGGCTGCGGCTGCTGGGGGGCGATGTCATCGACTCCATCGGCATCTGCGACGTGCGGGAGAACGTTCCCCAGCGGTGGGAGATGGAGCTGAACCAGATCGTCTCACCGGAGGGGGAGAGATTGCCGCCGGTGGAGATCGTCTCACCGGAGGAGGTGTTTGACGGGGATGTGTTCCTGTTCTGCGCCTCCCGGTTCGTGCCGGATACCTCCGTTACCTCCGGGGATGTCCGCATGGCCCAGTATCAGGTGAACCGGGAGCTGGCGGCCCGCTATGCCCGCATGGCCCGGCAGCGGCGCTATGGAGGAATGTTCTGCGTGGTCAGCGATCCGGTGGACCCCCTGTGCCGGGCGGTGCTGGAGGAGAGCAACCGGGACGAGACGGGCCGGTGGGACGGCGGAGGGCTGTTTTCCCATCAGGTGCGGGGCTTCGGACTGGGGGTCATGCAGGCCAGAGCCATGTACTATGCCCGGAAGGAGCCACGGTTTGCCGCCTTTCTGACGGAGGGGCGCACCTACGGCCCCCACGGGGCCGATCTGGTGGTGGCCAACTCCATAGAACACTACGATGACGCACTGTCCCGTGAGCTGACGGAGCGGGTGGTCAAGGCCAATCTGGAGATGCGGCGGCTGGGGTTCAAGCCCTATGTGGCCCCGGCCCTCAGCTCCGGGGCGCTGAGCCTGCTGGCCTGTTTGCGGGGGCAGTGGCACTGCTCGTCCACCTATCTGGACGGGGTGTTTATGGGGGCCAGAAACCGGCTGCTCCCCACGGGGACGGAGCTGGAGCGGCTGCCCCTGCCGGAGGCCTTGCAGGGCCGACTGGCGGATACCATGGAGCGCCTGCGGGCGATCCGATGAAGAAGGAGGGAGCGGGATGGCACTGACGGTGCTGCTGCCGGAGAATCCATACAGCCGGGAGCTGTTGGCGCTGCTGACACCGCTGCTGCCGCCGGACAGCCAGATCCGTGACCCGGATACAGGGCTGGAGGGGCTGGCCGGGCAGCGGCTGCTGTTTGCCTTAGCACTGGACGAGAGCGGATGCAGCGAGAGCGGGTATCGGATGCTGATGACCCTGCGGAGGAGCCGGACGCTGCTGGAGGGCTGCGTAGCGGGGCTGGTGGTGACGGGGCGGGGAGAACTCTACACCAAGGACGCCGCCCGTGATCTGGTGTTCGCCGCCAATCAGGCGGGCTGCGCCTTTCTGGGACGCCCGCTGGTGGAGGCCACCGGTTCCCTGCGGAACTTCCGGGTGCAGGCCCAGATCGGCGGCACCGATGAGGAGACGGCCTTCCGGGCCGCCGTATCGGAACTGCTGGAGCGGCTGGCGGCGTGGGAGGGTCCTGCTCCCGTGAGGCGGGTGCTGGCGCTGCACGCCTCCCAGCGCAGCACCTCCAACACGCTGGCGCTGTGGGAGATGGTGCGCCGATCCCTGCCGCCGGAGGTGCAGGTGCAGGAGATCTGCCTGCGGAACGGGACCATGGCCGACTGCAACGGATGCAGCTACACCGCCTGTATGCACTTCGGGGAGCAGGGCGGGTGCTTCTATGGCGGGCCGATGGTGGAGGAGGTGTATCCAGCGGTGCGCTCCTGCGACACGCTGGTGATGGTCTGCGCCAACTACAACGATGCCCTTTCCGCCAATCTCACCGCCTGCGTCAACCGTCTGACGGCGCTGTTCCGCCAGACCCGGTTCTATGACAAGCGGCTTTACGGGCTGGTGGTATCCGGCTACTCCGGCGGAGATCTGCTGGCCCGGCAGTTGATCTCCGCCCTGAACATGAACAAGGCCTTCTATCTGCCGCCACGGTTCTGCCTGCTGGAGACGGCCAATGAGCGGGGAAGTCTGGTGCGCCTGCCGGGGATCCGGGAGAAGGCACAGCGCTTTGCCCGGCAGATGATGGAATAAGGGCCGTCTGCGGACGACGGATGGGAAAAGCTGCCCCGCCTGCATCGCAGGCGGGGCAGCTTTTATGCGGGATCGCAGTCCGGCGGGAGCAGGCGGCGCATATCCTCCGGCAGCGGGGCGGTGACATCCAGCCAGCGGCGGGTCACGGGGTGCAGGAGCCGGAGACGGTAGGAGTGCAGCGCCGGACGGGGGATGAGGGCGGGGTCTTCGGTGCCATAGAGCCAATCCCCGGCCAGCGGGTGGCCCACGGCGGAGAGGTGGAGCCGCAGCTGGTGGGTGCGGCCCGTCTGAGGCAGCAGCCGCAGCAGGGACAGCTCCCCCGGCAGAAGGGTCTCGTAGAGCGTTCGGGCGGGAAGGCCCATAGGGTCCACGGTGCGGCGGAGCAGAGAGCCGGGGTCCCGGCTGATGGGCAGATCAATGGCACCGGAGAGGGGCTGAGGCGCTCCCAGACAGATGCCCCGGTACTCCCGGAGGAAGGAATCGGTGTGCAGCGACTCCATGCACAGGCGGTGGATATAGCCGGTCTTGGCCACGGCCATGACGCCGGTGGTGCCACGGTCCAGACGATTGACGCAGTGGAAGCTGCCGGTGCGGAGATAGTGGCACACGGCACCGGCCACGGTGACGGTCTCCTCCGTCAGGGCGGAGGGATGGATGGCGATGCCGGCGGGCTTATTCAGCAGGAGGAGGTCCTCGTCCTCCCACAGAATATCCAGCGGATAGGCCACGGGGCGGATGTGGGGGTTTTCTCCCGGCAGGTCGGAGACGTCCGCCGCCAGCACGTCGCCGGCCTCTGTGCGGGTGGAGACGATGACGGGGATACCGTTCAGGGTGATGGCGCCGGGCCGCCACTTCAGCTTGGCCAGAAAGCTGCCGGAGATACGGAGCTGCCGGCGCAGCAGGGTTCGTACCGGCAGGCCGGCCTCCTGCGGGGTAACGGTGTGGGTCAAGAGCCGCATGAAAAAACACCTCCTTGGGGATATTTTCAGTCTACCACATTTTCGGGAAATGTGGTAGACTGAACGTATCAATTTACAGAAAACGGGGGATTCCTATGGCATCGAAAGTTTATTGGGCGGATCTGCGGGCGGATTTCCACGAGAATCTCCAGCAGAAGCTGACCCGCCTCATGAAAACCGCCGGGATGGGCGAGATCGATTTCGACCGGAAGTTCGTGGCCATCAAAATGCACTTTGGTGAACCGGGCAATCTGGCCTTCCTGCGGCCCAACTGGGCCAAGACGGTGGCAGATTTTGTGAAGGAGCGGGGCGGCAAGCCCTTCCTCACCGACTGCAACACCCTGTATGTAGGGGGACGGAAGAATGGACTGGATCATCTGGATACGGCGTGTCTCAACGGCTTCAATCCCATGACCACGGGATGTCAGGTCATCATCGCAGACGGCATCAAGGGCAGCGACGAGGTGGCTGTGCCGGTGGCGGGCGGTGAGCTGGTGAAGGAGGCCAAGATCGGTCGGGCCGTCATGGATGCCGACGTGTTCATTTCCCTGACCCACTTCAAGGGCCATGAGGAGGCGGGCTTCGGCGGGGCGCTGAAGAACATCGGCATGGGCTGCGGCAGCCGGGCCGGGAAGATGGAGCAGCACAACGCCGGAAAGCCCCATGTGGACCATGAACACTGCGTGGGCTGCGGGATGTGTACCAGGATCTGCGCCCACAGCGCCCTGTCCGTTGCGGAGCGGAAGGCCAACATCGACCACAGCCGCTGCGTGGGCTGCGGCCGCTGCATCGCCATCTGTCCCCGGAACGCCATCCAGGTCGACTGGGATGAGACGGTGACGAATCTGAACCGGAAGATCGCAGAGTACTCCAAGGCGGTGGTGGATGGACGGCCCTGCTTCCATATCTCGCTGGTCATCGACGTGTCGCCCAACTGCGACTGCCGCGCCGAGAACGACGCCGCCATTGTTCCCAATGTGGGAATGTTCGCCTCCTTCGACCCGGTGGCACTGGATATGGCCTGTGTGGATGCCGTCAACGCTCAGCCGGTGATGCGGGGCTCTGCGGCCGACGGCGGTGACGTCCATGACCACGATCACTTCCATCGCATCCATCCGGAGACGGATTGGATGAGCTGTCTGGAGCACGCCGAGAAGATCGGCATCGGTACCAGAGCGTATGAGCTTATCAAGATCTGAAGAGTGCGATAGACGAAGGCGCCGCCCGGTGGGGCGGCGCTTTCCCTTCGGAGGGTGTGCTGCTTACGGGCGGCGCACGCTATGGGGCTTTGCGGGTCAGTCCTCATGGGGCTTCGTCTCCTGATAGAGCATATTCCACACCACCTGATAGGCGTGGAGGGCCTGGGGGGAGTGGCAGACCATGGTGACGGACAGCTGCGGATGAAGGCGCAGGAAGTCCGTGATGGCCTTCAGGGCCACATGAGCCGCCTGCATCAGCGGATAGTGGTAGACACCGGTGCTGATGGAAGGGAAGGCCACCGTGCGGCAGCCGTTCTCCAGCGCCAGCGTCAGGCAGCTGCGGTAGCAGGAGGCCAGTTGGGCGGCCTCGCCGTGGCCGCCGCCACGCCAGATGGGGCCGGGGGTGTGGATCACGTACCGGCAGGGCAGGTCATAGCCACCGGTGATGCGGGCCTCGCCGGTGGGGCAGCCGTTCAGCGTTTTGCACTCGGCCATGAGACCCGGCCCGGCGACCCGGTGGATGGCACCGTCTACCCCGGCACCGCCCAGCAGAGAGGTATTGGCGGCATTGACGATGGCATCAGCGTGGAATTGGGTGATGTCACCCTGTACGATGGAGAGATTCATGACGGCCTCCTGAGATGATGTTTGACGTTTTCCGGAGCAAAGGAAATTGCGGCCAAGGAGAAAACAATGGACAAAAGGGAGCAGGTCAAACCGATAGACGGGGATTTATCTTCCGGCCAGGGAATTGCCCCACCCCATGCACGATGGTAGGACATGGTATCTTCATCCGCCAGCATCATTTGCCGAAACCACAAGCCCTCATATTTTGGTTCCTATAAAGCAAGCGTAATTACTTCCACAAACGCCGATTTGCCGAATGGATATTCAGTATAGCACACACGAACTTCGATCGCAAGTGATCGGCAGGGGGACGTATCCCTTATAAGCTGCATCCTGTTAAGGGACTTTACAAAAATGAACAAAACGTAAAAATCTGACGAATAACTTGAGAAATATTTACAGAGACGGGGAGATATGCTACAATGTGTCTAATAATATAAGACATGGAGGGATGACGGTGAAGAAGTTTGTACCGGTTTATGAGGGGGAGCTGCGCAAGCACAGCATTCAGGTTCCCCGCTGCATCAGCGAGTGCAGCGGCATCCGCATTTTCGGGCGGCGCATCAAGTCGCTGGTGTTCTCCACGGATGTGGCCATTATCAAGAACATCAACGCCGACGCCGTCATCGCCGTGTATCCCTTTACGCCCCAGCCGGCTATCACCCAGGCCATTCTGTCGGTGTCGGAGGTGCCGGTGTTTGCCGGGGTGGGGGGTGGCCTCACCAATGGGCAGAGGTCGGCCAGCATCGCCGCCTATGCCGAGCATCAGGGGGCCTTTGGGCTGGTGTGCAACGCCTTCATCAACGAGGAGGCCATTCGGGCCATCAAGGAGACGGTGGAGATCCCGCTGGTGTACACGGTGGTGTCGGAGCAGGCGGACGTGGCCGGAAAGCTGGCGGCGGGGGTGGATTTCCTCAATGTGTCCGGGGCGGCCCGGACGCCGGAGATCGTGGCCCATATCCGGGAGAAATTCCCGGAGGTGCCTATCATTGCCACCGGCGGGCCGACGGATGACACCATCCGGGCCACCATCGAGGCCGGGGCCAATGCCATCACCTACACGCCGCCCACCAGCGCTGAGCTGTTTGCCGAGAGTATGCGGAAATACCGGGGCAAGTTTGCGTAAGGGGCTGCGGAGGAGCAGAAAAATGAAAGGATCAGCACCCACCCGCTTGGCGGGTGGGTGCTGATCTTGTTTCAGCGGGCCAGATATTGGCGGCAGCAGGTCTCGGCATCCTGCGCCAGGCGCTCCTCGTCCACCGTCATGAGATGGCCCTGTGCCACGGTGACCCGGCCATGAACCACGGTGTAGTCCACCGGGCCCCGGACGCCTACGGTACCCAGCACAGACTTGGGGTCGAAGCAGGAACCCACCAGCTCCAGACGGCGGCTGTCGATCATAAAGAGATCGGCGCACTTGCCCACCGCCAGCTGGCCGATATCGTCCCGGCCCAGCAGCCGGGCGCTGCCACGGGTGGCCATTTTCAGCACGTCGTAGCCGGTGGGGGCCCGGCGGCTGGCGTTCAGGCGGTGGAGCAGGAAGGCCACCCGCAGCTCCTCCATAAGGCTGGAGCCGTCGTTGGAGGCGCTGCCGTCCACGGCCAGTCCCACGGGAACGCCCAGCTCCAGCATCTCCGGGATCCGGGCGATGCCGGAGGAGAGCTTCATGTTGCTGATGGGGCAGTGGGCCACGCCGGTGCCGGTTTTGGCCAGCACCCGCAGCTCCTCGTCGTTGAAGTGGATGCCGTGGGCGAACCACACGTCGCTGCCCGTCCAGCCCAAACGCTCCATGTACTCCAGAGGGCGGATGCCCTCCCTCTGAAGCATGAAGTTCTCCTCGTCCTTGGTCTCACACAGGTGGGTGTGCAGACGCACACCGAGCTGACGGGCGAGGACGGCGCTCTCACGCAGCAGATCGGCGCTGACGGAGAACGGCGAGCAGGGCGCGAGCGCGACGCGGTGCATTGCGCCGAAGCTGCGGTCATGGTACTGCGCGATGACGCGCTCGGAATCCTTCATGATCTCGTCGACCGTCTGCACCACGCTGTCCGGCGGCAGGCCGCCGTCCTTCACCGAGAGGTCCATGCTGCCGCGGGAGGCGTACATACGGATGCCCAGCTCGTCCGCGGCGCCGAACTGCGCGCCGAGCAGGTCGCCGGTGTCCTTCGGGAAGACGTAGTGATGGTCGAAGCAGGTCGTGCAGCCGTGCTTCATCAGCTCGCCCATGCCGGTGAGGGAGGAGAGGCGGATGACCTCGGCGTCGAGGTTCTTCCAGATCTCATAGAGCGTCTTGAGCCAGTCGAACAGCTCCATGTTCTGCACCTCGGGGAGGTTGCGGGAGAAGACCTGATAGAGGTGGTGGTGCGTGTTGACCAGACCGGGGTAGCAGAGCATATGGCTCGCGTCGATGGTTTTGTCGGCCTTGCGGTCGAGTTTCGCGCCGATCTCCTTGATGAAGCCATCCTCGGCGTAAAGGTCGACGTTTTCGTATACGGTGTCGGCGCTGTCGCAGGAGACGAGCGTGCGGATATTTTTGATGAGTAAAGTTGACATAATGGTTTCCTCCTCATGAAAAAGGAAGCGCCGCAAGGCGCTTCCTTTTTTGATAATTCAGCGCTCTTCGCGGAAGTAATTCAGACCCAGAGAAGCGGGCGGCTGCTTTTCCTTGTTGTTGCGCATACTCGAAATGATGAGTACGATGACCGTGACCACATAGGGCAGGATCTTATAAAGCTGCGTGGGAATGAACGCAATGACCAGACGCAGGTAGAGGATCATCAGCGCGCCGAAGAGCACGCTGCCCCAAATCGCGCCCAGCGGACGCCACAGGCAGAAGATGACCAGCGCGACGGCGAGCCAGCCGACGCCG
>ERZ857521.3287-NODE-3287-length-13515-cov-3.862184_pt1 | contig 13515 bp, 9 predicted proteins | sample MGYA00519701_ERZ857521 | MGnify/ENA primary metagenome ERZ857521 (study PRJEB31778, sample SAMEA3449346) | human gut metagenome | biome: human gut; feature: human-associated habitat; material: faeces | place: United Kingdom | collected 2010/2012 ...
TAGACCTGCTTCCGGGACAATTCCTGATTGTCTATCCGGAAGACCCTCATGCTCCCATCATCGGAGAAGGAAACATTAGAAAACTAATCGCTAAAGTAAAAATCTAACCTAACCACCGACCAATTATGAGAAAATTACTTTCCCTATGTATCGGAATGATTGCTATCGGACTGCAGGCTGCAGACACGGTATTCGTGAAAACCCCACAGGTACCCATCCTGATAGAACGACACGACAATGTGCTGGCTTACCTACGTCTTGACGCTAAAGAGACCCAGACACTGGAAAATGTCACACTGACCTTTGACAAAGATGTTCCTCTTTCACAGATAAAAGCAGTCAAACTCTATTATAGTGGTACGGATGCTTCCCAAGACAGAGGAAAAAAACGGTTTGCCCCAGTAGAATATATCTCCAGCCAGACTCCCGGCCAGACATTATCGGCAAATCCTTCTTATTCCATCAAGAAATCGGAAACGGCTCCCAAGAAGCATACCCTCACACTGGAGGGCAAGCAGAACCTGTTCCCCGGATACAATTTCTTCTGGGTCAGTATTGAAATGCAGCCCACGGCCTCACTGCAAACCAAAATCAGTGCAGAAATCACGCAAGTGAAAGCAGACGGAAAAATTCTGCCTACCAAAAACGTAGCACAACAGAAAGTGGTTCAAAGAATGGGAGTTGGTGTACGTCATGCAGGTGACGATGGTTCTGCCGCTTTCCGTATTCCGGGTCTGGTTACTACGAACAAAGGTACTCTTTTAGGTGTATACGATGTACGCTACAACAGCAGTGTAGCGTACATCGTATCGGTCTCAGCCGCAGTACCGACGGTGGAAAGACATGGGAAAAGATGCGTCTGCCACTGGCCTTTAAAGAATATGGAGGACTGCCTGCCGCACAAAACGGAGTCGGCGACCCTTCTATTTTGGTAGATACTAAAACCAACACCGTATGGATTGTGGCAGCATGGACACATGGAATGGGTAACCAACGAGCCTGGTGGAGTTCCCACCCGGGCATGGACATGAACCATACCGCTCAGCTGGTACTTGCCAAAAGTACGGATGACGGAAAGACCTGGTCTGAGCCCATCAACATCACCGAGCAAGTGAAGCTTCCGGAATGGTATTTTCTGCTTCAAGGACCGGGACGAGGCATTACTATGGAGGATGGTACCTTGGTATTCCCTATCCAATTTATCGACAAGACCCGTATTCCCAATGCAGGCATCATGTACAGTAAAGACCACGGAAAGACCTGGACCATCCATCACCATGCACGCACCAATACCACAGAAGCACAGGTGGCCGAGGTTGAACCTGGTACCCTCATGCTGAACATGCGTGACAACCGGGGAGGAAGCCGGGCGGTATATACCACACAGGATTTAGGCAAAACGTGGAAAGAACATGAATCCTCACGCACAGCTCTGATAGAACCTGTATGTATGGCCAGCCTGATCAGCGTGAAAGCCAAAGACAATGTATTGGGTAAAGACCTTTTAATTTTCTCCAACCCCAATTCTACAAATGCTCGCAAAGACATGACAATTAAAATCAGTATGGATGGAGGAAACACCTGGAGTTCAGAACATCAGCTCTTATTAGATGAAGGATATGGATGGGGATATTCCTGCCTGACAATGATAGATAAAGAAACCATCGGTATACTGTATGAAAGCAGTGTAGCTCACATGACGTTCCAAAGTATTAAACTGAAAGATATTATAAAATAATTTATTATATAATCAAATAGACTAAAAAGGGAATATTGTAAAAAATATTCCCTTTTTAGTTGTTGATAATCAGAGAATACTCTTAATTATTCCAATACATATACAAATCTTAGCAAAGGAAAAAAATAAACCAAGATTCATAAACCAATTTGATAAATACAACACATCCCCGATAAAAAGCAATATTTTATAAAATATTTTATCAAATAATTGTGATATCATTTTTTTATTTATATATTTGTCGCATACAAAATAGAAGCTTTAATAAAATCGACTAGAATAGTTTAAAGTTAACCTAAAATCCTTCAAATGCAAACTTTAACCTTATATATACAGGAGTTATGAATAAAAAAATGAAGTCAGTCGGCATGTGTCTGTTGTTGGGTAGTTTATCCACCGGAATGACGTATGCGGACGTATCCACCAACAAAGCTGAAATTGACATTGTACAACAATCGGGTATATGTCAAGGTATTGTGAAAGATGCAACAGGCGAGTCTGTTATCGGAGCTTCCGTGATAGTGAAAGGCACTACCAACGGAACCATTACAGACATCGACGGAAAGTTCTCATTGTCGAACGTAAAGAAAGGAGACATTATTGAAATTTCTTTCGTAGGATATACTGCACAAACTATTAAATGGGATGGAACTCCTGTCAACATAATCTTAAAAGAAGACACCCAAACATTGGAGGAGGTAGTCGTAACAGGATATGGAGGTTCCCAAAAACGAGCTGCACTGACTACAGCTATCTCTAAAATGGATGACCAGGTGTTGAAAAACGCAGCCATGAGTAATGCTGGACAAGCCCTGCAAGGTTCAGTAACCGGTTTGCGTGTAATCAATACTACCGGACAACCGGGTGCGGAACCCGACATCACACTGCGTGGTGGAGCTACCATTACAGGAAGTAACAGTAAAGCTTTGATTGTTGTGGATGGTATCATTCGTGACAGCATGAGTGACATCAACCCTTCTGACATTGAATCCATACAGGTATTGAAAGACGCTGCTTCTACCGCTATTTATGGTGCCCGTGCCAACGGAGGTGTTATTCTGGTAGAAACAAAGAGTGGAAAAGCCGGCAAAGCATCAGTGAACTATAAGTTCAAACTAGGTGTAAACTTTGCACGCTATGGATATGAATTCTGTAATGCACACGATTATTTGTACTATAACCGCTTGGGATATAAGCGTTATACAAACAACGTACCTGGAGCAGCCAGTGTAGATACGCAAACAGGTTACGGTACACAAAACAGCCTGATTGATGTTCAATATCTCACTAATGAAAATTCTTATTTACAGAATGAAGGATGGCTGGTGATGGACGATCCTTATTACGAAGGCAAACAACTTCTTTATAAAGATTACAGTGGTCAGCTGGACGATGCGGTTTTTGCTAATACTGCCTTGACACAAGACCATTATGTAAATATTACTGGAGGAAATGATAAAGGAACTTACATGGCCAGCATGGGATACTACAATGAAGATGGTCAGATTAAAGGAACTGGATACAAACGATTCAACGGAGCAGTAAGCGGTACTTACAAGATTTTCCCATTCTTAAATGTAAAAGCCGGAGCCACCTACACATGGTCACAACAGCCTTCTTTATGGATCGGTTCATACGAACTCTTCTATCGTACCCGTTCACAACGTCCGACATGGAATCCATATAACGAAGACGGCTCTCCAGCTTCAGGATGGGGAACCGGCGATGGTAATCCTGAATACTATCGGGATAAGCTGACAAGTGAAGATGGAACTCGCAAAGCTACCTATAACTTTGGCTTTGACTTAGACATCATTCCTAAAAAATTGGTATTCATCGGGAACTCCTCTCTTTACCATTATGACTATCAATACGAAACATTCAACAAGTCATACCAGCTACAGACTTCTTCCACACCGACAAACACACGTGAAGCAAGTGCCCAAATACAACGTTATACTCAAATCCAAGTAAATGGAACCTTAAATTACAAAGATACTTTCAAAGGAAAACATAACTTGGACGTAATGGTAGGTAGCGAATATTTTGGTTACAACCAATTTGTCATGCAGGCAAAGACTCAGAATTCTCCGACGGATGATATTCCGACTCTGAATGCGGGTGCTACCCGTACATATACAACATCCGAAAAAACAGGTTATCGTATTGCCTCTGTATTTGGTCGTGTAAACTACAACTATCAGATGAAATACCTGTTGTCTTTGGTAGCCCGCTATGATGGTATCTCCCGCTTGAAAGATAACCGCTGGGGATTCTTCCCAGGTGTTTCTATCGGATGGAACGTTACAGAAGAAGATTTCTGGAAAGAGTCTAAGATTTCAGATATCATCAGCAACATCAAACCTCGTTTGAGTTATGGAGTCAACGGTAACGTAAATGGCATTGGAAACTTTGATATTTACGGAGTGTACAAGCAAATCGGAGCTGGAACGTATGATGGAGCAACCGCATACTACAACTCAGCACTGATAAATACAGGACTGAGATGGGAACAGAGCCGTTCATTTGAAGCCGGTCTGGATTTGGGCTTCTTCAATAACCGATTGAGCTTCATTCTGGACTATTACAACAGAACCACCGACGATTTGCTGACAGATGTAAATCTGCCTGCTTATACCGGTTTCTCAACCATGAAAACCAACTTGGGAAGATTGCGCAACTCCGGATTTGAAATGGAAGTAAGAGCTAATATTCTTTCCAATGTAAAAGGATTTAACTGGGAAGTTTCTGCTAACTTAACCTCAGTATCCAACAAAGTATTGAAGTTGCCGACAAGCGACAAACCGTTCAATCAGATTGATGGTTATGAAGTGGCAGCCGGACTATATAATCCAGAAACAGGAGAAACTCCAACCAAATGGATTGGTGGTTATAGAGAAGGTGGTAAACTGGGAGACATGGTAGGCTATGTACAAAACCATATCTTTAGAGACTGGAATGACGTAAAAGCAAACGCCAACATGATTATTGATGAGGTGGCTAACTTGTATGGACCAGGTATGGCGAATGAAATCAACCCGCAAACAGGTGTCACTTACGCAGAGTCCAACGGATGGAAACCCATAGAACCCGGAGATGTATGCTGGGAAGACATCAATAAAGATGGAAAAATCAATAGCCTTGACCGTGCTGTTGTAGGTAATATCTTCCCGAAAGTAACCGGTGGATTCTCTACTACTTTATCTTACAAGAATTGGTCTTTATACGCACGCTTCGACTATGCGTTAGGTCACACCATCTACAACGACTTAAAAGCTCGTTCTTTGGGACAGTATCAAGGACAATTTAACATCATTGATAAAGTACACGATACGTGGAGCGAAACCAATCCGGATACAGACCTTCCGGTATTCACTTATGCAGACCAGCTGAACAAGAAAAACATCACCCGTTCAAATAATGGAAACACAGCTGTCGATAATAACAGCTCACGCTTCTATGAAAAAGGTGATTATCTAGCTTTACGAGAAATCACACTGAGTTACTCTTTACCCAAGAAATGGATTGGCAAAGCAGGTATGCAGGACGCTTCTGTATATGTAACCGGTCAGAATCTGTTCTATATCACAGGATATGATGGTGTGTCCCCAGAACCGGCCGTATCTACAACCTATGGAAGAGGTATTGATAATGGACGTTACCCGACTCCAAGAACCGTATTGTTTGGCTTATCTGTAACATTCTGAAAAAAATAACGATTATGAAAAAAATATTCAACTATATTATAGCCGGATGTCTGGCAACGTCTTTTACCGGTTGCTTGGACATGGAACCTGTTAGTAGTATTACTGATGTAAACTATTGGAAAGATGCGGCACAATTTGAAGCATTTAATGTGGGACTTCACGGTTTGTTACGTGAAAAATCGTATACCATCTTCGAATTAGGAGAACCTCGTGCCGACATTTATAACTCCAACCCATTTACAGGGGAAGCCACTCAGGGAGTGGAAAGAATGATTGACAACACGCTGAATGCTGCAAACCCTGTCATTAGTAATTATGGTGATTTCTACGTATTAATCAACCAGTTAAACCTGATGATCAATCATGCAGAAGCTACCGATTTGCTGGATGCCAGCACTAAGAACTATTATCTAGGAGAAGCATACGGCCTAAGAGCCTATGTATATTTTCACCTGTTACGTTCTTGGGGAGATGTAGTACTGCAATTGGATTACACCAATGGTAACTCTATCGATATAGGTACCCCCAGCAAAGCAGCCTCTTCTGCTGCCGACGTGATGGCACAAATTAAGAAAGATATCCAAAGTTCAGAAGATGCTTTTGGTGATGACTACTCATTCAAATATGGTAAATGCTATTGGTCAAAGGCTGCTACTATGATGCTAAAAGGTGAAGTATACTTATGGAGCGGAAAGCAGATGGGAGGTGGTGAAGCAGACTATACTACAGCCAAAAACGCATTGACAGCAGTAAAAGCAGCTGGAGTAGGATTGCTGGATAACTTCCAGAAAGTATTTGCATACGACAATAAAGAAAATAACGAAATTATTTTCGCCATACACAATGGAAGAAATGAGTATAGCATGTGGAATGACCAATATCGTTCAACCATGGTCATGAACCAAGCTAACTTTGGTACCTATTATGACGAAAACGGCATTCTGCTAAATGAGACCGAAATGGCTGATATGAGCGGACTGATTCGTTATCAAGTAGAACAAGATTTATATACTCAATTATTCCGGGAGGGAGATAGCAGAAAATCATATTCTATAAAAGGTATTTATAGCAAAAACAGCGATAACGGACCACTCACTTTTAGTGCTCCTATTGCCTATAAATTTCAGGGAGTTTTGCTAGAAGGTGACGCCCAAAGAAGCTGGTTGGATGATTATCCTATTTACCGCTATGCAGACTGCTTACTGGCATTAGCCACTGCCAAAGCTTTCTTAGGTGAAGATATTTCTACAGAAATCAACGAAGTGCGCGAACGTGCTTATGGTACGGAATATTTCAATGCTCACAAAAATGAAATAGCATACCCTAACGACAAAGATGCCAACTTCTATTCTAATAATCGCTTTGTAGGCAGTGATGAAAATCCGATTGAAGCTATACTGAAAGAAAGGATGAGAGAATTCTTGTTCGAAGGAAAACGCTGGTATGACATTCGCCTGATGGGTAATGAATATGCCACTAAATATTCTAGTGCAAACGAAAGCCGTCTGTTATGGCCACTCGATGAAAATACATTAGGAGAAAACAGCGCTTTGAAGCAGACCCCGGGATACTAATCTCCCATAAGATGAAAAAGGCCTTAGAATTTTCTCCAGAAAGAAAGGAGAAAGCTCTAAGGCCTTTTTGTATAAAATCACCTTTCCCATGTGAATCCCTTAACATCAATATTATATGAAAACATTATTTTTAGGAATCTGTCTGTTCTTTATTGCTCTGACTGAAGGATTTCCACAAAAGGTCTATACACCTGATTGGAAATCTCTAGATAAACGTCCCATCCCAACCTGGTTTCAAGATGCAAAATTTGGCATATTTATCCATTGGGGACTCTATTCTGTACCAGCCTGGTCTCCTAAAGGAACCTATGCCGAATGGTATCAATACTGGTTAGATAATAAAACATTATTTGGAAATGGCGACTTTAAAGGAGATGAAATCTATAATTATCACCGACTAACCTATGGAGAAGATTTTACTTACATGGATTTTGCACCACTGTTTAAAGCCCAAGATTACAATGCCACAGAATGGGCTGATTTATTTGTAAAATCCGGAGCAAAATATGCTGTTCTAACCACTAAACATCACGATGGATTTGCTCTATGGAACAATAAAGAAGCATCCCACAATCACGCGTGCCCATGGAATAGTGTAGAAATTGGTCCTCACAAAGATTTAGTAGGTGAATTTGTCAAAGCCATGCGAAAAGCGTCTCTTAAAGTTGGATGCTACTTTTCTCTAAGAGAATGGAATAATCCTCTCTACACTTCCGAAAACATGCCTATTTATACTGAACAACATCTATATCCACAACTAAAGGATCTCATCACAAAATATAAACCAGACCTAATCTGGGCAGACGGGCCAGACAGCTACGATGAGGACATTTGGAAGACAAAAGAATTCTTCTCATGGCTATATTCTTCTTCCGACATAAAAGACAGCGTGGTAATCAATGACCGTTGGGCCAAGTTCAAAAACGGTAGACACGGAGACTTCTACACAAGTGAATATAGCTCTTCTAATAAGAAATATGATAAACCATGGGAAGAATGCAGGGGCATGGGGTTTTCTTTTGGCTACAACAAACTTGAAGATATCGAAGATTACGCTACCCCACAAGCCTTAATCCATACGCTTGCAAAAATCGTTAGCCAAGGTGGAAATCTTTTACTGAACATAGGGCCTACGGCAGAAGGAAAAATTCCTCCAATCATGCAAGAACGATTGCTTCAGATAGGAGAATGGCTTAAGATTAACGGAGAAGCTATATACAAAACAAGACCTTGGAAGAAAAGCTGTCAGTGGTCGGAAGGGAAACGGGACTGGAAATCAAAAGAAAAATATTATGTTAGTGGTAACGCCATCCTGAAACAGACTGTTAATCCTGATCCTGGATACGCTGTACAAGAGGCGTTCTTCACATCAAAAGCCAATAATTTATATGCGATCTTAACTTCCTACCCGAATGATAAAATTACATTGCAAGATATCAAGTCTACATCACTTACCACTATTCACTTACTTGGCTATTCCAACGAACTAAAATGGGAACAAAAAGGGAAAAATCTAATCGTATATTTACCGCAATTGACTTTTACTGAGATGCCATGCAACTATGCATGGACTCTAAAAATCACTCATATTCAATAAACCTACATCATGAAACCTTTTTTCATTCTCATAGCCTTATTCTATTGCTGGATTCCTAACTGGGGGAAATCCCTCTACCCACTTCTGCCTTATCCGCAGAAAATAACCTATACAGATAAACAATTGGTATTAGATCAACTATATCTTGACACGACAGAAGAAATATACAAACAATGGAAAGATTGGCTACAAAGCATTAATGTAACTTTCACTCCCACGCAGACTGATAAAACCATCAAAATTAAAATTAAAAGCAGTTTGCCGGAAATTCCTATTCCGACCGATGAAGGCTACAAACTGAGTATTACTGAAAAACAAATACAAATCACTGCCACTTCTTCTACAGGGGCCTACAGAGCATTACAAACCATCCAGCAGTTAGCGACCTATGCAAAAAACAATGGAAGCTATTGCCTTCCTACCTGTGAAATTATAGACTGGCCTGCTTTCCGCCTCAGAGGATTCATGCAAGATGTAGGTCGTACCTATATCTCGATAAAAGAGCTAAAAAAAGAAATTGACCTACTCAGTAGGTTCAAAATCAATGTATTCCACTGGCATCTGACCGAGAATCAAGCTTGGCGTCTGGAAAGTAAAATATACCCAGAAATCAACGCGTCTGAGAACATGACGCGCATGCCAGGCAAATATTATACCCTACAAGAAGCAAAAGACCTCGTAGCATTCTGCAAGCAACGGCATGTAATATTGATTCCCGAAATTGATATGCCTGGTCACAGTGCAGCTTTTGTAAGAACTTTCCACACCGACATGCAAAGCGAAAAAGGCATGGAAATTCTAAAAAAACTCATGGATGAGGTATGCGAAACATTCGATGTACCCTTTATTCATATAGGTACAGACGAGGTACTGTTTACCAACCCACAATTTGTTCCGGAAATGGTGGCCTATATCCGTAATAAAGGGAAAAAAGTCATTTCGTGGAATCCCGGTTGGAAATACCAAACAGGCGAAATAGACATGACACAGTTATGGAGTTTCCGGGGAAAAGCCCAATCAGGCATTCCAGCCATCGATAGCCGCTATCACTATATCAATCATTTCGACACTTTTGCCGACCTGATTGCATTATACAACAGCCGTATTTATGACCAAAGCACAGGAAACGAAGACATTGCAGGAAGTATCTTAGCCATTTGGAATGACCGTTACCTCCAAAATGAAAAACAAATCGTAGCAGACAACAATCTGTATTCCCACATGCTGGCGCTTGCCGAAAGGAGTTGGCGAGGAGGAGGATACGGCTATTTCGATGAAAAGACGAACCTTTTATGGGAAAAAGATACTGAAATCTATACACAATTTGCCGATTTTGAAGACAGAATGCTTTGGCACAAGGCACATACCTTTAAAGGGGAACCTTTTCCCTACGTCAGACAGGCCAACGTGGTATGGCGCATTACAGATGCATTTCCCAATGAAGGAGACCTGAATCGTATGTTTCCTCCCGAACAAGAAGAAAAAGAAAGCTATTTTTATCAAGGAAAAATCTACCAAAGCCATATCGTCTACGGAGCAGGAGTTTACTTGCGCCATGTATGGGGAAAATTAGTTCCCGGATTCTATTCCTCACCCGAAGAAAACCACACGGCTTATGCCACTACCTGGGTATTTTCTCCTGAGGAACAGAAGGTCGGGTTATTCCTGGAATTCCAGAACTATAGTCGTTCCGAAAGTGATTTAGCTCCACAACAAGGAACATGGGATTACAAAGGTAGCCGCGCTTGGCTGAACCAAGAAGAAATACTCCCACCAGTATGGAAAAACAGCCATAAAGACCGGTCAAACGAAATTCCTCTGACGAATGAAAATGCAACCTCCCGCCCTCCGATACAAGTTACATTACACAAAGGATGGAACAAGCTCTTCCTCAAACTGCCGATTGGAAAATTCAAAACCCCAGAGGTTAGATTAGTAAAATGGATGTTTAATGCCGTTTTTGTCACACCGGATGGACAAAAAGAAATAGAAAATATTGTGTATTCCCCTGATAAAAAATAAAATTAAAACATATTAATCTACAACTCATGAAAACAATTCTACTGCTAATTATAGGCTTAATATATAGCCTATTCACTTTCGGACAAACAGAAAGAAAATATTCTACTTATTACTACCAACGAGCTTCGCTGTTTGAACAACTCCCTATAAGTTCGGATGACATTCTTTTTATCGGAAATAGTATAACTGATGGAGGAGAATGGAGTGAATTATTTCAAAATCCTCATATCAAAAATAGAGGAATCAGCGGAGATACCACTTGGGGAGTATATGATAGAATCTCTGTCCTTCTTAAGGGAAAGCCTGCACAAATCTTTCTAATGATTGGAATCAATAATGTTCCTCAAGGAGAATCCCCTAATAATATAGCCTCTGATATACAACAAATCATACAAAAAATAAAAAAAGAGTCACCGCATACAGAAATATTGATACAAAGTGTTTTACCTGTCACTATAAAGTACAACCTGTATCAAGAACATACTTCCCATTGGCAGGAAATCCCTAACATTAATCAAGCTATTTTAAGTATTTGCCAAAAAGAAAATGTGAAATATATTGACCTTTTCACTCACTTTGTAGATGATAATGGACAAATGAAACCCGAATATACCAATGATGGGCTGCACCTTTTAGGAAAAGGTTACATATTATGGAAAGAAATTATCACTCCCTACTTAAAGAAATAAAATGAAACCAACAATCTTAATACTACTGCTCTGTCAATTCATTTGCTTATTACAACCCGTACAGGCTGCCAAGAAAATAAAAGTGGCCTGTGTAGGAAATAGCATCACATACGGAACTGGTATTGCTAATCGCGATACAGACTCCTATCCAGCACAATTACAGACACTGTTAGGACCACAATACACTGTGGGAAACTTTGGGAAACCGGGAGCCACTTTGCTGGTACACGGGCATCGGCCGTACATACAGCAAGAGGAATACCAGAAAGCCCTTCACTTTTCGGCAGATATTGTCATCATTCACTTAGGCGTCAATGATACGGATCCAAGAAACTGGCCCAACTATCGTGATGAGTTCGTGCATGATTATTTACAATTAATAGAATCCTTTAAGAAAGTCAATCCTCAATGCCGCATTCTATTGGCATACATTACTCCAATAGCTGACCGGCATCCTCGTTTTATCTCGGGTACCCAGCAATGGCACGAAGAAATCCAAGAGGCCATCAGTGTGGTGGCGCAAGTCAGTCAAGCCGAGGTCATCGACTTCCATACCCCACTCTACCCTTATCCCATTCTATTGCCCGATGCCATTCACCCCAATGAAGAAGGAGCACATCTTCTGGCTCAGACAGCATATTCAGCTATAACCGGCGATTATGGAGGACTTCATCTCCCCATGCTTTATACCGATTACATGGTTTTGCAACGGGATACTCCACTTCGCATTCATGGCGTAGCCGATGCCTCCACACCTGTCACGGTACGTATTAATGGACAAGAAAAGACAACCTTTACGAAAAGTAACGGAAAATGGGAAGTCCTGCTTGACCCGATAAAAGCAGGAGAGAATTATGAACTTTCCGTACAAACCCCACAGCAATCACGCACCTTTCATCATGTGGCCGCAGGAGAGGTCTGGTTGTGTTCCGGACAGTCTAACATGCAATTTATGCTACAGCAAGCCAAAGATGCTGCTTTCGAGATATCGCAGGCACACAACCCCCACATCCGTTTCTTTCACATGAAAGGGAGATGGGAAACCAATGCCACAGCATGGCCAGCCCAAGCCATCGATTCCATCAATCATCTTTTCTATTATCAACCCACCATATGGACCGAATGCACCCCCAATACGGCGGCTACATTCTCTGCCATAGCCTACTATTTCGGGAAAGTGCTGCAAGACAGCTTAAAAGTACCTATCGGACTGATATGTAATGCAGTAGGAGGGTCTACTACAGAATCATGGGTCGACCGCCACTCATTGGAAAAACATTTCCCCGCCATTCTGAAAGATTGGACTCAAAATGACTTTATTCAAGAATGGGCCAGAAAAAGGGCCCTGCTCAATCTCCAGAAAAGTACAAGCCCATTCAAGCGTCATCCCTACGAGCCCTGTTATTTATATGAAGCAGGCATACTCCCCCTCCAGCAATATCCTCTTAAAGGAGTTATCTGGTACCAAGGAGAATCGAATGCGCACAACATGGAAGCACATTATAAATTGTTTAGGTTATTGGTGAATGGATGGAGACAAAACTGGAACCAGCTGGACATGCCTTTCTATTTTGTCCAACTTTCCAGTCTGAACCGTCCCTCATGGCCCTGGTTCCGTGACAGCCAACGACGTTTGATGAACGAAATACCTCATACTGGTATGGTGGTATCGACCGATAAAGGAGATTCGCTCAACGTACATCCTACCGACAAACGTCCCATTGGCGAACGGTTGGCCAGATGGGCCTTAAATAAAACCTACCATTATACGCTGCTTCCATCCGGTCCTCTGTACAGACAGGCCGTCTTGAAAGGCCACGAAGTCATGGTTGAATTTGAATATGCAGAAGGACTACATACTTTTGACGGGAAACCACTCATCAGCTTTGAGCTGGCAGAATATGACGGAATCTATTTCCCTGCGCAAGCCGTCATAGAAGGAGATAAAATCCGAGTCTACTCCGATTCTATCAAACATCCGCGATATATACGGTATGGCTGGCAACCTTTTACCCACGCCAATCTTGTCAATAAAGACCAGCTTCCAGCCTCTTCTTTCCGCGATAAAATCCGGTAACCGATTTCATGTTTCCTTAGAAAACAATGTCAAACAGTTGATTAGCAACCTGAAATTTCGTAATTTTGCCCCTATCAATTGAAATTACGTAATTTTATCAAGATGAATCAA
>ERZ857521.3290-NODE-3290-length-13503-cov-2.766805_pt1 | contig 13503 bp, 20 predicted proteins | sample MGYA00519701_ERZ857521 | MGnify/ENA primary metagenome ERZ857521 (study PRJEB31778, sample SAMEA3449346) | human gut metagenome | biome: human gut; feature: human-associated habitat; material: faeces | place: United Kingdom | collected 2010/2012 ...
GGATGAAGCCTTCGGAGCATACGCATCCCTCCCGCCTATAGCCTGCCCGCGGCCAGCGTGAGGTATACGCGGCACAAAAACGACATTTCGGCGCCCGCCGGGTTGAATTTCCGGCAGAATGGTGTATGCTAAGCATGGGCCGTTTCCCAACGGCCAGCAAGGAGGATCGCAGATGTTCTATTGGGATTGGACCATGATTCTTGTCATTCCCGGCCTGCTTCTGGGGTTGTGGGCACAGATGCGGGTTTCATCCGCTTTCAGAAAGTACAGCGCCGTCCATGCCCGAAGCGGCATGAGCGCCGAGGATGTAGCCCGCTCCATGCTCAATCAGGCGGGCTGTGGAAATGTCAGCATACGCAGCGTTTCCGGCAATCTGACAGACCATTATGACCCGCGAAACAACACCCTGCGTCTGAGCGACGGGGTGTATGGCTCCAGCAGCGTGGCCGCTATCGGCATTGCGGCTCACGAATGTGGACACGCCATGCAGCAGCACGAAGGGTATGCGCCGCTTGTGCTGCGCAGCGCGCTGGTGCCGGTGGTCAACCTGGGCAGCAACCTCTATTTCCCCATCTTTCTGCTGGGATTGCTGTTCAGCTGGGAGCCGCTGATCTACGTGGGCATCGCCTGCTTTGCACTCACCCTGGTGTTTTCCCTGGTCACGCTGCCGGTGGAGTTCAATGCCAGCGGACGGGCGCTGCGCGTGCTGGATCAGCAGGGCTATTTGAGCCCCGAGGAGATGGACGGTGCGCGCGCCGTGCTGAGCGCCGCGGCCATGACCTATGTGGCAGCCGCCATCAGCAGCCTATTGCAGCTGGTGCGTCTGCTCATCATCGCACGCAATCGCAGGGATTGACAAAAAGGAGGGCCACCGCCGTGGGAGAAACGTTTCGGGTCTCCGTGCGCGAGCTGGTGGCCTTTTCCTATTTTCCGCCCGATATTACGCCGGCGGAGGACGCCGAGCGCATGCTCGCCGGGGGACGGGCGCACCGTGCGCGGCAGGAAGGCGCAGGGGGCGAGAGGGAAAAGAGCATCCGTCACGCCTTTGCCTGCCTGGGGGCGGAAGTGACCGTCTATGGCCGCATGGACCTGTTTGAGGATGGCGATGTGCCCTTTGTTGAGGAGATTAAGCTCAGCGCGCAGGCATATCCGGAGCCGCTGGCGGAGCACTGGGCCCAGGCGGTGTGCTACGGCGCGATGCTTTCCAAGGAAAAGCCCTGCGAACGGGTACGGCTGTGCGTGTGCTATGTGGACGAGGCAGGCGAGGCGCTCTCGCGCCATGAGGAAACGCTGGACCAGGACGCTTTGACGGCCGTTCTTCAAAGTCTGCTGGAGCCATGGACAGCCCGTGCCTTGCGCGAAAGCGCCTACCGCCGTGAGCGGGATGCGAGCCTTCGGGCCCTCGCTTTTCCCTATGAAACCTACCGAAAGGGCCAACATGAGCTGGCCGTACAGGTGTATACTGCCATCCGGCGCAAAAAGCGGCTGTTCGCCAGCCTGCCCACAGGGACGGGCAAGAGCGTGGCGGTTCTGTATCCCGCGCTGAAGGCCCTCGGAGAAGGGCTGACCGGCAAGGTGCTGTATCTCACGGCCCGCAACACCGCGCGGCAGAGCCCCGTCCACGCACTGGAGCGCATGTACCGGCAGGGCCTGCGCGCCCGCTGCACCGTGCTCACCGCCAAGGAAAAGCTCTGCCCCGCGCCCACGCGCTGCCATCCGGACTTCTGTCCGCGCGCCAGGGGGCACTATCTGCGCCAGGGCGATGCGGTGGACGAGCTGCTGGCCTGCCGGGACGCGGTCTGGACCGACGAGCGCATCCTGCAGGCGGCGAACCGGCATGACGTATGCCCCTTTGAACTGGCCCTCACGCTGGTGGAACTGGCTGACGTGGTGCTGATGGACCTGAATTACGCCTTTGACCCTTTCGCGCAGGTCAAGCGTCTGTTTCAGCACCGTCGGGACATGACCCTGCTGGTGGACGAGGCGCACCATGCCGTGGAGCGCGTGCGCGACAGCCTGTCCGGCGCGTTGAACAGCCGGGAGCTGGCCCACCTGCGCGCGCAGCATGGCAAGCGGGCGGGACGAAAAACACCGTATTACCGTGCCTTGACTGCGCTGATCCATGAGCTGCGCGCGCTGGGAGCGCAAGAAGCGGCCCCTTTTGAGCGCACGCTGGATGCGCTGCCGGAGGGCATTGCGCAAAAGGCGGAGGAGGTGCTCGCCCTCGCGCTTCAGCAGCTGGCAAAGGGCGAGGGCACGGAAGCGGCGGAAGCTGCGCGCATGCTGATGGGCTTTCGATATGCGGTGGCGCATCTGGATGAGGACTACGCCGTATTGCTGGAAGGGCGGGGCCGGGAGCGAACGCTTACCGTGTACTGCCTGCTGCCGGGCAGGGAGATTGCGCGTGTAACGCGCGGTCTGCAAGGTTCGGTTTTCTTTTCGGCCACGCTGACGCCGCTGTCCGCCATGAAGCGGCTGTTGGGCGGAGAGGAAGCGGATGCCTGCTTTGCACTCCCCTCACCGTTTGATCCGCGCCATCTGGCGGTGGTGCGCAGGCGTGTGAATACCGGGTATGACCGGCGGGAACGCACGGCAAGGCAGATTGCAGATGCGCTGTGCGAGCTGGTCGCGGCGCGTCCGGGCAACTATATCGCCTATTTTCCCAGCTATGCTTACCTGTCGCTGGTGCTGGACTGCCTGAAGGAAGATGCGGACAGACTGCCGCCGCTGCTGGTGCAGCGCCGCGATATGGAAGGGGACGAACAGATCGCGTTTTTGGAGGCGTTTGAAAAGCAAAAAGGCCCAAAGCTCGGCCTGTGCGTGCTGGGAGGGCTGTACAGCGAGGGCATTGATCTGCCCGGCGAACGCCTGATCGGCGCAGCGGTGATCGGCATGGGCCTGCCTGTTCCCACCGCACGGCTGAATGCGGTGCGCACCTGTTATCAGCGGTACTTTGGCGACGGATTCGCCTATGCGTGCCGCATTCCGGGCATGCAGAAGGTGTTGCAGGCGGCCGGACGGGTCGTCCGGTCCGAAAGCGACCGGGGAATGGTGCTGCTTATGGACGATCGCTACTATGACCCCGCCTACGTGGCGCTGCTGCCCGCGAGCTGGCAGCTGTACGACGAGAATATCGCCCTTGCTGCGCAAAGATTGGAGGAAACGGCATGCACAGAAGAGGGAGAAAGATGACCGCCCTTGCGCTGGCGTTGCTGCTGGTTCTGGGCGCAGGCGGCTGCACACCGCAAAAGAAAGGAAGCGCCGGCATTCTCTACCGTGTGACCGGCGGAAAAAGCGACCTGTATCTGCTGGGCAGCATCCATGTGGGCAGCGAGGACATGTACCCCATGGGGCAGCATATTCTGGACGCAATAGAGGCGGCGGATGTGCTGGCCTTTGAGTGCGATACCGCAAGCGCGCAGGCGCAGGCCGCCTATCAGGAGCTGATGCGTTGTCCCGAAGGGGACACGCTCGAAAGCCGGGTGAGCGCGGATACCTACGCGCTGGTCAGACAGGCGGCGCAAAAGGCGGGATACCGCATGGACAGCCTGAACGCGCTCAAGCCCTGGGCCGTGATGAGCATGCTCAATACGGAGGCGGTGGCCGCCACGCTGGAGGCGCGGGGCACCAAAGCATCCGCCGCGTTGGGTGTGGAAGAGCAGGTGAGGAAACTCGGCGCTGGAAAGCCGGAGGTATGGCTGGAGGATACCCGCGCTGAACTTGAGGTGTTGGACGGCCTGAGCCCGGTGCTGCAGGAATCTCTGCTTCGCTCCACCTGCTGCGTGATCCTCAACCCGGCTAGTGCCACCGGCATGGACGCGGTCATCGACCAATGGCCCGATTGGTGGCGCATGGGCGACGCAGAAGCCTTTGCCCGGGCCTATCTGGACGGCATGGCCGCCGAACCCGATCAGGATCTGGCCAGGGAATACCACGCGGCACTGGTGACCGAGCGCAACATGCGCATGGCCCGGCAGATGGCCCAGTGGCTGGAGGGGGAGAATACCTGCTTTGTGACGCTGGGCCTGCTTCACCTGGTGCTAAGCGGAGACAGCGTTTTGAGCTGCCTTGAGGAGATGGGCTACACCGTGGAGCGCATCCTGCCGGAGAATGTTTGAAAGCCGCCACCTTTTCCGCACGCGTTCGCCGCGCCGTCATACTGTATCAGTGAACGGCGCAAGGGACGCTGCCATGCGAAAGCCTCCCTGCGGCCGACGAACAAAGAAGGAGGCGTGCCAATGTCTTTTTACTCTTACAAAAACGCCAACCCCTGCTGCTGCCCCGGCACCATCACCAATGGCAGCGCGCTGGACGGACTGCAGGAAAAGGTATGCGTGCAGGTCAAGCGCGTATACGACAGCTGCCTGCAGCAGGAGCAGCTGGATGACAAGGAAGTGACCATCACCAGCTACGCCATGGTGGCTAACAACTGCTGCAACTGCTGCTGTGATGACGCCACCGAAACCGTGCCCCCCACCAGCCCGCCCGTGCCGCCCATCACGTTCGAAAGCTGCCGCTCCACCACTACGGAAGGTACCATCCGTAACCTTTCCGTGGAACGCCTGTGCGACCGTCCCTGCTTCGCCCGCGTGCGCTGCAAGATCGACGTGCCCATCGACATCCTGTTTGTGGATAGTCGCTGCGTAGAGTACATCGGCAAGGGCGTCATTACGGTGGATAAACCTACCTTTCCGCGACGGCAACGCCCCCGCTATTTTGGGAGCGTTTTTTCTCCGAATACTTCGATGGACACGTTTTTGCCGTCCCAGGTGACGCGATCGACCAGGGCGCGGATAGCGCGGCGCTGCTCGTCATGCGTGAGGGAGGCAAAGCTGGTGCGGAAGCTCTCCAGCGCGGAGAAAGCGGCGTCAAGGAGGGCGGAGGGATCGGCGTCGAGCAGGACGGAGGCGTTGAGCTCGCTCAGCGCGTCGCGGTGCTGCTCGATTTCCTGCTCATAGCGGTCGATTTCGCACAGGATGCGCTGGCGGGCACCCTCCGGCGCGCCGGAGGCCAGCGCGTCCACCAGCTTGTCCACCTTTTTTTGCATGGAGGCGATGGCCTTTTCGTGCGTGGCCACGGCTTCGGCATGCGTGCGCCGCGCCTCGCCCTGGGCAAGGCGGGCTTCGCTGCGAAGCGTGCTGATGGCTCCTCCATCGGAGGTGAGGCTGGTCAGCTCTTTGATGACCAGAGCGTCCACGTCGCGGCCTGGGGCGTTTGGCATAGCGCAGCGCGCGCCGCAACTGTCGATTTTCGTCAGGCACACGTAGCTGAAGCGGCGCTTGCCGTCCGGCAGAGGCTTGCCATAGGCCTTGGGACGCATGTATGCCCCGCAGCCGGCGCAGCGGATGACGCCAGAAAGCAGCGCGTTTTCGGTGCGCGGGGCTTTGTAGGCGCTGCCCAGATCGCGGTTGTCTTGAAGAATCTGCTGGGCGCGCACCCATATGGCGCCCGGTAGGACGCCGCGGTGCAGGCCGGGCGCGATAATCCAGTCGCTGGTCGGTCGGGAAACGGTGCCGCCGTCGTCCTTGCGGGTGCGGGCGAAGGGCTGGATGCCGCGCACGCCGTCAAAATCCTCCCGCTGGGCGCAGAGCTGGTAGTCACCGGATGAAAAATACGCCCACGCCTCCGCGTCGGCGGTGCAGTAGACGGGATTGGTCAAAAGCAGGCGCAGCGTGGTACGGGAATAATCGTTGCCGTTGCGGCTGACGATGCGGTGTTCCAGACAATACTGGAGCAGCTTGGTCACGCTGCCCAACCGCAGAAAATGGTCAAACAGATCACGCACCTGCGCAAGCTCCTCCTCCACGGGCGAAAGCATGAGGAGCTTGCGCTTTTTGTCGTCCCGGTGGACCTCCTGCGCTTTGGCCACAAAGCCCAGCGGAGTGACCCCTCCCAGCCAGCGGCCGGAACGGGCCATTTCGTACAGGTTATCCTTGACACGCTCGGCCAGCGTTTCCCGCTCCATCTGCGCCAAGGCGGAGGAGATATACACCATGGCCCGGCCAAAGGGCGTGGAGGTGTCGAAGTTGTTGCGGACGGAGACAAAGGCGATGTTGTGACGCTGAAGATCGTCCAGCAGCTCGGCAAAATCGCGCACATTGCGGCTGATGCGGTCCAGACGGTAGCAGCACAGCACCTGAAATTTGCCGGCGCGCATGTCCTCGATCATCTGCGTGTAGGCCGGACGGTTGGTGCTCTTGCCGGAAAACCCCTCATCCTCGTCATAGACGAGATAATGCGGGTCGTCGAAGCAGCGGTCGCAGTATTCGCGGCACATGGCAACCTGATTGGCAATGGATTCGCTGGTGGGCGAGAATTTGCTTTTGCGCGGGTAGATGGCGATGTTCACGGCGCGCCTCCTTGGCGAGAAGATAGCAACCGAGCAGGGGAAGTCAGACAGCGGCGGACAGCTTTTCGCTCAACGCGCGCAGCAGGGGTAAATAGGTATTTCCGATGGCTTGATACACGGCGTCGGCCACCGCGTCATCGTAGAGGTGGGAGGTCTGATTGCGGGCATCCAGCAGGGCAAGCCAGCCGGCCTCATCGGAGATGAGGTGTTCGGCATAGGCTTTACGCATGACGGCCTTGGGGCTGTGCACATCCAGATAGCCCTGTGCCTGCATGTAATCCTGCGCGGCCTTCCAGGCCAGCTCTGCGCAGAACTCGAAGCGCTGGATGGCACCGTCGCGCACGACCGTGCTGCCCGTTTGCCGGTACTCCGCTATGGCCTCTTCCAGTCGGGAGAGCGCGTTGTGAAGCTGCTGAATTTTGACTACGGATGCATCCATCAGCACGATACCGTCCTTTTTGATATTTTCGGCAAAAGCCGGGGAGGTTTTTTCGGTGACATGGACAAGGTCGTATTCCAAGAGGGTGGGAAGCTGCTCCATGCAGGTTTCAAAGCGGAAAAAGCCCTCGTTGCTGCCAAAGAAGGCGATGTCGATATCGCTTTCGGGATGATGATCCCCCCGCGCGCGGGAGCCGTAGAGCACCACGCGCTGGGCGTGGCGCTGCCCGGCGGAGGCGATGGCCTGAAGCACGGGGACGGGAATGCCGCTTTTGCGGGACAGGGCGGTGAGATCAGACATGGAAAGGCCTCCTGGAATAGTATTTATCGAAAAGGATCAGGGAATAAGCCAATCAGCATCGGGCTTGGCGATTAGGCGGGCATCGTTATATGCCATGTCCAAAGTGAGGCATGTCTTTGCAACATAAAAACCTTTTCCGCGCTGTACAGCAAGCGCGAGATCCGTTGTGGTGGTATCGTGCAGGCAAAGCGGAAGCATCAGGCAGATTTGATTGTTATAATATGTTGGGACGGCGACTTTGTAATTTGCTTGCACTCGCTTTTTGGCTAAATCCACAGCCCCAGTGAACAGAACGAGGAGCTGTCTGCGATTTGAAACCAAGTCATCAGGAAAGCGATCAATGTTCTCGTCAAGAATATGGGCCGAATTGGCGCGTAATTCTAGGGAATAATCGTATATTAAATCACGCATGTCTGAAAAGTAATTGGCTCGTCGAGGAAGCGGATAGACATCATTAAGACGATTGCTGGAATCTTGTTCAAAACTGCAAAAGCTAAAAGGCTTTTTATCATCAGCATATCTTGCTATTCTGAACAGGGCATAGATCGGGTTGTAGTTTTCTGTGAACAGCCCGGTATTGAAGCAGGCTTTGGTCCCATCATAATAAATGACTTTCATTTTCTCATCTTCATCAGTCAGCGATGAGTATTCGTTCCAAAGCTTCTTGAACGTATGGTGAATATAGTTTTCCAAGATGGGATTTGTGGTGTTTTTACGGCCCTCGGATGTTGAATATGTCCATTTCTCTGGTGCTGCAATCTTCTCAAGTGCGTTCAACGATGCGTAGAAATCACTAAAAAAAGCAAAATCAAAAATGTTCTCGATAGGTTTGGAGGGAGCAATGACCATAATTTTTGTTAAAACCTCCTATTGATTTTTCTTTTCGCATTGCGTATACTATAGTCAAGAACAAAAAGGAAAAGTCTTTTTTGTTCTGCAACGCCATCTAATTGCAATGCCGTCAACCGCAACGCCTGTGTCCCGCTGCCTCCGAGATTCGGAGGCTTTTTTTGTGCAAATCCCTCCTGCACAGTTAGGAATTTGTAGATGCAGATTCAAGCAGGAACAGACAATAGGTATTTTTGCTTTTAACACGGGAAACAGACCCGGACTTTGCGGCAAAGTATAAAAACTCACTAATGTGATCTCCATGTACAGACCTCCCCGACTAAAGAATAGCGGTTTTGTAATACGCTATGGCCCTGTGCATAAATTCGCAGGACACATCGAAAAGCTCTGCCAGCTCCCACACATCGGTGACGCCATGTCGGACGGCCTGCATGAGCCGGCCATAGGGCACAAGCCTGGCAAAAGCCCATTTGTCGGCCCGACGCTCAGCCTTTGCGCGGATATCATATTTGGAATAGCGATTGTAGAAGCCGCCGTATTCGCAGTGGCCCAGCTCATGGGCGAGGGCTTCCTTTTCCTGCACACCGCAAAGGGAGCGCGAAAGGAAAATATGGGCGCCTTCCCCATCGTCAATGGAGAAGGAAGGCAAGGCCGACAACGGCACATAGAGCAGCTCGTGGCCTTTCGCGGCGGCCTGATCAGCGAGGGCTTCTACCGTCATTCCGTCCACGCTCCTTCAGATAGAGTGCGTAGCGTTTTACTTCTTCAAACTGTTCATCGGTGATCTCCTGATCGCCGCCGAAGAGGGCGAATTTGATTTCGTCATCAGTGGGCTTTCTGGTTTCTACTGTTTCCCCCAACAGTTCGGCGACGGTGCAGCCGAGGGCGGAGGCAAGCAGTTGGATCGTGGTTGCCGACGGTCTTTTGCTGCTTACTTGCGATTCAATATCGCTCAACGCGGATTGCGAAATGCCAGCCTTTTTAGCAAGTTGGACTTGTGTCAGGCCGCGTTTTTTTCTTATTTCTTTGATTCGAGCGCCTATTTCTCCAGCCATGTGGGTCACCTTCGTTTCTTTAATCGAAAAAACTATAATAATTTTACCATGGAAATATCGGAAAAACTATTGACAATATTGTTATATTCCGATATTATAATATCGGAATTGCGATATTAAGAGCTATCGGAGGTGAAACAATGGAATGGCTGGAGGAAATTCAGGAAGCAGAGGTCCAACAATCGAGGTATAGAAACCATCATGCCAAAGGGTAGGTGAAAGAAACTGTGCGGGTACCTTTTATGGATTATGTTCCGGAGAACGAAGACCGATGGGCAATGCTTATAGCACTTGAAAGACGCTTCTCTCAGAAATACCCGGAGAGCAAAACCGTGATCGAAGAAATGTGCAGCACCTTGATCGCGGCGCTATGTCTTACAGCCCCAACGTGCATAAGTACCATTGGTCTACAGGAAGCATGGGAGAAACGCTTAGATGATATTGCCAGGGTCAATCATGCAGCACCAGCAACTATGATCTGGGCAAACGAGGTTGGGGTGGAAAGAAATCAGTGCTGAAAACACCATTGTTTCCAGCAAAGCACTATGCGCCGGGCAAAAGACCGTTGCGGAAACGAGAGGCGTATTTTTTCTGGCAATAAGGAGAAAAGGCGGATACAGACCGATTTGAGAACCTGTTGGGGGTTCAATGCTACGCAGGAACGCCTGGCATCCAACACGCCGTCTTTTTCCAATGCTGGGAGGTTCATTCGGATCATTTAAGTAAACACAACCGTCATCATAACCTGAAATAACGGAGTAGTGCGGAACACCAGCATTTGTAGTATAGAGAGAAATCACACTAATATCATTGGGCAGGCACGCACGGATCATGTCTAAAGGATTCTCGACTGCTACGCCATGGGCAATAAAACCTTGCTTCATTGCATGGCAAAGCATGAGATTCAGCATACAAACCTCTGAATCGAGCTTGGGCGCCTTTCCCTTTACATTCTTCCATATCTCATCAACCGCTATGGGCTGATCAAAGTAACGATAGACCATAGCCAAACAAGCAGCCCCGCATTGTGTCGAACCCTTTGGTTGGCGTACATGCGGCACATCAACAATAAAAGCACACATTTCTTCAATCACCTTCCTTTGATTTAATTATAAATTACTTTCCATTACTGTCAATGCAAGGAGGAACCATATGACAAGACTTGCAGAGCTCAGAACCGCAGCCGGGATAACCCAGCAGGAGCTGGCGCGGCAGAGCGGCGTGAAGCAGGGAATCATCAGCCTGATAGAGAGCGGTAGCACACAGTTTCCGCGCCTTGACACCGCCGCCAAGCTCGCCCGCGCCCTTGGCTGCACTATCGACGAGCTGCTGGGAGAAAAGAAAGATCATGACGGACTGACTGAAAGCCCCAACGAAGGAGATGCACAAAATGGTTGATTTGACAAAGGAGCTTGCCGTGCTTAACGGCATACCCCGCTGGAAATGGGAACGGCTGAAAGCGTACGTAGACGCGCAATTCGCCGAGATTGAAAAACAAGACGTCCTTGCCTTGAACAAGGACGCCCTGAGCGGTTACTTAATTGTCATTGACGAAGCGAAGCTGCAGGCATGACTTATGAATCACATATTCATTGTCCCCGTGTTTAACACCGATGTATTCTTCCTTGATATCGTGGAAATCAACGGTCCTTAGCCAGTTGTACGCAAGGTTTCCGCGAACCTTATCGACAGCTGAAAGCTTCACCCACTCCCCACAAAGGTTTGCCCAGATTTCTTCGCGCATCATAGATTCACCCCCTTTCATAATACAAATCATACCACAACGAAGGAGATGCACAAAATGGCTGACATCATGCTGCTAAGGGTTTCCGAGGAACTAAACCGCAAGCTGTGCCTGGAAGCCACGCAAATGCGCAAGACACGGAACCAGCTTGCGGGCACCATTTTGCAGGAGTGGATTGACAACCACGCGGAAGACGCCCAAGACGTGCCGGAAGGAAGCGGCGACAAGCCGCATACCATCAAGTAGAACTTGCACAGCCCGCGCCATAGCGAGCGCAGGACGGGGATGGGACCACGCCCGAAAGCGAGCGGCAGACAGGCCGCTTACCTGCACAGCACGACCGCCGCAGGCGGACGTACAAACCAACGGAAGGAGGCCCCCTCAATGCCGGCAAGGGAACCCATCGGCGTGACCGTACACCTGCCCACGAGCAAGGAGGGCATGGAGCGGCTGCGTGAGCGCCTGATCGAGGTGAACAGCGATATTCTGGCGTCCGCGCTGAACGCCATCGACGCGCCGCGCGAGGTGAAGGTGGCCTATATCCGATCACTGGGAGGGCTGGCCCCCTGGGCAAAGGCACGAAAGGAGCGCGCAAGCGCCGAACAGGAGAGATAAATCCATGTACCTCATTGAATATCAGCCGCCTACGGCGCTGAACCGCTGGCGGCACAAGCGCAGGCTGCGCAAAATGGCGGAGGAAGTGCTCCCGCGGAGCCGGGACTGGGTGCTGGTGCTTACGGGAATCGCGGTATGGGCGGTATTTCTGACGCTGTTTGTGGGCTGGTGGACGGCATGAGCACGGCGGGAATGGCATTCGTCAAGGAACATGCCGCCGGGGAAATCAGCCCTGGGCGGCTGAGACGCTATCTCTGTGATGAAGCGTGCAGCCCAGGCCAAAAGGAGGTTCGGGCGGAGGCATGCCGTAGCTGCGAAAGCGCCTGCGCCTATGGCCGCCGGTTCCTGCGGCTGCTGGATGCAGGGGAAATAACCACAGAGGGCAAGGTCGTGAAAAGGCAGATAAAGCACGGGAAGGGAGAGGCGCGGAAGATGGGACAGGCCCCAAAGGAGAACGAAAGGACCGGGAAAACGCGGCAACCCGCCCAGGAAGCAGAGCGCACAGCTAACAGCATAGCGGGTCGCCCGGAGTACGGAACGTGCGAACCGTCACAAGGACGGCAGACCTCAGGCGACAGCGAGCGAATACCGGGAATGGGACCCGGTATGAAAGCGAGCGGCAAATCGGCTACTTACCTGCACAGCACGGGCCGCCCGGAGTGCGGAACGTGCGAACAACTGAAAGCGCCTACCGATCTGGAGATCATGGAGGCGTTGAAGGCGGAAAACGAAGAAATGTTCGCAAAGCTGATGACAGCGGAAGGCGAGAATGCCGACATGCGCATGGAGAAAGCGGCGGACGAGCTGACGATTCTCAAGCTCAAGGCGAGGCTGTACGACGTGCTACTGGGCGATCAGGAGGAAAACAGGCAATGAGCAGCATGGACAAGCGCGCGGCGCTGGTGTGGCTGATTGCCGTGGCATCTGCTATCGGTTTGTGGGTTCTGATGACGGGCGGACCCGCGCTGGCGGAGAAAATGCTGGTGGAGATCTGTGTAGAGGAAGGCAGCTATCTGAACCTGCGCGCAGGCCCCGGACTGGCCTACGACGTGGAAATGGAGTTGGGACCGGGGAACCGGCTGATCGTGCTGGAAACGCGGGGCGAGTGGGCGCTGGTGGTATGGGACAGGCTGGCAGGACTAAGCGATCCGCCCGCATCATGGGCAAATACCCAATATCTCAAGGAGGTACAAGAAAAATGCGCGTACTGATCTGCGACCGCTGCGGCGTGGTGATTGAGAGGGAGGACAGAACGCAATGCCTGACGCTGACCTGCACCAGCGGGCTGAACGGCATGAAGATGATCCACCTGTGCGAGGACTGCCGGGAAGCCTTCGGGGAATGGATGGGTGAAAACGGGGAGAGGGAGGGCGCGGGCACATGAACGAAAGCATGGACCGCCTGCGGGACGAAATGGCGAAAATGCACGACCATCCCGGCGTGCAGGCAGTCGGGGAATATCTGTGCCGGAGGCTGGAGGATGACGCGGAAATCGCCCCGGCGTTGCTGGCGGAGGGAAAAAGCCTGACCGGCGCGTTCGCTGAGATCAAGGCATATGCCAGGAAACATCAGAAAGACGGTATGTGCTACGTTTCGGACAGCACCGCCTGGGAGGTGGTTTGCCGCTATTACGGCATCACGGAGGAAGCGCCGGAAAAAGCAGAAACGCACGCGCCTGCGCAAGCGAACGGCAGGGAGGCTGGTTGCCTGCACAGCATGAACGCCGCAGGCGGGCATGCGAAACACACGTATGCGGCGCTGGATCTGGACGCGCTGCTGGGAGGAATGTGACATGGAGCTGGAGGAAGCGCTGCGCCATGCAAGAGGCATAGCCGGAGAATGCCATGTGAACAGCAGGCTGTGGGACCGCGCGGAAATGGCCGTGCCGCATTACCTGTGGACGCTGGGAACGCGTAAGGACCGCAGGGGCTGGTGCTCGGCCTGCAAACGGTGGATGCGGCTGAAGCCGGAGCGCATGACACCGGTCTATGCCGCGTTTGACCCGTACATGGAGAAGTTCGACGGCGACGAAGAACCGTTCCTGCCCGTGCTGTACAGCGGGCTGCAGGAGCACCTGTTCCGGGAACGGTACAACGGCACGACGGACCACCTGACAACGGGCACATGCCCGCAGTGTGGCGCGTGGGTGCAA
>ERZ857521.3291-NODE-3291-length-13498-cov-5.036004_pt1 | contig 13498 bp, 12 predicted proteins | sample MGYA00519701_ERZ857521 | MGnify/ENA primary metagenome ERZ857521 (study PRJEB31778, sample SAMEA3449346) | human gut metagenome | biome: human gut; feature: human-associated habitat; material: faeces | place: United Kingdom | collected 2010/2012 ...
TCTCCGTCAACAGCGCCTCAGCCTCCTCCAGTTGCGGTTTCATGTCGGGGTAGCATCCGGTCAGCAAGCATAAGAACAGCAGATAGTATATCGTTCGTTTCATCGGTCCTATATTCATATTATGCCGCAAAAGTAACAAAATTTTCCTAACCGCCAACCCAATGGAAATTCCGCACTTTTGCATCAAGGCAAAAGAACGGACAATTTGTCTATTTGTCAAAATGTCAATTAACCCGGCTTAAATCGGCGTTTTTTCGGGTCGGAGTACAGAAAAATTGCAACGAAGGCCTTCTCCGGGAGTTGAGCCGGACATTTTTTCGAATAAACGCTTGGGTATTATGATGTTGTGTGTAAAATGTGTGGTTCGAGAAAATCTTTCATTTAGAAGAAAATGAAACTCCCCATGGGGCGATTTTCTCTTTTGAAAGGAAGAAAGTGGGGGCGTTTGGGGCAAAAAAACGGGCATGTTGAAAATTTCTCCCTATCTTTTGGAAGAAAAGATAGGCTTATTTGCTTGAGAAGATAGCATACTTTTGAGGAAAATATAGGCATGAAATAGAAAAAATAAAGGGATAAATAGGGAAAAATCCACTCTTATTCGACCTGTTTTGAAGTTTTTTTGCGAAATGCGTGTTCGAGAAAATGAGGAAAATGTAGCAGAACGGCGGAATTTTGATGAAACCGACATGAAAATGTCAGCGGGCCTATTGGCACTGAGCACCTATGTGTAATGGCCTGTTTAGGTGTCGTTCCGAGTACAAAAACTTATATAGCTGGAGAGGCGGGGCATTTGTTGTTCCTTTCAAGAAAAAGAAGTACCTTTGTAACGTCTTAGATATTCGAGTATTTATCAAATAAACAAGTCATATATGATTCTATTCTTTCAATCTCCTACTAAAACGGTGCTGGCGGTAGAGGCCAAGCATTCGTTTACACCGGAAGAAACGCAAAAGCTCGTATGGCTTTTTAGCGGAGCCAAGCCGGTAGAGGCTGATACACTGGGCGGATGGTTTGTTGGTCCGCGCCGCGAAATGATTACTCCGTGGAGTACGAACGCGGTAGAAATTACCCAGAATATGGGACTGGATGGCATTGGCCGTATCGAAGAATATTTCCCGGTCGCATCGGGCGATGCGGAACATGACCCGATGTTGCAACGCATCTATAACGGTCTGGATCAGGAAATCTTTACGATTGATAAACAGCCTGATCCGATTGTCTATATCGAGGATCTGGAAGCCTATAACCAGCAAGAGGGATTGGCGTTGAGCTCGGAAGAGATCGCCTACCTGAAAGAGGTGAGCGAGAAGCTTGGCCGCAAGCTGACGGATAGCGAGGTGTTCGGCTTCTCGCAAGTGAACTCGGAGCATTGCCGGCATAAGATATTCGGTGGCACCTTTATTATAGATGGTGAAGAGAAGGAAAGTTCGCTCTTCAATTTGATTAAGAAGACTTCGGCCGAGAATCCGAACCGCTTGGTGTCGGCCTATAAAGATAATGTCGCCTTCAACGAAGGTCCGAAAATTGAACAATTCGCTCCGGCAAGCGGAGATAAGCCCGATTATTATGAGACGAAAGAGATTCAAACCGTTATCTCTCTGAAAGCAGAAACGCACAACTTCCCGACGACGGTCGAGCCGTTTAATGGTGCCGCTACGGGTTCGGGGGGTGAAATCCGAGACCGATTGGGCGGTGGTAAAGCGTCTCTTCCTTTGGCCGGTACAGCGGTGTATATGACCTCTTACCCGCGTACGGAAGGTGCGCGCGAATGGGAAAAGATACTGGATCCGCGTCCGTGGTTGTATCAGACGCCGGAACAAATCTTGATTAAGGCTTCGAATGGTGCGTCTGATTTCGGAAATAAGTTCGGTCAGCCGCTTATCTGCGGTTCATTGCTGACATTCGAACATGCCGAGAATCAAAAGAAATATGCTTACGATAAGGTGATTATGCTGGCCGGAGGTGTAGGGTATGCCAATAAGCGCGATGCGTTGAAGGGCGATCCGAAGCCGGGCGAGGAGGTTATTGTCCTGGGAGGTGATAACTACCGTATCGGTATGGGCGGAGGTGCCGTGTCTTCTGTAAATACCGGGCAATATACAAGCGGCATCGAATTGAATGCCGTACAACGTGCCAATCCGGAAATGCAGAAGCGTGTGGCTAATGTAATCCGTACCATTGCCGAATCAGATGATAATCCGATCGTTTCTATTCATGACCATGGTGCAGGCGGACACTTGAATTGCCTTTCGGAATTGGTTGAGGCTACGGGCGGACATATCGACATGAGCAAGCTCCCTATTGGCGACCCGACTCTTTCCGCGAAGGAGATTATCGGAAACGAAAGCCAGGAGCGTATGGGACTCTTGATGGGGGAGAAGGACGTAGAGCGCGTTCGCCGTATTGCCGATCGTGAACGTTCACCGATGTATGTGGTAGGTGAGACGACCGACGATATGAAGTTTGTCTTCGAACAGGCAGATGGCGTGAAGCCGATTGATATCAAGTTGGAATATATGTTCGGTAAACCGCCCCGCACGATTATGCGCGACCATACCGTAGAAGAAACTTATCAGCCGGTTGTTTATAAAGACTCCGAATTGCATCATTACTTGGAGAATGTGCTCCAGTTGGAGGCCGTGGCTTGCAAGGATTGGTTGACGAATAAGGTAGACCGTTCGGTGTCGGGTAAAGTAGCTCGCCAGCAATGTCAGGGCGAATTGCAGTTGCCGTTGAGCGACCTCGGTGCCGTAGCCTTGGATTACCGGGGCAAAGCGGGTATCGCAACATCTATTGGCCATGCACCGCAGGTAGCGATGGTGGATCCGGCTTCGGGTTCGGTGATGGCTATTGCGGAGGCGTTGACGAATATTGTTTTTGCTCCGTTGGTGGATAAGCTGGCCAGTGTGTCGCTTAGTGCGAACTGGATGTGGCCGTGCCGTAACGAAGGGGAGGATGCCCGTTTGTATAAAGCGGTACAAGCGGCTTCGGATTTTGCCATTGCATTAGGTATTAATATCCCGACCGGTAAGGATTCGCTTTCGATGACGCAGAAGTATGGCGATGATAAGGTGATTTCTCCGGGTACGGTAATCATCTCGGCCGGTGCGGAGGTGAGTGATGTGAAGAAAATCGTTTCGCCTGTCTTGGCACACGACCGGAATACGCATATATATTATATAGATTTCTCGTTCGATGCCTTGAAGCTGGGTGGTTCGGCTTTGGCGCAGACGTTGAACAAGCTGGGTAATGAAGTACCGACCGTCAAGGATGCGGAATATTTCAGAGATGCGTTCAATGCAGTGCAGGATGCTATCGAGCAGGGTTTGATTTTGGCGGGGCATGATATCTCGGCAGGTGGTATGATTACAACTTTGCTGGAAATGTGTTTCGCTAATGTGGAAGGCGGTTTGGAGGTCAACTTGGATAAGATCAACGAACCGGATATTGTGAAGATTCTCTTTGCCGAGAATCCGGGTATCATTGTTCAGGTGAAAGACAAGAAGGCTTTCGAGAAGTTGATGCAGGAAGCCGGTGTCGGTTTTGCCGAGATCGCCAAGCCTACCGCAGAACGTCATATTCTTGTTTCGAAGGATGGCATTCAATATCACTTCGGTATCGATTATATGCGTGATGTGTGGTATGAGTCGTCTTATAAGTTGGATTGCAAGCAGAGTGGTGATACTTGCGCAGGCAATCGTTTTGAAAACTATAAGATGCAACCGCTGGAGTTCCGGTATCCGAAGAACTTTACGGGCAAATTGGCGGACTTAGGTTTGACTTTCGATCGTAAAGGACGGAGTGGCATCCGGGCGGCGGTTATCCGTGAGAAGGGTTGCCAATGTGAACGTGAGACTTCTTACGCGTTGTATCTGGCCGGCTTTGATGTGAAGGATGTGCACATGACGGATTTGGCTTCGGGACGCGAGACGTTGGAAGATGTGAACATGATTGTCTTCTGTGGCGGTTTCTCGAATTCCGATGTGTTAGGCTCGGCAAAGGGTTGGGCTGCAGGCATCCTCTTCAACGAAAAGGCGAAGAAGGCGATCGATAACTTCTATGCTCGCAAGGATACGTTGAGCTTGGGTATCTGCAATGGTTGTCAGTTGATGGCGGAACTGGGTGTAGTCTATCCGGAGCATGAACAGAAGCACAAGATGTTGCATAACGATTCGCACAAGTTCGAGTCGAACTTTATCTCGCTGGAAATCCCGAAGAACCACTCTGTAATGTTCGGTTCGCTGAGTGGAAGTAAGATTGGTATTTGGGTAGCTCACGGTGAGGGTAAATTCAGCTTCCCCTACGAAGAGAAGGAATACCATATCGTGGCGAAATACAACTATGAAGGCTATCCTGCCAACCCGAACGGCTCGCCGTGGTCGGTTGCCGGTGTTTGCTCGCACGATGGTCGTCATCTGGCGATGATGCCGCACTTGGAACGCGCGATGTTCCCGTGGCAATGCGGCTATTATCCAGCTGATCGCAAGGGCGATGAGGTTACGCCGTGGATTGAAGCGTTCGTCAATGCACGCAAGTGGATTGAAGCGATGAAGCAGCAGGGCTAATTCGATAAAAATAGGTAATAATTGAAAGACGGTGTGTCATGATGAGATTTATATTTTGACACACCGTCTTTTTATTATCGGCAAAAATGAATGGCATTACATGGGCTTGCTGGTCTTCTGATATGCTAAGCGTGGGGTACCGTTTGACACATAAATGATACCACAATAGGTGAACCCATGCTTCTGTAAGATGTGTTGCAAAACTTTATTATCTTGATGGGTATCCACCCGTAAATTGTCAGTGTGCTGAAAGCACCATTCTAAGCAGCTGTCTGCTACTCCGGAAAGTGTTCCGTCTGAAGCTAAACGGTGTAAAGTCGCATAAGGAGCATTATTGAGCCAACGGCCTTTTTCAATCCGTTTGTAGCTGGGGTCTTCTCCTGCAATAAAGCAGAATGTAGCTCTAATATGACCGTCTTTATCTTCACATACGTAACAATTGCCCTGTAGGATCTCGCTTTCTATCAACTCACGTTCCGGATATCCGTTAATCCATTGGTTCGGATTTCCGTTTTTGGCCATGAAAGAACGCGCTGCATCGAATAAAGGCATGATGGCGTCTAAATCCATCAATTCCGCTTGGCGGATAGATACAACGTGATTATTCATCCTCGCTTAGGTCTATAGGAAGCTGTCGTTTGAAAGCCTCTTTGAATGAGATCAGCGTTTCGGTGCGTGCCAATCCCAACGGCTGTAGTTTGTTGTGAATAATGCTCAGCAGATGTTGGTTGTTTTTCGCATAAATCTTGATGAACAAATCATATTGCCCGGTTGTGTAATGGCATTCCACTACTTCCGGAATTTGTTTCAGGGCCTCGGTTACGGAAGGAAATTGTCCGGGAGAATTTAGGTATAATCCCACATAGGCACAAGTTTCATAGCCGACTTTTGTATTGTCAACAATAAATTCCGAGCCTTTGATCACTCCTAGATTCGTCAGTTTCTGGATTCGCTGATGAATAGCTGCACCGGAAACATTACATTCACGAGCTACTTCAAGAAAAGGCATACGTGCATTGCCTATAATCAGTTTCAAAATTTTTTCATCTAATTCATCCAACTGATGATGTGCCATAATAAACTTCGTTTAAGTATTTAGTTTTTTGAGTTTTTGGGTTGATTGGTTTATAAGTTTTGTCAGGTCTTAATGCAGAGACTAAAAGACTTATAAACGAATTAACGCACAAAGATACTCTATTTCTTACAAATTGATACAAATATACGGATTTTCTTAAGAATTCGGATGAATTCAATGGATTTATTTTCTTGCTTGAAAGTTTATTTTGTTGGGGAATAAAAAAAGTCCCTTGAAATGGCATTCAAGGGACTTTTTATCAGTAAAATAATTTATATCTTCTTATTCAATACGCTGAGCAGCCGAGTAGCTAATCTTCAATGCGTAAGCTTCACGAAGAGCCTGTTTGATATCCGTAATGACACCCATCTTGGTATCTCTGTCGGCCTTGATGGAAACCGTCATATACGGCTGGTCCTCTTCTTTCATACTGGATTTTTCCTGAGCGATGTAATCCTGAATTTCTGATACCTCAGCGAACTGGTCGTTCAACTGGATACGTGTTTCAGAACCCAACTTAGCTTGAAATTCCTGTAGCGGCTTACCTACATAGATGAAAGTAACCAAAGATTTCTTTTCCAGCTTCTGAAGCTCTGTAGCCTGCGGAGCCTTGAACTGAACCTTCAAAGTTACCTCACGCATACTTGTTACCATCATGATAAAGAACAAGAACGCGAACACCAAGTCTGGTAATGATGATGTATTCAATTCAGGCATTTCACGCCCGCCTGTTTTGTTAAATTTTCCCATACTTAGTTACCTCCGTAGTTTTTAGGTTCAGCTTCGGAAATCTTCTGCGGATAAATCTGCTGAACGGCTTTCTGCTCGTCTTCAGACAAATCAGCGAACGGTTTTCCGAATTTATTCTTTGAAATATCATCACGCAATTCATTGTAAGCTTTAGCCAGCTCATTCTGAACGTCAATGTAAGCCTGATAAGAAGTACCACGGTCGTTCTGCAAAGAAATAACGTGATTCTTCGTTACCAAAGTCTTGCCAAAATAAGGAACATCGATTTCCGTCTTTTCCGGGAGATGTTCATCGTTATACGGATTGGCAATAAACTCCTTCACCTTATCTTTCAGTTGACTGATATCAATCGGCTCATTGGCACACATGATCTGGTTGGTACTACTAACCAAAACCACGAGCAAATTACGCTTTTTGATATCAACTTCTGTATCGTTCTTTTGATCTTTTGGAACAGGTTGAGGCAAACGTCTTGGTAAACCTTTATCTGTATCCATTGATGATGTCATAAGGAAGAACAAAAGCAACATGAAAGCAATATCGGCAGACGAAGAAGCATTAACACCAGGTGTTTTTCTCTTTTTACCCATTTTACTTTTCTGTCTAAATTGTTCTTACTTGCTAATCATCTTTTTAACTGCACCCCAGCAAATAGCTACGATAATCAATACAAACAATACGATAGTTGATTGAATCCACATATCTGTGCACTTCAACCAGAACGATGTATTATAAGTCTGTGAATCTGCATTCAATGTAGTCAACGGCGTACCATCACCCATAGAATAAGTAATGATAAGCAACAAGGCAAACAGAACTAATACCACAAGTGACATTAATGCCCCTTTAGGATTTGTTCTCAATACAGAAGCGTACTGCCAAACGCCCAATACTACTAACGCAATAATAGTAATAAAGAATACTAAATAAGTCCAGTTCAGCAAAAGTTCTGTATATATGTAATTTTTATTTTCAGCAGCTGGATCTTCGACCCCGCCTCCGAAGAACATGCCGACAACAATTACTGTAATAACAGATATTATCAGTAATGTCCAGCTTGATAATTTTCTTATTTTAGTTACAGCCATAGTTTTTTACTTTTTGAATTTGAGGTTATATTTATAAACCATATCTACCAAAGATACAGATGCATCTTCCATCTGGTTCAACAAAGCTTCAACCTTTGTCAACAAATAGTTATAAAATACCTGCAGAATCAAAGCTACGATCAAACCACCGATAGTCGTAATCAAGGCCACTTTCATACCACCTGCTACAACGGTCGGGCTGATATCACCAACTTGTTCGATTTTATCGAACGCCATGACCATACCTACCACAGTTCCCAAGAATCCTAATGACGGAGCCATTGCGATGAACAGTGTTACCCAAGAAAGGTTCTTTTCCAGCAAACCACCTTGTACACCACCGTAAGATACGATTGATTTTTCAACCACGTCGATACCTTGATCCAATCTCATCAAACCTTGGTAAGCAATAGAAGCGATAGGACCGCGAGTGTCACGAGCCAATGCCTTAGCGCCTTCTACATCGCCTTTATCCAAAGCGTCTTCGAGGCCTTTCAAGAATTTCTGTGTGTTGATTTCAGCCAAGTTCAGGTAGATAATTCTTTCCAAAGCGAATGCCAAACCAAAGATCAATACAATTGCGATTGAACTCATGAAGTCGGCACCACCTTCGATGAATTTAACCTTCAGAGCTTGGTACAAACCAGATTCAACAGCTGGCTGAGCAGCGTCCTGAGCAAATGCTACAGTTGAAGTTCCCAGGGCACACAAGCCCAAGAATGCTTTTGCAAAATACTTTTTCATTGTGTGTTTAATTTTTAAGATTAATAATACTCTTATTGTTTTTATTATTTTTTTCTTTTTTGTCGTTTTTCTGTTTAATCTTTCAGCGGAGAGAGCGGGATTCGAACCCGCGATACGCTTTAGGCGTATACACGCTTTCCAGGCGTGCCTCTTCAGCCACTCGAGCATCTCTCCTTGGAAGCTCCTCTTTCCTAAAACGGGTGCAAAATACGAAAAAAATCGCAATTCCAAACGTTTCAGTGCACAAATCTATACTTTTTGATTGAAATAAACACAATATCTCGCAAAGAAAATTTCGGATTATTTGAAATTATATAACTATAATGATTTGTTGACATTTTTAAACACGGAAAGCGTGTTTTTTCTTGTCTCAAATACGACTTTTTCCCTGCTTATTTGATAAATTTGCGCTAATTTTTCTACCGTTTTCCAAATATACACCGGTTCATTCCTTTTTCCCCGATAAGGTACCGGTGCCAAGTAAGGGGCATCTGTTTCCACGACAATTTGTGACAAATCGGTTTCCGACAGGACTTCGCCAAGCTTCGAATTCTTGAACGTAACGACTCCGTTTATCCCGATCTTGAAATGTGCCAATTTTCGGATTTCCTTCAAATCATCGGATGTGCCGGTAAAACTATGGAATACACCTGATAATTTCTCCGGGCCTACTTTATATATACTCTCCAGCACCTCCGGATAAGCATCGCGGGTATGAATGGCCACCGGGAGGTTCAAATCAATGCTCCAACGTAGCTGCTCTTCGAACACTTCGGTCTGTTGTCTCTTGTAGGTCTTGTCCCAGAACAGGTCAATGCCTATCTCGCCAATCGCGCAATAGGGGCGTTTCGGCAGATAGGACTCGATTTGACGCAGGTCTGCGGCATAGTCCGCCTTAACGCTGGTCGGATGCAGTCCCATCATCGGAAAGGCGAAGTCCGGATAACGGTCACATAAATCATGCATCCGGCCGACCGTTTCCAAATCCACGTTGGGCAACAAAAGCGTATCGATTCCCGATTCCAGCGCCTCGCCAATCAGCTTCTCCTGTTCCGGATCGAAATCCTCCAAATAGAGATGATTATGTGTATCTATCAGCTTCATATCAAGATTTGCGGTTCATTAAACGATGGCTTATCTCTTTCAGGACTTGTTGTTTCTCTTCCGGTACGCTCAATGCCTTCAGATGCGCCATAGCCTCTTCGAAGTAGGCCTCGATTTTCTCTTCGGAAAGGGCTTTCAGGCCCAATTCATTATATATAGAAGTAACGGCCTTGATTTTCTCTTCCGGGACCACTTCTTTTGCACCGATCCATCGGTTCAAGACAGCCCGTTGTTCCGCGTTGGCCCAGCGGAGCGCGTTAATCAGCAGGAAGGTCTTTTTGTCGCACAAGATATCTCCCCCGATATTTTTTCCGAATGTGGCCGTATCGCCATAAACATCCAGCAGGTCATCCTGCAATTGGAAGGCCAGTCCGATGTTGATACCGAACTGATACAAATGTTCGGTGTCCTCTTCCGGGGCATCCGCCAGGATAGCTCCGCTCTTCAACGACCCTGCCAGTAATACGGCGGTCTTCAGGCGGATCATCTCGATATATTCTTCTTCGGTTACATCCTGGCGTTTTTCAAACTCCATATCATATTGCTGGCCTCCGCAAATCTCCGCGGCTGTACGGGTGAAGAGGTCCAGTACCGGCTTCAGATGTGCCGGATCCGTTTGTCCGATGAGCTGGTAAGCCGCTATCAGCATCGCGTCTCCGGAGAGGATGGCCGTATTGTCGTTCCATACGGTATGTACCGTCGGTCTGCCCCGGCGTTTGTCGGCCTTGTCCATCAGGTCATCATGCAGCAACGTGAAGTTATGGAACACTTCCCATCCTAATGCCGTATTCAGTGCAGATGTCGCATTATCTTTATACATAGTATATGCCATCAGCACCAAAGCCGGACGGATACGTTTGCCACCTAACGAGAGGATATACTTGACCGGTTCGTACAAGCTGGCCGGAGGACAATCAAATTCGAGTTTACGGACAGCGTATTCTATTTGTTGCAGGATATTTTCGAAACTTAACATGACAGGTAGCTGGGTGCGTTTATGAGTTTTTTAGTTTATTCGTTTTTAGAAGCTGTTTTGAATTTCTTCGGAAAATAGTTATACAGCTTTTTCTAAATTTGTTTCCGGTCTTTTTCCCCGTTCTTATTCGTCACATATCCCGCTATGCTCCTCATAAGAACAAATAAAAATCCTCGAAAACATTCTTTGCAAAAAGCTGGAATAAATTCCAAACAGCTTCTTAAGTTTGCGGTTGATCGGATTGATTGATATACCGGAATTTTTAAACAAAGAGAAGGCTACGCCTAAAAATACGTAGCCTTCCTTGTCGTTAATTTTAAAAACAAAAAAAATGAAAGCCGATTATTGCAAACGGAACTGTACCGGCAAGATAAATCTTACACGTACGGGTTTACCGCGCTGCTCTCCAGGTTTCCATTTGGGCATTGTACCGATCACGCGAACAGCTTCTTTGTCCAATGACGGGTCAACACCACGCATTACTTGAATGTCCACGATAGAACCGTCTCGGTTCACCACGAACGAACAAACAACACGTCCCTGAATACCATTTTCCTGTGCGATTACCGGATACTTGATGCTCTTTGCCAAGAACTTCATCAATTCAGACATACCGCCCGGGAATTCCGGTTGTTTTTCTACAACGGTGAAGATCTGTTGTGCAGATTCTTCTTCCTCTTCTTCCTCAACAACAGGAGCTACGTATGTTTCCTGCTGTGCTGCACTTGCATCATCTTCTGAAGATGCGATTTCTACATCGGCAAGCTCAACGTCATCATCTACGACCGTCAGCACTTCTGCAACAGCAGGCGCTGCTGGAGGTGGTGGGGGTGGGGGGGTGTTCTCTTGTCTTGTGATCTCGATTTCTTCTTCAGCGATGACATCTTGAACCTGTTCGGTTTCATCGACAACCATGACATCCTTCGTGCTCCATTCGAAGCCAACGAAAAGGACTGCCAGGCCCACGATAAATCCCATCAGGACGCTCATGGTCTTACCTCTTTCGAGGTCCGCTTTCGGTGATTTCTTTACTTCCATAAACTATTATTTTTATAAAATGTATTTTCTACAGGGCAAATGTACGAAAAAAATGAACTCGCCAAACTTTTTTCGATAAAAAATGAAGCTTTTTAGTTGATTTTTCTCAATTGGAGGGAGAAAGGCGGACTGACAGGTCTTAATGGGTAGATTAAGTAGATGAAATAGACTACGGGAATCTTTTTTGTGTTTTCATGGGGAGTTTCGCTCGTTTTTCGGCCTATTTAGAATCATTATACCTGTCAGGGTTGGAATTTTGCGAACTTTTCTTTAAGTTTGCCTTCTGACAAGAGGAGATTAAAACGGTTTGCCGGACCTGTGTGCAGGCTTTCGTTGTGGGTCATGAAATGTCAATTATCAATTGTAATATAATATATAGGTATGAAGAAGGTATTGTTGATGGCATTTGCCTTGCTGGTTTTAAATGCGTGCGGAAATAAAGAATCTTATGTAAAGGAGTTTTCGGATTTCGTGGAAGATGTGCGTGCCCATGCCGATTCCTATTCGGATAAGGACTGGGAAAAAGCGGATAAGAAATTTGAGAAGTTTACCGGAGATATTTATGAGAAGTTTGCGGAAGAGCTGACCGCTGAGGAGAAAATGGAGATCGCCCAATACCAGACCGCTTATTCGGCCCTGCGGGTAAAGGCGGGTTTCAAGGACTTCGGCAAGGATATCGAGGAGGCGGCTCAAAAGGCCAAAGAGGCATTGGAGGACAAGTGATGTTTTTGTGATTTTATAGGCCTTTATTGCGCTTTGCGTTGAATAAAAAACGCATAAATGCATAAAATTGCAAACTTAAATCGCCTTGGATGCTTTGTATTTTATTCATAATTGCTACCTTTGCATGAATAAGTAATCGGTTCTTGGGTTTATGCGTTTTTTAGTTTGTAAAGTTTGATTGGATTTTTTTCCACTCAAAAACTAAAAAGCTTGTGAACTTAAAAACTTAAAGTAATATAAACAAAAGTCATTATGTCAAAAAGCGGCATTAAAAAAGTATTAGTTCTGGGTTCCGGTGCATTGAAAATCGGACAAGCAGGTGAATTTGACTATTCGGGATCGCAAGCGCTGAAGGCCATGCGGGAAGAGGGCATCAGCACCGTGTTACTTAATCCGAATATCGCAACTATTCAAACTTCGGAAGGCGTTGCCGACAAGGTTTATTTCTTGCCTATCACTCCCTATTTTGTAGAAGAAGTTATCAAAAAGGAACAGCCGGACGGTATTTTGCTGGCTTTTGGCGGACAAACCGCGCTGAATTGCGGTACGGCGCTCTACACGAACGGAACGTTGGCCAAATATGGCGTGCGGGTACTGGGTACTTCGGTAGAAGCTATCATGTACACAGAAGACCGCGATTTGTTCGTCAAGAAATTGACGGAAATTGACATTAAAACGCCGGTGAGCCAGGCGGTAGAAAATATGGATGACGCCATAGCTGCCGCACGTAAAATCGGATTCCCGGTGATGATCCGTTCGGCATACGCCCTGGGCGGTATGGGTAGCGGTATCTGTAAGGATGAAGCGGAATTGCGCGAACTGGCGGAAAATGCCTTTGCTTATGCTCCGCAAATTCTGGTGGAGGAATCGCTGAAAGGCTGGAAGGAAATAGAATTTGAAGTAATCCGTGATAAGAATGACCATTGCTTTACGGTGGTAAGCATGGAGAATGTGGATCCGCTGGGCGTGCATACAGGCGAAAGTATCGTGGTGGCTCCGACCTGCTCGTTGACCGATGAGGAACTGACCTGGTTGCAGGATTTGTCCCGCCAGACGATTCGCCACCTGGGCATTGTGGGTGAATGTAATATCCAGTATGCGTTCAATTCCGAAACGCACGACTATCGTGTCATTGAGGTGAATGCCCGTTTGAGCCGTTCGTCGGCTTTGGCTTCCAAGGCATCCGGATATCCTCTGGCCTTTGTGGCTGCTAAGCTGGCTTTGGGGTATGGCCTGGATGAGATTGGCGAGATGGGTACGCCGAACTCGGCTTACAAGGCTCCGGAAGTGGATTATATGATTGTAAAGATACCGCGTTGGGACTTGTCGAAGTTCGTGGGTGTTGACCGGCAGATCGGTTCCAGCATGAAGTCGGTGGGCGAGATCATGTCTATCGGAAAGAGCTTCGAAGAGATCATGCAGAAGGGCCTGCGTA
>ERZ857521.3293-NODE-3293-length-13496-cov-3.239342_pt1 | contig 13496 bp, 10 predicted proteins | sample MGYA00519701_ERZ857521 | MGnify/ENA primary metagenome ERZ857521 (study PRJEB31778, sample SAMEA3449346) | human gut metagenome | biome: human gut; feature: human-associated habitat; material: faeces | place: United Kingdom | collected 2010/2012 ...
CGTGAGCGTTGCGAGCGTCCGAAGGACGCAAGAAACGCGGCTCTTTCCAAAACCAGGGGTTTTTCAACGGTCTGAGCCCGCGAAGGCGGGCTGATCGGGCAGGAAAATAAGCCCTAGCGCGCCGCGTCCGGGGGACAAAGACCGCATCCGGCGCAGCCGCCCCCGCAGCGGTCCAGGCGCACGTCGGCGGCAGCGAGGCCCATGACGGCCCGACCGCCCTGGCGGCCTTCCTCACAAAAGCCGTAGCGCGCGAAAAACGCAACGGCCTCTTCAGGTGCCTCCAGGCGGAGAAAATGCGCGCCGTGGCTGAGCGCTTTGAACAAAAGCAGGCGCACCAGCAGATCGCCGTAGCCCATGCCGCGGAAATCGGACAGCACGCCGACATCGCCCAGCCAAAAGGCCCCGTCCCGCCACCACAGGCGGGCGGCACCCACGGGCTCCTCCCCGGCATAAACCGTTACCTGCTGCGCCCAGTCGTCCAATGCGTCGCGGCCGCGGCCAAATACCGCACGCCGGATGGCGAGGGGCTGGGAAACATCACTGCCCGTGGGAAACCACTTACCCTGTATCATGCGGAGTACCTCCCGAAAGGATGATAGCATGGAACATGAAAAAATCGAACGCATTAACGAGCTTACGCGCCTGAGCCGCGAGCGGGAACTGACGCACGAGGAGCTTGTCGAGCGCGAGGCCCTGCGCCGCGAGTACCTGGATGGTTTCCGGCAGAACGCGCGGGCCGTACTGGAAAACGTGCGCCTGAAAAGGCCGGATGGCACGTTGGAGCCGCTGAAAAAGAAAGAGGACAAGCATTGACCGCCTGCCCCAACACTCTGATTTTATCAAAATAGTTTACAAAAATCAACCATAAAATTTTCGCAAAAAGCCTTGTTTCCCCGAAGCCTTTGGGTTATAATAAAACCGAACCAAGAGGAATCAGGAAATGGAAATGCCACTCCCATCGCGGCAATCCGGCGTTCCGCCGCAGGCTGTGATGACACGGCGTTGGAAATGACCCGGAGCGGCGATGAAATTCAGGCAGAGAAAGTGGGGCGATACCGTTGTACTGCGACGATCAGCCGTTGGGCGGCGTAGCCGCCGAAGACGAAACCAGGGATCTCATCGAGGGTGTCGATGAGGATGGAAACAATGTGTTGCTGGAAGTCGTGCGCTATTTCTTCTACAACGGTGAAGAATACGTTGTACTGGGCGAAGCCCATGATGGCGAATGCGACTGTGAATGCGAGCATTGTGACCACCACGAGGAAGAGGAAGCCGTCAATCTCTATATCATGAAGGTTGTCGAATCGGAAGAGGACGGCGAGGAAATCGAGGAATTCCTTCCCGTGGAAGACGAAGACCTGCTCGAGAAACTTATCGAAGTGGTTCAAGCGGATTTTGAAGCTGACGAAGAACTGGACGACGAGTAATACCACCGTATGGGTGGTTTCCTGTACGTGATTTTTTCACCGGATCGGATTTTCCTACCAGCGGTCGTAAGGCCGTAGATATAGACGGTTGGTTTTTCGGATCGAGCAGGCAGGAAAAGTGCATATACCAGGTAACAAAATTTCCCGGACGGCCATTGCCGTCCGGGTTTTCTGTACTGGGGGAGCGGCGGGTCACTTCCCTGCCAGCTCCGACGCGATCTGCGCACCCAGGCGCGCGTTGTTGTAGACCAGCTGGATATTGGCCTTCAGGCTGTCGCCCCCGGTGAGCTTCTGAATCTTGTCAAGCAGGAAGGGCGTGGTATCCTTGCCGTGAATGCCCAGCGACTTGGCCTCGGCAATGGCGGCGTCGATATTGCGATTGATATAATCCAGGTCCATGGCATATTCGTCAGGGATGGGGTTGGTCACCAGCATGCCGCCCGCCAGTCCCATGTCCAGCTTGACGGCAAAGGCGTCCGCAATCTCCTTGGGGGTGTCCAGCCGGTAGTCCACCTGGAATCCGGAATGCGTGGTATAGAAGGCGGGCAGTTCCTTGGTGCGGTAGCCGATGACGGGGACGCCCTTGGTTTCCAGGTATTCCAGCGTCAGGCCCAGGTCCAGAATGCTCTTGGCTCCCGCGCATACCACCAGCACCTGGGTCTGCGCCAGCTCCTCCAGGTCGGCGGAGATGTCCATGGTGGTCTCCGCGCCCCGGTGAACACCGCCGATGCCGCCGGTGGCAAAGACCTGGATGCCCGCCAGTGCGGCGCCGATCATGGTGGTGGTCACGGTGGTGGCGCCATCCTCGCCGCGGGACAGCAGGACCGGCAGGTCACGGCGGCTGGCCTTGGCCACCGCCAGGCCCTTTTTGCCCAGATGCTCGATTTGTTCATGGGTGCAGCCCACGGTGATCTTGCCTTGAATGATCGCAATCGTCGCGGGTACTGCGCCGTTTTCACGCACGATCCTCTCCACGTTCAGGGCAGTTTCCACATTCTGCGGGTAGGGCATGCCATGTGAAATGATGGTGGATTCCAGCGCGACGACCGGCTTGCCCGCGTCGATGGCGGCCTTCACTTCTGGCGATACGTTGAGATACTTTTCAAGGTTCATGCTTGGTTCCTCCTTATGCGTTCTGCACAATGCCTGCAATGGCATCAGGGGTGATGAGGGGACTTACGGCGCTGTCCGAGCGGGCACAGATCGCAGAGGCGGCCAGTCCATGCAGCGCCATTTCGCGCAGCGAACAGCCCTCCTGCCACGCGCAGGCGGCGGCGGCAAGAAATGCGTCACCGCAGCCGGTGGTGTTGATGACCGGACTGGGGAAGCACGGCAGAATACCGCGCTCGCGCCCATCGTCGAAATAGACGCCCCCGGCACCCAGCGAGATGAACACATTCTCCAGCCCCAGGTCAAAGAAAGCCTTTGCGGCGCGGGGAAGGTCGTCGTTGTTACGGATGTCCACGCCAGTCAGCAGGCTGGCTTCGGGCCGGTTGGGCTTCATGGCCGTCAAGCGCGCGAGAATGGGACGCAGGCGGCCCGCCTTTTTCACCGAGACTGGGTCGGCAAACAGGGGCGGTTTCAGGTTTTCAGCCAGAAAGGACAGGCTTTCGGGCGGCAGATTGGCATCCAGCACCACCAGCGCCGCCCGGTTGAGCGCCTCCAGCTGCGTGGACAGATAGGCAGGGGTCAGCGCGTCGTAGATGGCCATGTCGCTCACCGCGCCCACGATCTCGCCATTGGCATCGTTGAGGCACAGATAGGTGGAAGTACGCGCGTTGGGTACGGTCAGGCTGTGGCTCAGATCGATGCCCAGTTCGCGGCAGCTGTGCTGAATCTGCTGGGCATGGGCATCCTCGCCCATGGCGGTCACCATCAGCACCCGTTTGCCAAGGCGGGACAGGTTTTCCGCGATGTTGCGGCCCACGCCGCCCAGTGTGACGGTCACGCGGCCGGGATTGCTGTCCGCCGGTACCAGTGCGCTGTCCGGCGTGCCGCCGATATCCACGTTCACCGCGCCTACCACTGCCACATAGGCGCCCTCGCCCAGCAGGTAACCGCGCCCGCGGATCAGCCCCTTGCGCATCAGGTTGGAGATATGCACCGCCACCGAGGAGCGCGTAATGCCCGCCCGCTGCGCCAGCTCCTGCTGGGAGATCAGAGGATTATCACGAATCCATGCCAGGATTTCCTGTTCGCGTCTGGTCATGTGGCACCTCGATTACTAAGCATATCTTTAGTATACACAACAAATGCTTACATGTCAATGCGGTATTGGAACAAATCAACGCAAAGGATACTCCTTTTTCAGGCTTCTCGACAGCAAAGGATGAACTTTCTTTTTGAACAAACACAGTTGCGCTTTTGAAAAATGACCCCACAAGGTGCTTGTTCATTCCGGCTTTCCTGCTGCTTCGGATGAAAGGACTCACCTTTGCAGACGCAGGGCACAGACCGGACGAGGCAGGGGAAGGCGCAGGGCTTTTGTCTGGCCTTCAGCGGGGGCGTGCTGAGGTCAATAACAGGGTGGCTCGGGGGCATCGGCACCCTGCCACGGGAGAACCGGCAGCATCAATGAGACCAGGGCGGGCGGCGTCGGCGCTTCTTGAGATGGAACGTATCAAGCAGGACAAAGCAGAAAAAAGGCGCGGCGGTCCATGGTGAGACAAATCAAAAATTTATACTAATTAAACAAATTAAAATCATGATATTTTGTCTGGTATACTAGTGGACGCATCAAAGAATTGATGTTAGAATTCTGATAAAAGAAAGGGTATGCCCAATATGTTTAAGGAGGGAGAAACTGCCATGAAAATGACCTTTCGCTGGTATGGCAGTCAGGCTGACCCCATCCCACTGAAGTACATTAAGCAGATTCCCGGCATGACGGGCCTGATGGGGCTTTTGGACCGGCCTGCCGGCGTGGCGTGGGAGACGGAGGATATCAAGGCGCTGGTGGACGAGGTCCATGCGGCTGGGCTTGAGCTGGAAGTCATCGAAAGCGTGAACGTTCACGAGGACATCAAGATCGGTCTGCCCACGCGTGATGAGTACATCCAACACTATATCGATACGATCCGCAACCTGGCCCGCTATGGCATCAAGGTGATTGTGTACAACTTCATGCCGGTCTTCGATTGGCTGCGTACCGATCTGGCGAGGGTAATACCGGAGGATGGCTCCAACAGCCTGTACTTTGATGAAAAGGACCTGGGGGAAATGGGCCCTCTGGAAATTGTGCGCAGAACCGCCGCGGGCAGCCGTGGATTTACGTTGCCCGGCTGGGAGCCGGAGCGTCTGGCACTGCTGGAGACCACGCTGAAGCAGTACGAGGGCATGACGCCCGACACCCTGCGCGAGCACTTCAAGTACTTCCTGGATGCGGTGATTCCCGTGTGCGAGGAGGTGGGCGTGCGCATGGCCTGCCACCCGGACGATCCCGCCTGGCCCATCTTCGGCCTGCCGCGCATCGCCCACAGCCAGGAGGACTTTGACAAGATTCTCAAGCTGCATGACAGCCCGGCCAACACCGTGTGCCTGTGTACCGGCTCGCTGGGTTCCAACCCCGAAAACGACGTGCCGGCAATCATCCGTCATTTCGGAAAGATGAACCAGATCGGCGCCATGCACGTGCGCAACGTGAAGCACCTTGGATATCATCACTTCCGTGAGGCGGCGCACCTGTCCTCGGCCGGTGATCTGGACATGTACGCCATCATGAAGGCCATTTACGACACCTGTCCGGATACCTATGTGCGCCCCGACCATGGACGCATGATCTGGGATGAGCAGGGTCGCCCCGGCTATGGCCTGTATGACCGCGCGCTGGGCGCAACCTATCTCAACGGCCTGTGGGAGGCCATCGAAAAGCAGTAATCCGCGGCGCGCTGCCCGTTCCCGTGCGGGCGGCGGGCCGTGCCATACTGCCAAAGGAGGTTCCGATTCACCATGAAACTTACGTATCAGGGCATCCGTGAAGCGCAGGCATGGCGCCAGGCCGGCATTGCGCTTCCCGGCTTCGACTGGCCGGCCATGTGCATGCATACCACCGATGAGCCCGTTTGGGTGCACTTTGGCGCGGGGAATATCTTTCGCGGCTTCATCGCCGGGCTGCAGCAGCGGCTTTTGAACAAGGGTCTGCAACGGAGCGGCATCGTGGCGGCGGAGACCTTTGACTACGATATCATCGACCGGATCTATGTGCCGCACGATTCCATGACGCTGATGGTCAGCCTCAAGCCGGACGGCGAAACGGAGAAGGAGGTCATCGCCTCCATTGCCAACGGGCTGAAGGCCGATTGCACAAATGCGAGGGAATGGAAGGCTTTGAAAGCCATTTTTGAAAATCCGTCCCTTCAGATGGCCAGCTTCACCATTACCGAAAAAGGCTACGGACTGCGGGACATGAAGGGCCAGCTGCTGCCCGTGGTAGTCGAGGATTTGAAAAACGGTCCGGAGCAGGCGCGGCACGCCATGAGTGTGGTGGCCGCCATGATGCTGGCACGATTCCGGGCAGGAGCGCGGCCCATGGCCCTGGTCAGCATGGACAACTGCAGCCATAACGGCGAAAAGCTGCGCCAGAGCGTTTTGGAAATTGCCCGTGGCTGGCGGGATAACGGGCTGGTGCCCTCTGCTTACGTGGACTGGATGTCCGATGAGGAGAACGTAAGTTTTCCCTGGAGCATGATTGACAAGATCACCCCGCGGCCCTCCGAAGCGATTGAGAAGCAGCTGGAGGCGCTGGGCGTGGAGGGCATGACCCCCATCATCACCGGCCGCCGCACCTACATCGCGCCTTTTGTCAACGCCGAGGTACCGCAGTATCTGGTGGTGGAGGACCGCTTCCCTAACGGCCGGCCTCCGCTGGAGCAGGCCGGTGTATACATGACCGACCGCGATACTGTCAACAGGACCGAGCGAATGAAGGTGACCACCTGTCTCAATCCCCTGCACACGGCGCTGGCGGTGTACGGCTGCCTGCTGGGCTATGAGAGCATTGCCGCCGAAATGGGAGACAAGGAGCTGGTGGAGCTGGTCAAGCGCATCGGCTACACAGAGGGCCTGCCCGTTGTGACCGATCCGGGCATCCTCAGCCCCCGTGCGTTCATCGATGAGGTCGTGACCCAGCGCCTGCCCAATCCCTTTATCCCGGATGCCCCGCAGCGCATCGCCACGGATACCAGCCAGAAGATTCCTGTGCGCTTTGGCGAGACGCTCAAGAGCTATATGGCCTCGCCCGCGCTGGACCCGGCCTCGCTCACGGCCATACCGCTGGCGCTGGCCGGCTGGCTGAGATATCTGCTCGGCGTGGACGATGAGGGGCACGACATGGCCGTCAGCCCCGATCCCATGCTTGGACAGCTGCAGCAGGCGCTGACCGGTGTGAAGCTGGGTCAGCCTCAGAGTGTGCATGGCGCAATCCGGCCCATTCTGGAGAACAAGGTCCTCTTTGGCGTCAACCTGTATGAAGCGGGCCTGGCGGAGAAGGTGGAGAGAATGCTCTCTGAAATGCTGACTGGTCCGGGCGCGGTGCGCGCGACGCTGAAAAGGGACCTGCAATAAGGAGGGACAGGCGTGAGGCTGTTGGCGCGGCGCATGCGTGAAACAGGTCGGGAATATGCTTTGCGCAATCTGAAGGACAACATCATCCATCTGGAGCTGAAACCCGGCAGCATGGTCAGCGAAAACGAGCTGGCCGCACAGATGGGCCTGTCACGCACCCCTGTCAGGGAAGCGCTGATGGAGCTGTCGAAAGTGCGGCTGGTGGATGTCTATCCTCAGCGCGGCAGCGCCGTCGCCCTGATCGACTATGATCTCGTGGAAGAGGCTCGCTTTATGCGCGATGTGTTGGAGGGCGCGGTGGTGGAGCTGGATTGCGATATGCTCACTGAAGACGCGCTTGCCAGGCTGAGAGAGAATATTGCGCTTCAGCGGCACCACCTGGCCGACGGGGCCATGGAACGGCTCTGGTCGCTGGACAATGCGTTTCACAGCCTTCTGTTTCAAATCGCGCGTAAGGAACAGACCTATCAGATGATGACCGGATTCACCGCGCACTTTGACCGGGTCAGAAATATGTCGCTGGTCACGGTGAAAAACAGCAAGATTGTGGATGACCACGCGCTGATCGTGGATGCCCTGGCCGCGAGGGACAAGGCCGCGGTGCGCCACTTGATGGCGCACCATCTCAGCCGCTATAAGGTGGATGAAGCGGCGTTGCGCGCCCACTATCCCGCGGAGTATTTCAAGCAGGCAAAATAAGGGGCTTTGGCAGCACCACCGGCGCCGTGGAGGTCAGCCTGTTCAGGGGCACCAGCCATGCCTGGCCGCTGGTTCATCAGGCGACGTCCTTCCTGCACTTTTTTTGTCTTCCCCTTGACAGCCCGGACAAAGCCTGTTATCATTCCGCACATGGCGATGACGGGAAGAGTAGCTTGCCCGCAAGACCTTCGCAGAGAGCCGCCGGGGCTGGAAAGGCGGCAGGGTCGGGAAAGCGAAGAACATCCCCGAGCATCCGTCCCAAAGGGCAGGAAGCCTCAGTAGGCACGGACGGGCGCGCCCGGTACAGCGCGGGGGGATCAATGGCGTTCCCTTTTGTGAGCGGGACATGTTCTGTCCAACGCGGGTGGTACCGCGGAAGGCTTTGGCCTTTCGCCCCGGAGATGCCGGGGCGGGGGGCTTTTTTCATACCCGGCGACAAGGGAGGTTGCAGCTTTATGGAAAGAACGCATTACTGCGGAACCCTGCGCCGCACGCACATCGGTCTGCAGGCTACGGTGTGCGGCTGGGTGCTGACCTGCCGCGACATGGGCGGCGTCATCTTCGTGGATGTGCGCGACCGCGAGGGCGTGGTGCAGACGGTCTTTGACCAGGCCGTGGCGGATCCCGCCAGCTTTGCACTGGCCGAACGGCTCAAAAACCAGAGCGTGGTGCAGATCACCGGCGAGGTGCGCCTGCGCGACGAAAGCACCTATAACCCCGCCCTGCCCACCGGTGAGGTGGAACTGGCCGTCAGCCATATGGAGGTGCTCTCCACGGCGGATACGCTGCCCTTTTCCCTGACCGACGAGGAGCCTGTGCGCGAAGAGGTGCGGCTCAAATACCGCTATCTGGACCTGCGCCGCCCGCAGATGTACCGAAACCTGCTCTTTCGCCATACGCTGCTGAGCGAGGCGCAGCGCCTTCTCAACGATCAGGGCTTTTTGCAGGTGGAAACGCCCATCCTGTGCAAATCCACTCCGGAGGGCGCACGCGACTATCTGGTTCCCAGCCGTGTGCACCCCGGCACGTTCTATGCCCTGCCCCAGAGCCCGCAGATCTACAAGCAGCTTTTGATGGTGTCGGGCATCGACAAATACTATCAGGTGGCCCGCTGCTTCCGCGACGAGGATCTGCGCGCCGACCGCCAGCCCGAGTTTACCCAGGTGGACATGGAGCGAAGCTTCGTGGACCAGGAGGATATGCTCGCGTTTCTCACGGATCTGTTCACCCGGCTGTTTGAGCGGGTGATGGGCCGCCCCGTGCCGCATCCCTTCCGGCGGCTCACCTGGCTGGAGGCCATGGACCGCTATGGCAGCGACAAGCCGGATCTGCGCTTTGATCTGCCCATTGTGGATGTGAGCGACATTGCCGACCGCGCATCCTTTTCCGTCTTTGCCGAGGCACGCAGAAGCGGCGGCGTAGTGCGTGCCATCAATGTCAAGGGCGCGGGCGCGGTCTTTACCCGCTCCACTATTGAGCTGCTTACCCGCCAGGCCGTTCGCCTCGGTGCCAAGGGCATGGCCTGGATTCTCTACCGCGAAAATGGGGAGATCAACTCCATTCTGCCCAAGTATTTTGAACCAGAGGTGTGGCGGGATCTGGAAATGCGCATGGACGCACGGCCCGGCGACTTCATCCTCTTCTGCGCCGACGGGCTGGAGGTGGTGCGGCGCGTGCTGGGCGGCCTGCGCCTGAAATGCGCGGACCTGCTGGGACTGACCGACCCTGGCGATTTCCAGTTCGCGCTGGTGACGGATTTTCCCATGTTTGAATACAAAAAGGACGAAAAACGCTATGCCGCCATGCACCACCCCTTCACCATGCCGTTTCTGGAGGATGTGGAGCTGATGCAGGACGACGAGACCAAACCACAGGTGCGGTCGCAGGCCTATGATGTGGTTCTCAACGGCGTGGAGCTGGGCAGCGGCAGCGTGCGCATCCACCGCGCGGATATCCAGCAAAAGGTGTTTCGCGCCCTGGGCTTTGACAAGGAGGAAGCGCGCGAACGCTTCGGATTTTTGCTGGACGCTTTCCGCTTTGGCACGCCGCCCCACGCGGGGTTTGCCTTTGGCGTGGACCGGCTGTGCATGCTGCTGCTGGGCGTGCCTTCGCTGCGCGAGGTCATCGCCTTCCCCAAGACCAAGGATGCACGCTGCCCGCTCACCGGCGCGCCGGACTACGTGGACGCCTCGCAGCTGGAGGCGCTCAAGCTGGGCGTGTCCGTGGCCGAGACGGGCAGAGAGGAACACGTCCGCACGCTCCGGCGGGAGGCGGTGGAGAACGCTGCCCTTCTGTCCATGCTCACCCTCTCGCCCGGCGAGGAGGAACGCATGAGCCGGGAATTTGCCGCCATCGTGGACTTTGCGGGCGAGCTGGCCGGGCTGCAGCGCGAGGCACCCCCGCGGCCGCGCACCGTGCCCGAAACGCAGTTCCTGCGGCCCGACGAGCCCGGCGAGAGCCTGCCCATCGATGAGGTGCTCATGAACGCATCCACCGTAGCCGGCCGCCTGATCACCGTGCCCAAGACCTTTGACTGAAAGGGAGGCGCTTTGTCCTATGAAGCCCATACCGGCGCTTTGCCAAAAGACCGTGACGGAGCTGTGCGCCCTGCTGGATGGCGGGCAGATCACCTCCGTGGAAATCGTTCAGGCGTACCTTCGCGCCATTGACGCGCGCGACGGCGAGGTGCACGCCTATCTGGAAACCTATCCCGACGATGCCCTGCGCGAGGCCGCGGAGTCCGACCGGCGGCGCGCGCAGGGACGGAGGCTGTCGCCGCTGGATGGCGTGCCCATCGCCGTGAAGGACAATCTGGTCATGCGCGGGCGCGTGTGCTCCTGTGCAAGCCGCATGCTGGAATCCTTCCGCTCGCCCTATGACGCGACGGTGATTCAAAAGCTGCATGCAGCCGGCATGCCCATCCTGGGCCGCCTCAACATGGACGAGTTCGCCATGGGCGGCAGCACCGAAAACAGCGCATTCGGCGTTACGCGTAACCCGTGGAAGCCGGACTGCGTTCCGGGCGGCTCGTCGGGCGGCTCGGCGGCGGCAGTGGCGGCGGGCATGACCCCCGCGGCGCTGGGCAGCGATACGGGCGGCAGCATTCGCCAGCCTGCCAGCTTCTGCGGGGTGGTGGGCGTCAAGCCTGCCTACGGCATGGTCAGCCGCTATGGGCTGGTCGCCTTTGCCAGCTCGTTGGACCAGATCGGACCGCTGTGCAAGACCGCTGCGGATGCGGCGCTGGTGCTGGATGGAATCAGCGGAGGCGACCCGCACGACATGACCGGCGATCCCGCACTGGCTCAGCCCTGCGCGGTTCGTGAGGCGCGGGATCTTTCCGGACTGACGGTGGGCCTGCCGCGCGAATGCTTCGGCGAGGGGCTGGATCATCAGGTGCGCGCTGCCGTGGAGACCGCGGCGGAGGCGCTGCACAGACTGGGTATGCAGGTTCGGGAAGTGAGCATCCCCTCGCTGCCCTATGCGCTTCCCGCATATTACGTTATCTCCAGCGCGGAGGCATCCAGCAACCTGGCCCGCTTTGACGGCGTGCGCTATGGTTACCGCGCCCGCGCCTATGCGGATCTGGATGAGCTGTACCGCAAGAGTCGTCAGGAGGGCTTTGGCATGGAGGTCAAGCGGCGCATCATGCTGGGCACCTTCGCGCTCAGCAGCGGCTATCAGGACCAGTACTATCTCAAGGCGCTCAAGGCGCGGGAGCTGCTGCGCTATGAGGCGGCCGAGGCGCTGAAAGGCTGCGCCGCCCTGCTCTCCCCCGTGGCGCCCACTCCGGCCTATCGTCTGGGCGAAAAGACGGGCGATCCGATGAAAATGTATCTAGGCGATATCTATACCGTGCCGGCCAACATCACGGGCCTGCCCGCGGTGTCCCTGCCATGCGGGCGGTCGTCAGAAGGGCTGCCGATCGGCATGAGCCTGATGGGCGCGCGGGACAGCCTGCCGCTTCTGATGGATGTCGCCGTGGCCTATGAGCGAGCGGCCAGGGTGAACGAAGGGCTGCATCCCTATGACGCTGTGGAAGAGGAGGCGCAGGCATGAGCAAGGCATATGAAATGGTCATCGGCCTGGAAACGCATGTGGAGCTGCGCACGAGGAGCAAGGTGTTCTGCGCCTGCCCGAACGTATTCGGCGCGGAGCCCAACACGCATGTATGTCCCGTGTGCATGGGCCTTCCGGGGGCGCTGCCGGTGTTCAATGCGCAGGTGCTGCGCTATGCGGCCATGGCCGGCATGGCGCTGGGCTGCCATGTGCACCACCGAAGCCGCTTCGACCGCAAGAATTACTTCTATCCCGACCTGCCCAAGGCGTATCAGATCAGCCAGTTCTACCGCCCGCTGTGCGAGGGGGGAGCGCTGACCATCCAGACCAGCCAGGGGGAAAAACGCGTGGGCATCACCCGCATCCATATCGAGGAGGACGCAGGCAAGCTTCTGCATGACGAGGCAAACGGCACGGCACTGGACATGAACCGCTGCGGCGTTCCGCTGATCGAGATCGTATCCGAGCCGGATATCCGCTCCGCCGAGGAAGCGGTGGCCTACCTGCGTAAGCTGCGGGCCATTCTCACCTATACGGGCGTGAGCGACTGCCGCATGAATGAGGGCAGCATGCGCTGCGATGTGAACCTGAGCGTGCGCAGGCCCGGCGAACCCTTCGGCGTGCGCACCGAGATGAAGAACCTCAACTCCTTCCAGAGCGTGGAGCGTGCTATTGAAGCCGAGTACCGGCGGCAGGTGGGGGCGCTGGAAACGGGGGAGGGCGTGGTGCAGGAAACCCGCCGCTACGATCAGAAGACCGGCAAGACCACCTCCATGCGCCGCAAGGAAAACAGCGCTGATTACCGCTACTTTCCCGATCCCGACCTGCCGGAAATCTACCTCAGCGATGCCGAAATGGCCGAAATTCGCGCATCCATCCCCGCGCTGCCGGATGAGCGCCGCATGCGCTATATGCAGCAGTACGGCCTGACCGCCTATGCGGCCGAGCAGCTGACCGCCGAGCGCTGGCTGGCCGAGTACTTCGAGCGGGCCGCCGGCCTGGCGAAAAGCCCCGTGGCACTGTGCAACCTCATTCTGGGCGAGGTCTTTGCGCAGATCACGCTGCGGGATACCGCGCATACCGGGGAGCGCGGCCCGGAGGCGCTGCCCATCGCCCCGGAGCACCTGGCGGCGCTCAGCGACATGATCGGCACGGGCAAGGTCAACAGCTCCACCGGCAAAAAAATCCTGGCTGCGCTTTTCGACCGCGATCAGGACCCCGTCGCCTATGCGCAGGCCCACGACCTGTTCACCCTGACCGATCCCGCGGTGCTGGAAGCAGCCGCGCGGGAGACGCTGGAGAAGAACCCGGACATGGTGAAAACCTATCTGTCCGGCAAAACCACCGTGGAAAAGGCCCTCATGGGCAAGGCCATGGCCCTCACGCGCGGCAAGGCCGACCCGGAGGCCTTGCGCCGAAAGCTGCTGGAACTGCTGGGTAAGCAGGGATAAAACCGCAAAAAGACAGGTCTCGCGGAGTTTCCGCAAGACCTGTCTTTTTGCTCTGAGGGCCGCTTACGCCTTTCCCAGCTCCTGCCTGACGCGCCGGGCCACGCCCTCGCCGTCCAGGCCGAAATACTTTTCCAGATAGCTCTGGTTGCCCACCACGCTGCAATAGGTATCGTTCAGGCCCAGACGCACCACGCGGGGGCGCGGGCCGGTCAGGCCGCAGACATATTCGCACACCGCGCCGCCGAAGCCGCCCACGATGGTATGCTCCTCCAGCGTGAAGAGCACGGGCACCCGGCCGCAC
>ERZ857521.3319-NODE-3319-length-13419-cov-3.148758_pt1 | contig 13419 bp, 16 predicted proteins | sample MGYA00519701_ERZ857521 | MGnify/ENA primary metagenome ERZ857521 (study PRJEB31778, sample SAMEA3449346) | human gut metagenome | biome: human gut; feature: human-associated habitat; material: faeces | place: United Kingdom | collected 2010/2012 ...
AAAGGTGGACGGCCAGAAGGTGCAAGAAGTCAGAATTGTTTATAACTTTGTTGGGGAAATCCCGGAAATTACAGCATAAAGACAGCGAAGCCCTCCCTATGTAGGGGAGGGCTAATTATATACTAAATCACAAAACGGAAATTCCTTACAAATATGGGAAATTGATATAAAATCCAAAAAGAGTTGACAAAGGATATTCCTATATAGTATAATCCTGAATGAAATCAAACAAGGAGGTTTCTACAATGAACAAAATCAATATCAGCAATGCGCCTGCTTACACTTCTCCCAATTCCATGACTCTGATCTGTACAGAGAAACCGGATGGCAGCACCAATCTTGCGACTCTGGCATTCTGGGCTTTTGCGTCCACCAATCCCGGAAAGATCATGTTCTCCCTGAACAAAGGGGCTTACAGTCTGGAACTGCTGGCTGAGAAAAAAGAAGTTGTTCTCGCCATTCCCGGAGTTGAACTGACCGGCGCTCTGATTGGCTGTGGCACCTGCTCCGGACGTGATACGGATAAGGCTGCTAAGGTTGGCCTGACGATGCAGGAAGTGGAGGGCACAAATATCAAGGCTCCTGTTCCTTGCAAGCTGCTCATTCATGCGACTGTTGCCCAGACGATGGATGCGGACGATCATGTTGTCCACCTCTGCGATGTCAAGGGTGTTTACGGCGATGAAGATGTGAATGCAGTATTTGGCTGGAAAGGTTACGCTGAATTTGCGGCTGCGCAGCAGAAATAAGAAAGGCCAAGGCGGCTGTCTGTGGATAGCCGCCTTGCGGTTTGAGGTGGCAATATGAAAACACAAGGCGGATTTTTGATAACCCGGATCAAACAGGTCGGAGGACGTGTTTTTGAACGCATATTGAGCGAAAAAAACATTGATGCTTTTAATGGCTCCCAGGGAAGGATTCTATATATCCTCTGGCAGAAGGATGGCGTTCCCATCAGTGAGCTGTCAAAGGAGACCGGTCTTGCCACGACCACGCTGACCAGTATGCTTGACCGCATGGAGGCGGCAAATCTGATTTATCGGGATCGCGGCGACAAAGACCGTAGAAAGATTCTCATTTTTCTTACAGAAGAAGCCAAAGGTCTGGAACAAGAATATAATGAAGTAACAGAAGAAATCAGCAACATTTACTATAAGGGATTTTCTGAGGAAGAAATCGAGCAGTTGGAGAACTATCTCCACCGCATCCTGAAAAATGTGGAGGGTGTTCTCTGATGAGCGTCTGCATTAAGGACAATATTCAAAACATGAATCTGGTCATCGGCTGTACCGTAGGCTGTTCCTACTGTTATGCCCGAAATAATGTAAAGCGTTACCATATGATTGATGACTTCAGCAAGCCGGAGTTTTTTCCGAATAAGCTGCGGCTGATGGAAAAGAAGCGCCCGCAGAATTTCCTGCTGACTGGCATGAGCGATTTGGCGGGATGGCAGCCGGAGTGGCGGGATAAGGTATTCGCAAAGATTCGGGAAAACCCGCAGCATCAATTCCTGTTTTTGTCAAAGCGCCCCGACCTACTGGATTTTGAGACAGACTTGGAAAACGCATGGTTTGGAGTCACTGTCACAAGAAAATCAGAGTTGTGGCGCATCGACACACTTAAGGCCAATATCCGGGCAAAGCACTATCACGTTACCTTTGAGCCATTGTTTGACGATCCGGGCAAAGTGGATCTCTCCGGTATCAGCTGGATCGTGGTCGGGACGATGACCGGGGCGCAAAGCAAAAAAATACGAACAGTTCCGGCATGGGCGTATTCCCTTGTGAAACAGGCCCATGCTCTCGGCATCCCTGCTTTTATGAAAGAAGATCTTGTTCCCATCGTGGGCGAGGCAAACATGGTACAGGAATTCCCGGAAGCGTTCAATCAAGTATTGGAGATACAGAGAAAATGGCAAAAGTAGAGATGAACAGTATCCTTATTGGAGAAGTCGAGACAAAGAATATCATGACGAAATCCAGCCTGCCGGTGGGCGGTTATTCGGTCAATCCTTATGTGGGCTGCACCCATGCCTGCAAATACTGCTATGCGTCTTTTATGAAGCGGTTTACCGGGCACATGGAGGAATGGGGCACGTTCCTTGATGTGAAGCATTGGCCGAAGATTAAAAACCCAAAGAAATTTGCCGGACAGCGTATTGTGATCGGCTCCGTGACGGACGGCTACAATCCGCAGGAGGAACAGTTCGGCAATACCAGAAAACTGCTGGAACAGCTTCGAGGCAGTGGCGCAGATATTTTAATCTGCACAAAATCCGATCTTGTGGTTCGTGACATTGATCTGCTGAAGGAGCTGGGACAGGTCACGGTATCGTGGTCGATCAATACGCTCGATGAGGATTTCAAAGATGATATGGACAATGCTGTAAGCATCAAACGGCGGCTTGAGGCTATGAAGCAGGTTTACGATGCAGGCATCCGCACCGTCTGTTTTGTTGCGCCGGTTTTTCCGGGCATCACGGATTTTGAGGCGATTTTTGAGCGAGTGAAGGGTCAGTGTGACCTGTTTTGGCTGGAAAACCTGAACCTACGAGGCAGCTTCAAAAAGACGATTATGGATTATATAGCAGAGAAACATTTTGACCTTGTGCCGCTTTATGATGAAATCTATAACAAACACAACCGCAGTTATTTCAAAGCTCTGGAGGAAAAAGCCAAAGAAATGGCAAGGAAATATGACTGCCTCTTTGTTGATAATGAAATGCCCTACGGCAGAGTACCGCAGGGACATCCGGTCATCGTAGATTATTTCTATCATGAGGAAGTCCGGGGAACAAAGAATACAGGAAAGCGGAACAAGTGACACATTCAATAATATGGTTTTAAGAGCATCGCTTCGGCGGTGCTTTTCTTATGGCCTTTTGGCGATGATTTTATGGATACGCTGAAAGGCAAACAAATTATAGTTCGTATCACATATATCCCCTCTTCTTTTAATGGAGAGGGGATATTTTTTGCCCTTTTTTGAATTCATCACTTGACATTGTGGCAAAGATGAGCTTAAGCTCCTCTTGGGTATGCTGGTTGGGGGCTGTGAGGACGTCGGGACTGGCAGGCCAGGGATTGCAGGGAACCGTCGTAGCGGGCACGCCAGAAGTAGATGTAAGACCGGCTTTTGTTGTACTTCCGGCTGGCACGACTTACACCGTACTTCTGCGCGTAGGTGAGCAGAGACTGGCGGTATTTCATGTCCGGTGTTATACTGTTCGTGAGGCTTGAGCTCCTTTCCTAGTTGGTGTCGCAACTCAACTATACCAGATGGGCGCTCAGGTCTCATCATTTTTTCTTCACTATCCAATATGTATTGTAGCTCTACACCTTTATATGTACAGGCACAAGGAAACCTTTGACTTTGAACCAAAACTGTTGTATTTTAAGTGTAAAAGGCATCACGCCGAGGTGCTTTTGAAGCCGGGATTTCCCAAGGCAGTGCGCTCCACGTTGGTGCGCGTCTCCATGCTCTGGGCCAACGCCGGCATCAACGCCTGCGGAACCATCGCCTCCGGCACAAACGGCATCGGCAACGAGCTGCAGAAGTTCCTGGAAATCTTCTCCTCCAGCATGTCGCAGACCAGCGCTGCCATGATCGGTCAGAATCTGGGCGCCAGCCAGCAGGAGCGCGCGAAGAAGGCGGTTACCTCCACCCTGATCGCGAGCCTGATCTTTTCAGCCGCCATCAGCGCCGTGATTCTGATCTTCCCCCGCACGACCTTCGCCATCTTCACAACAGACGAGGCTGTCAAGGACCTGGGCGTGTACTATATCACGATGCTGGCCGTGCAATCATGATTTCGGCGGTTACCAGCTCCTATCAGTCCATGGTGATTGGCGCGGGCAACGCCATGCTCAATCTCATCATTAGCATCCTGGACGGCGTGGTGTGCAAGGTTGGCTTGAGTCTGCTGTTTGTCAATGTCATTTGGCGGGTGACCGCGCAAAGCAATTGGTTTATGACCGCTACGGGCTATTTCTGGGGCACGAGCCTGTCCCGTGTGCTGCCTGCGGTGATTTGCATGATCTATTTCTATTCCGGCGCGTGGAAGAAAAAGAATCTGTTGGGGACATGAGGCACGCGGGAAAAGCGCAAGAGCTATCGGGAACGGTATTTTGAGAATTACCAGGCGGTCAGGACGCCTGCTCCGGGCGGCACCCGGGGGCGATACCGGTATACGGGCCTGTGGGACCAGTGGGAGAGCGTGCGCGACTCCTAGTCGGTCAGCATCCCATCCACCCCCTCCAGCACCGACGGGGGAAACGCGTGCACGTTTTCAGGCTGGGCGATAATAAAATAGTAGGCTTTCGCATAGAGCTGCGCGTTGTTCAGCAGTTGATGCACGTTCAGCCCCACGCGCGAGAAATTGGTCAGCAGAGACAGCATCTGCGCTTGACGCAAAAGCCAGTCGACCTGTCTGCGCACCAAAAGCATCTCGCGCTTCTCGCACGCCTCCTACAGCGCCCGCTGCACGGATTGGATCAGTTCTTCGTTTCGGATGGGCTTGAGGATATAGTCAAATACAGACAGCTTGATGGCTCGGCTTGCATACTGGAAACTTAATGATGATTACCTTTAGGTCGGGAAGCTCCTGGCGCACTTCCTCCAGCGTCTGCAATCCGTCAATTTGCGGCATGAAGATGTCGGCCAGAAGCAGGTCGGGCCGGACGCTGAGAATCAGATCGTGGCCGCTTTCACCGTCTGAGGCGTAGCCGGCTATTTCGCAGTTGAGTGCCTGCCAGTCGATGGTCTGAATCAGAGAACGCAGAGTTACGGGATTGTCTTCGACTATGACAACTTTCGCCACTAGCATGAACAAACGTCCTCCTATCAGCTATATTGAACACAAACATCTGTGAAGCTTGCCGATTATTATACCAAAAAATGCAACATGCAAGCAGACTTCATAGATCCTGCCAGTGCATCATTTTCCCAAAGGACAAATTCATGGCTTTTGCATATAAAATGTTGGAATTGGCATATAGCCCACTTTTGTTTTTTATTCTACAATAGAGTTAACCTAAATGCATACCGTAGCGAAAGAAGGCTTTTTATGCTTAATTACAATGTTAAAATCGGTCTGGCACCTATGCGGAGGGATGTTACTCCCCGCCCGGGAATTTTCAACTGGGAAAAAGCCCAGGAACGTGGGCAACGCATCGTTGCCTATATTGAAGAGCACTTCTCCAGCGAACAGGTATCCTTTGTGGACCTCAAGGGGATCAACCCTGAGGATCTGATGTACTGCGACGACGATGCGCAGGAAGCAATCAAACGCTTCACGCAGGAAAAGGTCGATGCGGTGCTCATCATCAACTGCAATTTCGGCAACGAAGAAATTGCGGCACAGGTTGCGCGGGCGCTGGGAAAGCCCGTGTGCATCTGGGCGCCCATGGATGACAGCTTCCTTGAGGACGGCACGCGCTATACCGACAGCCAGTGCGGCCTGTTTGGCGTGAGTCGCCAGCTTCAGCGCTTCCATATCCCCTTCAGCTACATTGAAACCTGCGCGGTGGAGGATGAGATTTTTTCCAGCGGACTTGCACGGTTTGTTTCGGTGACGTGTATGGTAAAAAATCTCCGGGGCATGCGCATCGCTCAGGTGGGGCTTCGTCCCAAACCTTTTTGTTCCGTCATTTTCAATGAAGGCGAGTTGATGGAGAAATTCGGGCTTCAAATCATTCCCGTCAACCTTGCCGTTATTATCGATAAATACAACCAGATCCTCCGGGAGCGCGACGCGGAACTGGAGGAAGGGGCCAAGTTGCTTTTGTCCCGCTATGAAATGGATGATGTCACCCCGCCGCTGCTAAAAAAAATCTATGCGTTTGTGCTGCTGTATCAGTGGGTGTTTGAAACCTATCGGGTGCAGGCCGTGAGCGCCGAGTGCTGGACGGCCATGCAGCTGGCCGTGGGCGCCATGCCTTGCACGGCGTACAGCGTCCTGGCGGACATGGGGTATATTATCGGCTGCGAAAGCGACCTTCACGGGACGCTGACCATGGCGCTACTCTCCTGCGCGGCGATGGGCAAAAAGATTCCTTTCTTTGGAGAATTTACCGTCCGGCATCCCAAGAACCGAAACGCGGAGTTGCTGTGGCACTGCGGGCCGTTCGCCTACAGCCTCAAAAAGGATGGATGTCCCTGTAAAAACGTCAACATGCGCCAGTGGTTCCAGGTCAGGGACGGCCAGTACACGGTAGCCCGTTTCGATCAGGATGGCGGAGATTACAGGCTGTTGACGGGCGTATGCAAGACCACAGACGGCCCCTACACATTCGGCACCTATCTGTGGGCGGAATTTGACAACCTGTCTGCCTGGGAACGCAAGCTCATCGAGGGTCCCTATATTCATCATATGGCGGAAATCGAAGGGGACTGGACGGAGGAACTGCGGGAATTGTGCAAATATGTGCCGGCACTTTCCATCGACACCGTAAACGAAGGGAGATAATGCGATATGCTGACCGGTATGAAGGAACTGCTCAACATCGCGCAGGCGCGCGGCTGCGCGATTCCGGCCTTTAACGTATACAACGCGGAAACGGCCCTGGGCGTGATCTTTGCCGCCGAGGAAGCCAAGGCGTGCGTCATCTTGCAGATGTACAGCCGTCTTTTCACCAGCTATGAGGCGCAGTTTCTCTCGCCGGCGCTGGTGGAGGCTGCGCAGCGCTCAAAGGTTAAAATGGCGTTTCATCTGGATCACGGGGCCAGCGATGAGGCCGTTGTCCGGGCGCTGCGCTATGGTTGCACCAGCGTCATGCGCGATGCTAGCGAGCTGCCCTTTGAGGAAAATGTCGAAGTGATGAAAAGGATCGTCCACATGGCCCACGACGTGGGCGTGGATGTGGAGGGCGAACTGGGGCATATCGGTCTGGCCCAGGAAGGTGTGCCTACGGAATATACTCGGGTGGACGAGGCGCAGTCGTTCGTACAGGAAACCGGCGTAGACGCACTGGCCATTTTGGTCGGCACCGCTCACGGACGGTATAAGCAGGCGCCGGTGATCGCCGTGGACCGCATCGCTCAGATCGCTCAGGCGACGGGTACTGCGCTTGTGCTGCACGGTGGAAGCGGTGTGCCGGACGACCAGATTCGAAGCGCCATCAGCGCAGGAATCCGCAAGATCAATTTTGGCACGGATGTGTGCTACGCCATGCTGGATGCCGTGCGCTTAACCAGCCCGGACCTGATCGCAGTGGATATTTTCATGAAAGAACCCACGCAGGCCGTCAAGCGCTTTGCACTGGAGAAGATCCGCCTTCTTGGCGCGGAGGGAAGCAATGAATGAACCATGGCCGGAGATAATCGGCATAGGATCAACGGTATACGACACGCTGATGGTCGTGGATAGGTTTCCGCAGGAGGATACCAAACTGGAGGGCGTGGAAACACGGGTACAGGGCGGAGGACCCTGCGCCACTGCGTTGGTGGCGGCGCAGAAGCTGGGGGTAAGCACCGCTTATATGGGCACCATCGGCGACGATCCCTTCGGACGGTTTATGCTGGAGGATCTTAAGCGTTGGAAGGTGGATACCAGCCGCGTGCGCATCGTGCCGGATGTGGTGAGCTTTCATGCGGTGGTTTTCCTTAATCGGTCGCGCAGCACCCGCACCTGCATATGGAACCGGGGTACCGTCCCGCAACCCGCACCGGAGGATGTCGATGTGTCCTTGCTGCGGCATGCAAAGGTGCTGCATCTGGATGGGCATATGCTTGAGGCGGCCGTGTACGCAGCCGCGCTTTGCCGCAGGGAGGGGATAAAGGTTAGCCATGACGCGGGTGGCACCTATCCGGGGATAGAGCGGCTGATGCCCTATGTGGACTGGTTGATTCCCTCGGAGGAGTTTGCCATGAAAATGACGGGGGCGCAGACGGCCGAACTTGCCGCGCAAAGGCTGTACGAGACGTATCATCCCGAGCTGCTGGTGCTTACCCAGGGGGTCAGGGGCGGTCTGTTGCTGGACGGAGGAGGCATGCGCCGCTATGAAAGCTACCCGGTGGATGTCCAGGATAGCAACGGTTGCGGCGATACTTTCCACGGCGCGTTTATCGCGGCCAAAATCAAGGGCATGACCAATGAGCAGGCGTGCTGTTATGCCAGCGCTGCCGCGGCCATCAAGTGTACCCGGCTGGGAGCGAGGCATGGCATGCCTACCGACAAAGAATGTAGGGCTTTTTTGCAGGAGCGGGGCATACGGCTGTGACGGTAGATCCCGTCCGCCGACATGGAACTGCGCGGCGCAACCCGAATCGTGAGGAGTGATTTTATGGAGCGCAAGGGGTTTATGTTTGAGATGATCCGTACGGAGCTGGAGGATATTGTCGGTGTTGAGAATGTCTCCACCAGCAAAAGTGACCGGCTTACCTACGGTGTGGACTATTTCTGGATCAGCCGCATGTGGGTGGACCGCGGTATGACTCCGCCGATGCCCGATATTATTGTCAGGCCCGGCAGTGCCGTGGAGGTTTCCAAAATTCTCAAAATCGCCAACTATTACAAAATCCCCGTCAATATCTGGGGCGGCGGCTCGGGCTCTCAGGGCGGCGCCCTGCCCATGGCGGGCGGCATTATGATGGACATGAAGCGCATGTGCCGGTTGATTGAGATCGACGAAGTGAGCCGCACCATTACCGCCGAGGCGGGTATGATTTTCCAGCAGCTGGAATGGTATGCCAACGAGCGGGGCTATTCGTGCCAGCACATTCCCTCCTGCCTCACCTGCGGCACCATTGGCGGCGCGCTTGGGCACCGCGGCATCGGCATTATGTCCACCAAGTACGGCAAAATTGACGATCAGTGCATTTCTATGGAGGTCGTTCTCCCCAACGGAGACATCATCCATACGCTTCCGGTCCCCAAGCATGCGGCAGGGCCTGACCTCAATGAGATTTTCATTGGATCGGAAGGCACGTTAGGCGTGATTACGCGCGCAACCTTCAAGCTCTTTGAGCAGCCCGAAAGTCGGCAGCATATCGCATTTCTCTTCCCCGACATGCACTCGGGCTATATGGCCGGGCGCGACATCATGCAAAAGATTAAGCCTTCCATCCTCAGGTTTTTTGATGAGGCGGAAACCGTTTCCATCATCAAGAAAATCCTTGGCTTTGAGAAAAAGGGCTGTTTCATGAACCTTACCTGCGAGGGCATGCGGCGCGTTGTGGACATTGAGATGGAAATCGCCCAGGAGATCGCCGCAAAATACGGTGCGCAAAACCTTGGCAGCGAATATGGTGAAAAGTGGTACGAAAACCGCATTACCTTCTTCTACCCCGGCCATATCATGGACATTCCACAGATGTTCGGCACCATGGACACCGTCTCTACCTATGCCAACATCGAGAAAATCTACTGGGCTATGAAAAAGGTAATCAACGAACAGTTCCCCTTCGTCAAGTATATTTCGCACTCCAGCCACTGGTATGAATGGGGCTGTATGAACTATACCCGCTTTATTGTCGATCCCAAGGACGTCCCGGAGAATCCTGAGGAAGCCACGCGCCTGCACAATCAAATCTGGAATGCAGGCGTACGGGCGGCGATGCAAAATGGCGGCGTCATCAACGACCACCACGGCATTGGCCTCAAGCTCTCTCGACTGATGAAAGAGCAGTATGGACCGGCCATGCAGGTGATGGAAGGACTGAAAAAGAGCCTTGATCCCAATGGCATCATGAACCCCTACAAATTGGGGCTGTAAAGGAGGAGCAGACGAGATGTTTAGCGAAAAAGCATATAAAAATGCCGAAGCCTGCCGTTTTTGCTGGATGTGCCGTCATCTCTGCCCGGTTCAGCTGGTTACGGGAAAGGAAACCAATACCCCCCGCGCCAAGGGTCTGCTGGTCTCGATGATGAAGCGCGGGATGCCCATGGAGGCCGACTCCGCCAGGACCATGTACGAATGTCTCCTGTGCGGAGCGTGCACCAATGACTGTGCCACCGGGTTTGACCCCCTTGTTTTCATCCGGGAAGGGCGTACTCAGGCCTATGTCAATGACGTTGTTCCCACATGCGTGGAGAAGGTTGTACAACGTATTGAGGAGACAGGCAACTGTTACGGGGCGACGCAGTGCCAGGTCCATCTGGACGGCGTGCCCGAGCAGGGCGAGCTGCTGGTATGGCTGGGCGAGACGGCGCGCTATAGTGTGCCCGAGACGGCGCAGGCGCTGCTTCGTATCCTGGACAAAGCGCATCAGCCGTATGCCGTGTTGAAAAACGAGCCTGCTTCCGGCTCCGCGCTGGGCGATCTGATGGGCTTTGTGGAGGATGTGCGCATGCAGGCGAAGAAGGCCGGCCAGGCCATCGCCGCAAGCGGCGCAAAGACGGTTGTGGTGCTGGACAGTTACGACGCGGCGCTGTTCTGTCATGAGTACAAGGATTGGGGTATTGAAATGCCTGCTGTCATCACGGCGACCGCCTTTGTGGACGAGCTCATTGCCGCGGGCCGGCTCATTCCGCGCAAGGGAGAGGGCGTGGTGACCTATCATGACGCAAGCCGCCTGGCTCGCGACCTCAACGAGCATCAGCCCGCGCGAAACATCATTGCGTCCATGGGGCTTACGCTGCATGAAATGTGGCAAAATCGCCGTCTGGCCAAGTGCTGCGGCAGCGCTGTGGTAGGTCAGTACATGCCTGAGCTTCGCACCAAGGTGGCCCAGGGCCGCTGGAGCGATGTCCTTCGCACGGATGCCCGTGTGCTTGTTGCCGCGTGTCCGCAGAGCACCGAGGCGCTGGCCGCCGTCGTGCCGCAAGGATGCCAGTACCAGGATCTGTTTGTCTTGCTTGACGCTCATCTTTGAACATAACGGTACGCTGACAGCGCGGGAGGGTACGCTTCTCGCGCTGTGCCTGTCACAGGAGGAATGTGATGAGAATTCAGGAACCGGCGCGCCTGATCGATGTGGTCCGAAGCGCTGATGTAGTGGTCGCGGGAGGAGGCATTGCCGGCGTCTCCGCGGCGCTGGCGGCTTCCCGCTCCAGGGCGGGAACGGTGCTGCTGGAAAAGGAATGTGCCTTGGGCGGCCTGGCCACGCTTGGCCTGATTGTCATATATCTGCCGCTTTGTGACGGATATGGGCATCAGGTGATCGGCGGTATCGGCGAGGAACTGCTGCGTGAGAGCGTAGCGCCGGGCAATACCTCCCCGTCTGCGTCGGATCAACACATTCCCGATTGCTGGAACGGGCCCAGCACCGTGGAGGAACGCACCCGGAACCGTTTCCGGGTGAATTTTGAGGCAGCTCCCATGATTCTCAGCCTTGAGCGTCTGCTGAGGGAGGCGGGCGTAGAAATTTGGTACGATACCCGTGTCTGCGCGGCCATGTCGCAGGGCGGTTCGCTCACGCATGTAATTGTGGAAAACAAGAGCGGACGGCTGGCGCTGGAGGCAAAGGCCTTTGTGGACGCCACGGGAGACGCCGACCTGTGCCGCCTGGCAGGCGAGAAAACCGCCGAGTATACGCAAAACCGCAAGAGCGGATGGTATTTTTCTCAGAAGGGCGACGCCCGTGCGAGCCTCCATTCGCTTACAGAACCGCCGCTGGATGCGCCATGCCCGCCCGGCACCCGCTGTTATCGGCTAAGCGGCGGGGAGATCAGCGCCTACGTTCAGGATATGCATGCCATGATTTCCCACCATGCCCGCACGCAGGATGCCATTCCCTTTCTGATCCCCACGCTGCCCTTGATGCGCATGACACGCAGGCTGGTGGCGCGGGAGACGCTTTGCCGGGAGCAGCTTGGTGCATGGCGCGAAGATGCGGTGGCGATGACAGGCGATTGGCGCCATCCGGCGCCGGTATACACCATTGGACTGAACCATCTCATGGGCAGATGCGACAATCTGTTCTCCGCGGGCCGGTGTATCGGATCGCACGGAGACGCCTGGGACGTAACGCGCGCGATCCCTGCCTGCGCGGCCACCGGACAGGCGGCCGGAACGGCAGCGGCAATGCTGGCGCAGGAAAACGGGCTGGATGTGGGCATGCTGCAGTCACGTCTGAGGCGTGACTGCGCAATTTTGGACAGGGGTCTGACAGGTTCTGATAAGGAGCGGTAATTCAATGAACATCTTCGTATGCATCAAGCAGGTGCCCAGCACAAACAAAGTTCAAGTGGACGAAAAGACCGGCGTGCTCAAGCGCGACGGGGTGGCGAGCAAAATGAACCCGTATGACCTCTACGCGCTGGAGACGGCGCTCAGGCTGCGCGAGGCGCATGGTGGTCGCGTTACGGTAGGCACCATGGGACCGCCACAGGCCGAGGCGGTGGTTCGGGAAGCCTATATGATGGGGGCGGACGAGGGGTACGTTTTTTCCGACCGGCGTTTGGGCGGCGCGGATGTGCTCGCCACCAGCTACACGCTCTCGCAGGCCATTCGCAGCGTAGGTGATTTTGACCTGATTTTATGCGGCAAGCAGACCACGGACGGCGATACCGCTCAGGTAGGGCCGGCAATTGCCGAGCACATGGGAATCGCGCATGCCGCTTGGGTTTCGCGCATCGAGGTGGCCCGGGATGGCGTAATCGTGGAGCAGCAGCTTCAGGATGTGATTGAAACCGTGCACATGCCCTTTCCCTGCCTTGTAACAGTGGAGCAGGACATTTTCATGCCGCGCCTGCCGTCGCTGAAAACGGCGCGTCAGGTGGTCGGGCGGCCGGTGCATATCATGGGCCTGGACAGCTTTCTGGACACCGATCCCGATCACTATGGGCTCTCTGGCAGTCCAACGCAGGTGGAACGCATCTTCCCGCCGGAAAACGATGTACAGCGGGAGATGTGGCAGGCCGACCGTGCGGCAGAAAAGCTCCACGGTCTGCTCAAACAATGGAAGTTTCTTTGAGAGGAGGTCATAGCATGGCACAGATCGCGATATTGGAACGCAAGTGCACAGGCTGCGGCCTCTGCCGGGAGGCCTGCCCCTTTGGCGCCATCGACATCAAGGACGGAAAGCCGGAGCTTAACGCAGCATGCCGGGTTTGCGGCGTGTGCGTCAAGCGCTGCCCGGAGAAGGCGATTCTCCGTCTGGAAACAAAGGTGGCCTCGGTGGACAAGAGCCAGTGGAGGGACATCCTGGTCTTTGCCGAGGCATCGGGCGGACGGCTGCATCCCGTCAGTCTTGAGCTCATTGGAAAGGCGCAGGAGCTGACGCGCAGCGTGCCGGGATTCTCGGTAAAGGCGGTGCTGGTGGGCGACGGCGTTGCAGACCATGCACGGGAACTGCTGCACTACGGGGTCGCCGAAGTGGCCTTATACGATGATCCGGCGCTGGGATATTTCCGCGCGGACGTATACGCGACATGTGTGGAGGACTACATCCGCGCCGTGCGGCCCAGCGTGGTCTGCACGTAATCCCAGGGGAAGATGTGCAGCGCCAAAAACACCGTCAGCGCAAAGAACCCGGCGG
>ERZ857521.3323-NODE-3323-length-13401-cov-13.307208_pt1 | contig 13401 bp, 8 predicted proteins | sample MGYA00519701_ERZ857521 | MGnify/ENA primary metagenome ERZ857521 (study PRJEB31778, sample SAMEA3449346) | human gut metagenome | biome: human gut; feature: human-associated habitat; material: faeces | place: United Kingdom | collected 2010/2012 ...
CACGGATTCTTGGCGGAAGTCCGATTGTACAGAAATATCAATTTGATGAAACGTACCTTTCGGATCCGTTTCTGCATGTCCTGCTTTTTGAAAAGCCAAGTAAAGAATGGGCAGAATTCATTTACCGGAATAGAACGAGGAGCACCCCTGCCTTTTCGCATTATTACGATATTGTGATAGGTCCGATAGCTGACGACGGGGTTGCTTACCTTTTAAGCCGTTACGAAGAGGGGCTTTGCACTTTGGAAGAATTAGCCAGGGAATTAGAATACAAACAATTGAACAGGCAATTCTTTTTTGGAACTTTACGAAGTATTAATTTATTGAATAGAATATGATAAGACCAATTCAACAAGACTATTTGATTTCACACATAGTTGATAAAATAACAGGTTTTTTGATTGAGGATTTTCAATTAGACATACCTTCCGCATTGAATATAGTTTATACTTCTGATACGTTCAGAGCACTTTCTGACAAAGAAACAGACTTATATAGTCAAAGCCCTTCATATATATACGAATGGCTTAAAAGAGAATTTCTGACGGGTAAACTGGACGGTGCTGTCGACAAACACTGATAATTACCGAAGAGCAGGGGACCTATCAAGTGTATGACCGCTTTTTCAGTTTATGGTTAAAGGAACAAATGTAACGCTTCTTGCATTCAAACATTGTATATATGTGAAACATAATGAAGAGAGTGCACCCGAATACGAGATTGCCATAGACTACTACACCGATATAGCAGATGACCACCGTTTATATGGATTGGTTTATAACAGAATGTTCAGTCTGTACCATTTATATGTCATAATCAGTTAGGGGCACACCCTCTTCATTTCTATTTATACTAAAGATTTACAGCGTAGGACGCTCTGCTGCCGGGTTGTTATCTTCATCAGTGATTCCTTCGTTGGTTTCCATTTCACACTGCGGAATGCGATAAATCATAATTTGCGACTCCGGATCCAAATTGAATTGGACAGATGCCGGATAGTTTGTACCCTTTCTTACAATAGGTTTCTTCAATCGCAAAATGTCGAACAGGGCGAAACCTTCGCCCCATAGTTCCATTCTGCGTTGTAGCCAAACTTCATCCTGCAACTCTTCTGCAGAAGTGGCATGGCTTATAAATGAAGGATTACGGTAAGTTTGCACAAAACTTTCCAAAGTAGACTTTCCTGCTCCAAGATTTCCGGACATGGCTTCTGCTTCAGCTTTAATCAAATACATCTCTTCTACACGCATCAGAGGCCAGTCTGAAGAATTGGTTGTATTTCCAAACACACTCTGGTAAGCACCGAATTTGGTATTTACGTATGGAGTCAAACCAAAATATTCAATAACAGGAGTTCCGTTTACCGTTTCATTATCTACCAGCGTTGAAGTAGTGTCAGGAGAAATAAACCACTGCTTGCGGATGTCTGTATCAGGAATCTGTTCATAAAGAGACGAACTGACCGAACGGAATGTCCCGGTTAATGTCGTATAACCGTTTCCAGTAAAGGAGCATAGATGAGAAGGCCAATTGATGATGCCTGTGGTTACCACCTCATTATCCGGTGAAATCAATATCCCCCATAACCATGAACTGGCAGTAGCCGAATTAAAGGTCGGTGTGGAAACTTCCTGTAAAGATTGCGGAGTGCCACCTTGAATAGCTTTGTCTGCATCTTCTGCTGCGGCAGCCCAGTTTTGCATAAGCAGGTTGGCACGGGCACGCAAGCCATATACCACGGCTTCGTCTATTTGGTCTTTATTGCTACCTGCGTCAAAACCGGCTAATAGTTCTGCGGCTTGATTCAAATCGTTCATGATTTGTTCATAAACTTGTCCGACTGTAGCACGTGGATTATTTTGAAGTTCCTCGTCTGTTTTTGTTTCTGTGACAACAGGAACGGCCAATGCGCTTTCATGCCCTGCATAAGTAAACTGGAAACATTGTACCAAGTTTAAATAATCGTATGCACGTGCTGCCAAAGCCTGCCCCCGGTAGCGTTGCAAATCTGCATCTTCTGTATTCGCATCAATAAGTTTCAACAAATCATTGGCTGCCTTCATGTGATTATAGAAAATCTTCCAAATAAACTCAGCCCCGCTTGCATCGGCATAATCCCGGTCGGCATAATTCTGAGAACGACTAAACCAGTTATAGCCGCTTGTAGATGCCACAATGTCCTGACCTCCAGATTCCAGTTGTAAAGACACGGCAGGAACTCCATAGTCGCTATGGTATGTATTAAGGTCATCGGAAATCGTGCCAAAGAAATTCAGTCTGGCAGCCATGGCATTGGCTTCTGCCGTTATCAGATTCGGACGGCTTTCGATTATGTTTTCCTTTTGCTCGTCAGACACATACTGGCCTTCCGGGAACTTATCTAAGTCGCAAGACGCAAGTGCCAGTGTAATGCCTGCTATTATTATAAAATTGTTATTCAGTTTCATAATTTTCCTTTTATTTAAACGTTAGAAATCCAATGATATTCCGCCGGAAATAGTACGGATTGGAGAATATACATTATCAGTAGATACATATCCTTGCCGCGGGTCAAAACCTTTGCGTGCTGTCCACAAAGCCACGTTGTCTGCCACGAAGAAGAGGCGTACTCCTTCTATCTGTAACTTGCGCGTCCACTTCTTCGGCAAAGTATAACCGAAAGTGATGTTTTGCAGGCTCAGGTAGTTTGAGCTTGTCAACCATCTGTCTGATGTATAAGTAGTATACACGTTATTGGCGTTCATGCGTGGCACATCCGTGTTTCTGTTTTCCGGAGTCCAGGCATTCAGCATGTCTACGTGCAAGGCATGACCCATTGCTTCATCACTCATTAAATCAGCGTAAGTATTGTCTATCATGCGTCCGCCCAGTTGGTAGGCAAATGAAATGGAGAAGTCAAACCCGTAAACTTTAAGGCTGGTGCCGAAACCGCCATATACTTTCGGCAAGATATCGCCTGTAGCGAAACGGTTCTCCGAAGCCACGGCATAATCTGTTGTGACTGTATTTCCTTCCTCGTCTGGTTGAACCAACGCATATTGGGCTTCACCGGTATCCGGATTTACACCCAGATATCTAGGCAGGTATAGCTGGTACATAGACTCTCCTTCTCGATAGATACGTGAGCCGTCAATCATTTGTCCGTTCAGTTCGGGAGCCAGTTCCAGCACTTTGTTCTTAAAGTGGGTAAGGTTGAGATTGATGTCCCATGATATGTTTTTTGTATCGATTACAGTCGAGTACAAATCAAGTTCAATGCCACGGTTCACCATTGAACCCACGTTTTCCGGCATACGCGAATAACCCAATGACGAAGCCACTGGCTTGAAATAGAGCATGTCGGTGGTTTTGCGCGAGAAGTATTCCACACTACCGCTTAATTTCCCGTCCCAGAATGTGAAGTCAAATCCAGTATTGAAGCTGTGCGAAGTTTCCCATGTGATGTCTCTGTTTCCTTTATAATACAATGATGTAGAAAAATCACCATTGCTGTTTGCCAATGTGTATTGGTCCATATAGGGGTAATAGTTACGATAAAGCCCGCCTTCATACATTAGGTTATCATTACCTTGGGTACCGTAACTGATTTTAAACTTCAACATGTTAATCCAATGCTGGTTTTCCATGAATTTCTCGCGGTTGATAAGCCATCCTGCCCCTACCGACCAGAAATTACCCCAACGGTTTTCAGGAGCAAAGCAAGAAGAAGCGTCGTGACGGTAAGATACAGATGCGAAATATTTTCCGTCATAGTCATATTGTCCGCGGAATAGCCAACCTTCCGTTGCGTATTTTTGCGTATAGGATTCGTTGATTTGGTTGGAAATGGCATTATTCAGTTCGGGAATATTCGGATTGTATACTTTCTCCCGCTGACCGTATAAATACTGGTATTTGTAGTTATAATTCTCATGTCCGGCAAGAATGTCTACATTATGTACATGATTGAACGTCCGGTTATAAGTCAGCAAATACTGTTGGTTCGTACTGAAAGTGCGCTGTGTGGCTACACTGACGATACCGCCTACACCGCTTGTTTCGGAATATTGTCCGTAAAACGGATTGACCATATTAGAATAATGCACATTGTTCGCATCCACGCCGATATTGATTCTTGCTTTGATGCCGCTCCAAATGTCGATGTCGGCACCCCATTTTCCACTGACAACATCACCGGAATATTCCATTTTGTCAAGCATATAGCTTGCCAATGGGTTAGCATTGGGAATTACGTTCGAGCGTGAGAAATTTGTGTCCGACCCATAGTCATAACGCTGGGAACCACGATTATCCACCATGATATTTCCCTCTGCATCACGTACATACATCGGATAAATAGCACCAATGATGTTCGCGGCATAAAAGGCATTGGCATTAGAAGTACCGCTTTCGGTATCCTGTTCCCGGCTGTCGTAATGGGTGAACGATACATTGCCGCTCATTTTCAGCCACGGTTTGACTTGATAATCCGCTTTCAAGCGGGCTGAATAACGCTGGAATCCGGAATTAGGGACAATTCCCTGATCGTCCAAATAACCGGCAGACATGTAATAGTTCAATTTTTCATTGGCACCACTGACACTCAAATTATATTCCTGACGCAAATTGTTTTGGAACAATTCGTCCGTCCAATCGTCAGGGAGATAAGTATATGTCCCGTCAGAATACCCTAGCTTCGCATTCGGATTCAGTTTTCCGTCCATTCCTATCAGCTGTTCACCATTCGGCACACTGAATACTTGGTATCCTAAATAAGCCGAAGACAACATAGCCTGATTGGCGTATGCATTAGCAGCAGCTAAGTCTCCGTTTGCCAGATAACCTTCCAAATCTGCATTGTAGATAGAAGCGTAATTCAATTCATAGAATTTGCCAGGATCTGTAATGCGTTCGTATGAAGCGATACCGCGCTTGTTCACACCCCATTTGGCATTAAAATTCACACGTGCTTCCCCATTGGCACCCCGCTTAGTAGTAATCAAAATGACACCGTTTGCACCGCGGGCACCATACAAAGCATTTGAAGCTGCGTCTTTCAATACGGTCATCGATTCGATATCAGTAGAGCTGATGGCAGACAATTCACCGTCATAAGGTACGCCGTCCACTACATAAAGAGGCCTGTTGCTGGCTGAGATAGATCCGATACCCCGAATGCGCACTTCCGCATCCTTTCCCGGTTGGCCAGTATTGCTTGTAGTTTGCACTCCGGCAACCTGTCCGGTCAAAGCATTCGTGATATTTGAAGTTTGCCGTGAAGCGATTTTGTCATTCTTGATTGTAGCTGCCGAACCGGTAAATGTCGACTTCTTTGCAGTACCATAAGCCACCACCATCACTTCGTCCAATACCTCAGCATCCGACTTCAGTACAACTTTCATAACCGGTCGGATGTCGAGCTCTTGCGTCTGCAAGCCGATGAAAGAAACCACCAAAGTTCCCGCCGAACTAAAGATGACTATTAACGTATTGAGTATGAGGAAACTATAAGGACTTCTTTTAAAATGGTTTCTTTCAAAAAATGGTGTCGTGGTACGTATTAATGCGTCTCAACCGGAAGCTTTCTACCTGCTTTTTACTGAATAGCCATACCTTTTGATATAGAAGGAACGCTTAATACTCCAACTCGAATTGCCACAAAGGAACGACATGCATGAAGCCGGTTTCTAGATGCATATTGTGCTACGGGCCTCTTGCAGGAAAAGATTATGTTTATCCATAAAGCATTCCTTTTCGGCAAAGATATGAATGTATGCAATAAATAAGCATGGATTAGGCGTATTTGCACTTTCGAAAGTGCAATTTAACGTACAAACAGCACTTCCCGATGAGCAAAATCATCCCCAGGCAAGTCTTCACGCATGGTTCGTCCTGCAGGCAGGGAGACATAGAGTTTTACGTTTCTACAACTTTTGCAATCCGATTCTGCTCCGTGATAAGAATGACGTTTTGTCCATGCACTAGGCTTTTTCAAAACATGCATAAAGTCAGGTAAGCTTATGCAATGCAGTTTTACCGTAGTTTCAATGCACTGAAACTAGAGTTTCAGTGCATTGAAACTGCTGAAACAGTTAACTGCCTTGGCAAATCATTGCAGCTTTGTAGAAAAGCGACATTAGAACTTACATTTCTTCAGGTCATTTACTAACGTTTGCGAAAACACTTCACCGTAAATTTGCGTGGTTTTGATGCTGCGGTGCCCTAATAGTTTTTGCACCGTAGTCAGTTTTGCTCCATTATATATTAATAAGGTAGCATTGGTGTGCCGCGCCGAGTGGAAAGAGAAATGCTTGTCAATACCAGCCAGCTTGCCCAGCCTGACCAATTCCTTGTTAATGTCAGGGTTCGGGCGAAGACGGAAAAAGCACTCTTTGTCGGGGTATCGCTTTAATATCTTCAGAGCTTTCCCCTGAAACAAAAGATAAAGGGGGACTTGAGTTTCCGTTCCTGTCTTTTGCGACTTGAACGTCAGCCAGGCATGTTGCTTGTCTGGATAAACGATATTTTCCTCACGCAATTCTATAAAATCAGAATAACGGATGCCGGTGTAGCAACAAAACAGAAACGCATCCAGTGTGTGGCGCAATGCTTTTCCTGTCTGTCCGAGCGGCAGTTCTTCCAGTTTTCTCAGTTCTTCTGGAAGCAGGAATACATGTTTACTTTCAGTGGTCTTTATCCGGTATTTAATGAAAGGTGAAGCCGATGATAACATTACGCCTTGTCTGATGGCTTCATTGCAAAGCGTGCGTAAATGACGCATGTGTTTGGCAATTGTGTTTATCTTCAGTTTTTTCTTTTCCAGAAAATGTTCGAACTGGAGCAGCAGCGAATAATCCATCTCCGCAAAACATAGTGCCGGGCGGAATTCATGTAAAAGAGCAAATGTAGTGCTCAAGTTGTTTTTTGTACTTTCTTTGCTTTTTGAGTGTTCTACCCATTTTCTACCGAATGCAAAAACATCTGTTCTTTCTTCTGCCTCATTGTCTGTTTTCAGCATTGACAAGGATATTTCTTTTCCTCGCTTCCACCCTTCCAATTCCGCATACTGGAGCTTTAGGAGAAACTCGTCAAGCATCCGGTTCAGCGCCTCTTCCTGCGGATGAAGTACAATCCTTGCTTTTTTGGCATCCCATTCTTCGGGACGTACATAAATGTGAGTGGAAAAATAGGCTTTCTGCTTTGTTAAATAAGCTTCCACTTGTATCAATGCCTTTCCGCTTGCATTGAGACGTTTTTTACGATTATAAACCAATCGGTAACTAATTTTTTTCATTTCACTACACTTTTTATCAGGAGTCTTAAAAACTATCACAAAGATGTCCTATACAAGGTTCTGAGCTTGTTTTTGGCTATTTTTTAAGCAAAGACAACACCGGAAATCCTGCATATTTGTTTGCTTTTTATACAGAATTTCAATCTTGAAGTGTTAAAAAGCGACGTATCTTTTGTATTTTGTTTCCAAAAGTATACAAGTTATTAGATTAATGATTACCTTTGCGCCTAAACTGGATTAGATAAAAGTGTTTATTTAAGGTTAAATTTAAGAGAGAATTTTTTATGAAAAGAAAATTGATGCTGTTAATGACCTGCCTGATGATAGGCATTGGTCTGGTAAACGCGCAAGTAAAGAAAGTTACCGGTACGGTTACTTCTGACGAAGACGGTTTACCCGTAGTGGGAGCATCTGTATTGGTAAAAGGTACCACTGTAGGTACGGTTACTGATATAGATGGTAATTTTACGATTAGTAACGTGCCAAGTTCGGCGGGAACTTTGGTGGTTTCTTTTATCGGACTTCAGACGCAAGAGCTTGATATTAAGCCGGTTATGAAGGTGGTTATGCGATCGGATACAGAAGTGCTGGATGAAGTGATGGTCGTTGCTTACGGTACGGCTAAGAAATCTTCGTTTACTGGTTCAGCCTCGGTTATCGGAGGTGATAAAATCGAATCTCGCCCTATTACTAATGTGACGAAGGCCTTGGAAGGACAGACTACAGGTGTGTTGACGACCTCTGGTTCAGGACAACCGGGCGAATCTGCCTCTATCGTAATCCGTGGTTATGGTTCTATCAATGCTTCAAAAGACCCGTTGTATGTAGTGGATGGTGTTCCTTATGACGGTACACTTTCTTCTATCAATCCGTCGGATATCGAATCGATGACTATTCTGAAAGATGCTTCGGCCGGTGCCCTTTACGGTGCACGTGGTGCGAACGGTGTAGTCATGATTACGACAAAACAAGGTAAAGAAGGCAAGACTAACGTAACTTGGCGTTCTACCGCAGGTTGGTCTTCTCGTGCTATTCCTGAGTATGATATGGTAAGCCAAAAAGATTTTGTTCAGTTGACATATGAAGCATTGCGCAACGGCTATGTATTTACTAACGGATATAGTTGGGCGGATGCTGAAGCTGCTGCACGTAATTCTTTGAGTACTAACTTAGGTGGAGAGTTATATAATCCGTTCAAAAACTACACATGGAACCAAATTATAGACCCTGCGACAGGCCAAGTTCGTACAGATGCGCAATCTGCTTGGAATGAAAACTGGATGGATGCCATCCTGCACAACAATGCATTCCGTCACGAACATCAATTGCAGTTAAGCGGAGGTTCAGGAAAAACAAGATATATGTTTTCTTTGGGATACCTGAATGAAGATGGTATTTTGACCGGCACAAACTTCCAACGCTATAGTGGCCGTGCAAATATCAATTCAGAAGTAACCGATTGGTTTAAAGGCAATATGAATGTATCATTAGCACATTCTATTATGAACTATAGCCAGTATGACGGTGCAGCTACTTCAAACGTTTGGTATTCGGCTCAATTTATCTCTCCATTGTTCCCAATGTATGTGAAAGACATGGACGGAAACAATGTGTTGGATGAAAACGGCAATCCTCAATTAGATTATGGTGAACAAGGACGTCCGGGCAGCTACAACGACTATAACCCATTGGGTGGTTTGGTAGATGACAAGTCGTATGTGAAGAACGATGTTGCCAGCTTGCGTACCGGTTTCACTTTAGGTTCTGACAAGGATGATTTCGGTGTATTCAAAGGGCTGAAATTAGCAGTAAACTTTGGTATGGATTACCGTACGATGAACCAGATGAACTATATGAATATGTATCACGGTAACCAAGCAAATGCAGGTGGTTTGATTTATAAATACAACACTCGTATGCAGAGCTACACGTTCAACCAAATTTTGACGTGGGACCGTTCTTTTGGTCAGCATAGTTTCAATGTAATGGCCGGACACGAATTTTATGCTTATCAATATGAATACCTGAATGCAGCCAAGTCAAATCTGGTGGATGGTATTTTGGAACTTCGTCCGGGTACGACCATCACATCGGCTGACTCTTATACAGACAAATACCGTATTGAATCTTGGTTTGGCCGTTTCAATTACAACTTTGATGAGAAATACTATTTTGACGCTTCTATCCGTCGTGATGGCTCTTCCCGTTTCCATAAGGATCACCGTTGGGGTACATTCTGGTCGGTAGGTGCCAACTGGCGTGTATCAAAAGAGGCATTCATGGAAGATGTAACATGGGTCAATAACCTGTCTGTCAAACTGAGCTACGGCCAGCAAGGTAACGACAATATTTTGACTTCGACAGGAGCCAGCAACTATTATCTGTGGCAAAGTTTGTATGATTTGGGCTGGCCTAACGGCAGCAACATCGGCGGTATGGTATCTTCTTTGGAAAATCAGGAAGTTTCATGGGAAAAGAACGGTAATATGAATGTGGGTATTGAAGCTTTGCTGTTCGACCACCGTTTGAGTATCTCTGCTGAATATTATAACAAGAAAACAACTGATATGTTGTTAAGCTACCCTATGGCTACTTCTACAGGTTTTAATGGTTACAATGCTAATGTAGGCGATATGCGCAACAGCGGTTTTGAGTTTGAAGTGAGAGGCACGCTTATCAAGACCGATGATTGGAACTGGGATATTACTTGGATGGGCTCTACCGTAAAAAATAAAGTGTTGAAGCTGACCAATGAAAGTCCTGAAATCATCAATGGTATTTATAGTATCAAGGAAGGTATGCCTATCAATACTTTCTATATGGCTAAATCGGCTGGTGTAGACCCTGCAACCGGAGCACAACTTTATTGGGCATACGATAAGGATGAAAACGGAAATATTACCAACGAGTATATTACCAGCGATTATAACAAGGCTAATGAAAGCAAGTATTATTTAGGAAGCCGTATTCCGGATTTATATGGTAGCATCGGCACGAACCTTAGCTGGAAAAATATTGATTTGTCTATCCTGACTACTTATTCATTGGGAGGCAAAATTTATGATGGTTTGTACCAAGGCAGCATGGAAAACATGTACTATAATAACAACTGGAACGAACATGCGTTGCGCCGTTGGCAGAAACCGGGTGACATTACCGATGTACCCCGTATTGAAATAGCCGGAGCGTATGCGACAAATGACCGTTTCCTGATTGACGCTTCTTATTTTGCCATCAAGAACATTACATTGGGTTACACACTTCCGAAGGCATGGATGCAAAAAGCCAGACTGGGTTCTGTCCGCATTTTCGGATCTGTAGACAACCTGGCTTTGTTTACCCACCTGAAAGGTATGGACCCGCAATATAACTTCAGCGGTTCGACGGATTATGCATACAGTCCGAACAAAACCTGGTCGTTCGGTTTTGAAGTTAATTTCTAATCATTGTTAAACTAACAATTTTGAATAAAGAAGAATATGAAGAAAATATTGAAATATACCTTTGCCAGCCTTATGGGATGTAGCGTATTGACTTCGTGTCTGGATTCAGCCTTGGAAACTGCTCCGACAGATTCAATGGCAGGTACTACCTTGCTGGCTAATGCCAATTCAGCATTGATTCCTTTGAACGGTATTTACCGTTCGATGTACGCCTCTTGGTCTCCGGCAGGGAATGAGCACCAAAGTTTTGGTATCTGTTCGTATGCTTTGATGGCTGATGTTATGGGAGAAGACATGATTATGGATGCCATGGGTAGTGGATGGTTCTGGTATGATTGCTTGTATCAGGTAAAAGATAGATATACGAGCACAATGTGGCGTTCGTATGATATCTGGAACTGTTATTATACATGGATAAGTAATGCTAACTACATTCTGGCAGCTGAAGAGACCATGAGCGGAGCTTCTTCGGATGTAAATTACGTTATTGGCCAGGCATACGCTATCCGTGCTTACTCTTATTTCATGTTGGCTCAGAATTTTGCCCGTACTTATAAAGGACATGAAAGCGATCCTTGTTGCCCGATTTATACTGAACCGACGGTAGCCGGAACGGAAGGACAGCCGCGTTCAACTGTGCAGCAAGTATATGACTTGATTACTTCGGACATACAAAAAGCCGTTGAAAAATTAAGTGCAGCTCCTACCCAAACCCATAAAACCCACATTGATGTAAGTGTGGCATACGGTATTCAAGCACGTATCGCTTTGACTATGGAAGACTGGAACTTGGCAAAAACTGCTGCGCATAATGCAATTGATGCCAGCGGATGTACAGTATTGCCTGTAAATGATTTTATGGGATTGAATGATGCTACACTTTCTAACGTGATGTGGGGATCTACTATTCAGAATGACCAGACAAGTGGTTATGCGTCTTTCTTTGCTCATATGGATCCCAATGTAACATATGCAGCTACTGCCCGTAAGCAAATTAATAAAGACTTGTATGACAACATTATGTTGCCGACTGATTCACGCAAAGATTGGTGGGATCCGACAGATGAAAACAGTGAACGTGGTGCAGAAGCCGGTTATCAGCAAGTGAAATTTGCGTTCTCCGACTATACAACATGGATGGGAGACTATGTTTGGATGCGTGTAGAAGAAATGTATCTGACTGCCGCCGAAGCTGAATGTATGTTGGGCGAGGAAGATGCTGCGAAACAAGATTTGTATGCAGTGATGAGCCAACGTGTAGAAGGATATAGCACAACCAAGACAGGTACAGCTTTAGGTAAGACCAGCAGCGACCGTACAGGTTCTTTACGTGAAGAAATCATCGACCAACGTCGTATTGAGTTGTGGGGTGAATACGGACGCATTTGGGATTTGCGCCGTCTGCACCAAGGTTTCCGTCGTACTGCCGCACAAGGATGGCCTGCTGCTGCCTTGTTGAACAATCGTCCGACAGATGATCCGGAATGTTATATGTGGGTGTTGACCATTCCTCAGACTGAATTTGACGGCAACGTTAATATGGATTTGTCGAAAGATCAAAACCCGACAGGCGATTACAAATAAGACAATTTAATTTCGAACTTTAATTAAAGATACGATATGAAATACGTGAATAAAATATCCGTCCTTCTGTCGCTGTTGATGGTGATACTGTTCAGTGCATGTAACACCGATCAGGAAGGACCGCTTTATACAGAAGGAAAAGGTCTGTCGTTTGTTTCATCTACCTTGAATCCGATAACCGTTTCACCGGAAAATCCGACTTTTACGGTCGACATCTTGCGCGGCACTACAAGTGGAGAATTGGATGGTACGGTCCAATTGTACGCTTATATCGGTTCTGGTGAAACTGCACAAGAATTGGCAGGCTGTAGCGTTACCGGTTATCATTTTGCAGATGGTGATAACAAGGCTTCGGTAACAGTTGATGTAACTCCATTGGCTATTGGTCAGGTTGTAACGGTGGAATTGGAATTTGTGGATAAGGAAATCTCAATTGGTGGCAACAATGCTACTTCTGTTTCTGTGAGCAAAGATTACACATGGAACAGTTTGGGTGAAGCCACATTCTACGATAATCAGTTCTTCTATTGGTATAACGATGGCAAGGGCGTGAAAGTGGAAATATATCAGGCAGCTGAACAACCGAACCGTTATAAATTGGTTGACCCTTATGCTGAATTTAATGCGGCTACTTGGCCAGCGTCAGAATTGGCAGGTTTTACAAAAGGGTCGGTTGATGGTGATTTTATCTTTATCGTTCAAGAAGATGGTACTATTGTGTACGATTCATATAGTATCGGTATGATTTATACCGGATATGGTGCTATTACAATAGAGTATCCGACTGCTTTCGGTTTGTCAGCCAGTCATAACCGTCAGATAGACGACAAAACTTTCCAGCTTGCACCTCTGTATTTTATGGAAGAAAGTGGTAAGGGTTTTGATTGTTCAGGATATGACGAAGTTGTTTTAATCGAGTTAGGTGAATAATTACTTTGATACGATAAGTAAAATATATAAAAGCTGTCTCACAATAAAAATTGAGACAGCTTTTTTAGTATGCTCGGCATGAGTATTAGCTAACGGGTGCAAGTCCCCAATGAGCCCTAATAGCGGGAATCATACAGCCAAAAGCAAGGGTGTCCATCGTGAGGTGGAATC
>ERZ857521.3330-NODE-3330-length-13385-cov-3.012978_pt1 | contig 13385 bp, 10 predicted proteins | sample MGYA00519701_ERZ857521 | MGnify/ENA primary metagenome ERZ857521 (study PRJEB31778, sample SAMEA3449346) | human gut metagenome | biome: human gut; feature: human-associated habitat; material: faeces | place: United Kingdom | collected 2010/2012 ...
GGAGAAGGCTTGAGGCTGTGGAGCCTTCCCCTTCGGGGGAAGGTGTCGGCGGCCCGACCACCGACGGATGAGGGACGGCCTTCCGGCAGACTGCCGTTTCCCTTTATTCATACAAATCAGTTGATTTTATCCAAAAGGGGCGCTACAATGGAAACGATCACAAGCCGCGAAAACGCTAAGATCAAATACGCCTGCGCGGTGCGCGACTCAGAAAAGCAGCGCGCCGCCGACGGGCTTTTCTTTGCCGAGGGGCCGAAGCTCTGCCTGGAGCTGGCCAAAAGCTGCACGCCGCGTGCGATGTACGCCACGGCGGCGGCGCTGGCCAAAACGCCCGAGCTGGCCCAATTCGACCCCGCCGAGATCGCGCCCCATGTGGCCGAAAAATTAAGCGGCACCAAATCCAATCAGGGCGTGTTTGCCCTGTTTGAAACGCCCGTGCCGCCCGCGGACACGCTGGACACGGCCCGCCGCATTTTGATGCTGGAGGGCGTGCAGGACCCCGGCAACGTGGGTACGCTGCTGCGCAGCGCTGCCGCGTTCGGCTTTGATGCCGTCGTACTGGGGCCGGGCTGCGCGTCGCCGCTGTCGCCCAAGACGCTGCGGTCCTCGATGGGCGCGGCGGGGCGGCTGCCGACGCTGCACAGCGACGATCTGCCCGCCGCGCTGGCCGCCCTGCGTGCCCGCGGCGTGACGACGCTGGCGACGGCGCTCTACCGCTCCCGTCCGCTGGACGAGGCCGGGAACGATTTCCCGGGCGGGCTGTGCGTCGTCATCGGCAGCGAGGGGCAGGGCCTGACGGACAGGACCGTCGAGGCATGCGACATGGCCGTCCGCATCCCGATGACAGACCGCGTCGAGAGTTTGAACGCGGCAGTGGCGGGCAGCGTCCTGCTGTGGCATTTCAGGGGTGTGTGAAAACGCAGATACAGGCGTAGGGGGAGGCGTCGGCAACCATGGACAAAACACTTGCCTGGCTCTGGCTGGCGGATGCCGTCGGCTCGGGCTGCCAATATGCGCAGGAGCTGCTGACGCTCTACCCCGACCCGGCGGAGCTGTACGACGCCCTGCGTGCCGGGACCGAGGCCCCGCCCGCCTGCCTGACGCCCCACGCGCTGGCACAGCTGCAGGACACGACGCCCTTTGATTATGAGGAACGGCTCGACCACTGCCTGCTGTCGGGCATCGACGTGCTGACGCCCGACGAGGGCGCATACCCGGACCGTTTGCGGGACCTGCCCGACCTGCCGCTTGCGCTCTACGTGACCGGCGACATCGCCTGCCTGAACGGGCGGCGGTACGCGGGCATGGTGGGCACGCGGCGGCCCAGCACCTACGGGCGGCAGGCCGCGTTTGACCTGTCACTGGCGATGGCGCGGGCGGGCGTCGTGCTCGTCAGCGGCCTGGCCGACGGACTGGACAGCGAGGCACACCGCGCCGCCGTGCAGGCTGATGTGCCGACGGTTGCCTTTCTGGGCACGGCCATCGACAAGACCTACCCGGCCTCCAACGCGAAGCTGCGCACCGCCATTGAGAAGGGCGGCGGCGCGGTCTGCAGCGAGTATCCGCCCGGCTACAGCGGGCGCACGACGGGCACTTTTCTGGCCCGCAACCGGCTCATTGCCGCGCAGAGCGAGGCGCTCTGCGTCGCCGAGGCCCGCACCCGCAGCGGCACGCTGAACACCGTCGGCCACGCCGAGCGGCTGGGCCGCCCCGTGCTGGCCGTGCCGGGCAGCATCTACAGCGCTTTGAGCGAGGGCACAAACGAGCTGCTGCGCACCCATCGCGCCGAGCCGCTCTGCAAAGCCGCGGACGCGCTGGATATACTGGGTATTGGCGCGGAGACCGCCGCCCCGGCGCAGCAGCGGTTTGACCCGGCCACGGTCAGCGCCGATGCGCAGGCCGTCTACGCCGTGTTAAAGCCCACGCCCCAAAGCATCGACGCCCTGTGCGCCGCCGCAAGCCTGCCCGCCGGACGGGTGCTGGCGGCGTGTACCGAGCTGGAGCTGATGGGCGGAGCCCAGGCGCAGCCGGGGAGAAGATATATTGCAGTATAATAGATGAAGGCAGTGGCAAGGTGCCCGGGCGGATATGGAATCCGCCCCTACGGCTGTAGGGGTCGGCGTCCTCGACGACCCGGGGCGTTTGTGGCGGCGATAAGCTGGCGGGCGAACAATGTTCGCCCCTACAGGCAACGCTCGGAAGTATGCGTGTCATCTAAATTTAAACATTGAGGTAACTTATGCCAAAATTAGTCATCGTGGAATCCCCTGCCAAGGCCAAGACCATTGGCAAGTATCTGGGCCGCGGCTACAAGGTCACGGCCAGTATGGGCCATGTGCGCGACCTGCCCGCCAGCACGCTGGGCATTGATGTCGAAAATGGCTATACACCGAAATATATCACCATCAAGGGCAAACAGAAGCTCGTCAAGGAGCTGAAGGCCGAGGCCAAAAAGTGCGACGGCGTCCTGCTGGCAACCGACCCGGACCGCGAGGGCGAGGCCATCAGCTGGCATCTGGCGAACATTCTGGGGCTGGACCCCAGCGCACCCAACCGCGTGACCTTTGACGAGATCACGAAGAAGGGCGTCAAGGAGGGCATGGCCCACCCGCGCGCCATCAATATCGACCTGTTCAACGCCCAGCAGGCCCGGCGTGAGCTGGACCGTCTGGTCGGCTACAAATTGAGCCCGTTCCTGTGGAAAAAGGTCCGCCGCGGCCTGTCCGCGGGCCGCGTGCAGAGCGTGGCCGTGCGGCTGATCCGGGACCGCGAGCTGGAAATTGAAAACTTCAAGCCCGACGAATACTGGAACATCGACGCGCTGCTGAACCCGCAGGGCGAGAAGGGCGAGTTCACGGCCCGCCTGGCCGCCACCGCCGACGGCAAAAAGCTGACCGTCACCAATAAGCAGCAGGCCGACGGCATTCTGGCCGCGCTGGACGGCAGGAACTATACCATCACGAAGATCGAAAAGGGCAAGCGCCGCCGCCAGCCCTCGCCGCCCTTCATCACGTCCACCTTGCAGCAGGACGCGAGCCGCGCGTTCGGCTTCTCGGCCACCCGCACGATGCGCGCTGCCCAGACGCTGTATGAAGGCGTGGACATTGCGGGCCACGGCACGGTGGGCCTTATCACCTACATGCGTACCGACTCGCTGCGCATTGCCGCCGAGGCTCAGGCCGCGGCCAAGACCTTTATTGCGGAGCGCTGGGGCGACAACTACGTCTGCAAGACCGCCCGCAAGTGGAAAAGCCGCTCCGCCACCGCCGCGCAGGACGCCCACGAGGCCATCCGCCCGTCTATGCCCGAGCTGACCCCCGACGAGGTCGAGCAGAGCATCAGCGGCGACACCGCAAAGCTCTACCGCCTGATCTGGAGCCGCTTTATGGCCAGCCAGATGGCCGACTGCATTCAGGACACCGTCTCCGCGTCCATCACGGCAGGGGACTACCTGTTCCGTGCGTCGGGCTTCCGCGTCTCGTTCGACGGCTTCACCGCGCTGTACGAGGAATCCACCGACGACGCCAAAAAGAAGGAGACCGCCCTGCCCCCGCTGGAGGAGGGCCAGACCCTCAAACTCAAAAAGCTGACGGCGGACCAGAAGTTCACCCAGCCGCCGCCGCTTTACACCGAGGCCACGCTGATCCACGCGCTGGAGGAAAACGGCATCGGACGCCCGTCCACCTATGCGCCCATCATCACGACCATCGTGGACCGCGGCTATGTGGAGAAGGACCAGAAAAAGCTGAAAACCACCCCGCTCGGCCAGGCCGTCAACACGGTCATGATGGAGCAGTTCCCCGACATCGTCAACGTGAAATTCAGCGCTGACATGGAGAAAAAGCTCGACGTTGTCGAGGCCGGCCAGGCGGACTGGGTCAAGACCATCGACGACTTTTACCAGGGCTTTGAAAAGAGCCTGGAGCAGGCCGAGAAGAATATGGAGGGCAAGCGCATCAAGGTCGAGGACATCCCCACAGATGAGATCTGCGAAAAATGCGGGCGGCCCATGGTCATCAAATCTGGCCGCTACGGCAAGTTTGTGGCGTGCTCGGGCTTCCCGGAGTGTCGCAACGCCCACCCGCTGGTCAAGGACACGGGCGGTCTCTGCCCGCTGGACGGCGGCCACATGCTGGTGCGCAAGAGCGCCAAGGGCCGCGTCTACTACGGCTGCAGCAACTACCCCAAGTGCAACTATATGACCTGGGACGAGCCGGTGCCCGAAAAGTGCCCCCAGTGCGGCAGCACTCTCTTTAAAAAGAAGGGCCAGCTGTACTGCGCCAAAGAGGGGTGCGGGTTTGTGAAGGCGATTGAGAAGAAATGACCGCTTTCGGCACTTCTGTAGGGGTCGATGCCTGCATCGACCCGCGGACAGGCTGCCGACTTGCGGGCGGATGCGAGCATCCGCCCCTACAACCTGCGGAAAACAGAGACGTTACGGAGAAACTATGCAAGTGAAAATCATCGGTGCCGGTCTGGCCGGCTGCGAGGCGGCGCTTTGGCTGGCGGACCGCGGCGTGCAGGTCGAGCTGTACGAGCAGAAGCCCGCAAAATATTCCCCGGCCCATAAAAGCGCGGGCTTCGCGGAGCTGATCTGCTCCAACTCGCTCAAGGCCGAGCGCCCCGACTCCGCGTCGGGCCTTTTGAAAATTGAGATGAAGATGATGGGCAGCCATCTGTTGGACGCCGCCGAGACCGCCCGCGTGGCGGCAGGCGGTGCGCTGGCCGTGGACCGCGATGTGTTTTCCACCGCCGTGACCGAAATGGTGGAAAACCACCCCAACATCACGGTCCGGCGCGAGGAGGTCACGGCGCTGGACGAGAGCGCACCCGTGCTCGTCGCCAGCGGTCCGCTGACCGAGGGCGCACTGGCACAGGCTGTCGCCGCGCTGACCGGCGACCATCGGCTGAGCTTTTATGACGCTGTCGCGCCCATCGTGACCGCCGAGAGCCTTGACTATGACAAGGTTTTTGCCGCGTCCCGCTATGGCCGCGGCGAGGCGGACTACCTGAACTGCCCGTTCAATAAAGAGGAATACGAGGCGTTCCACGCGGCGCTCATTGCCGCCGAGCGCGCGCCGCTCCACGACTTTGACGGCGACCTGACCGTCTACGAGGGCTGTATGCCGATTGAGGTCATGGCCGCCCGCGGCGCGGATACGATCCGGTTCGGCCCCCTGCGCCCCGTCGGTCTGCGCGACCCGCGCACCGGCCACCGCCCCTGGGCCGCCGTCCAGCTGCGTGCCGAGAACACGGCCCGCACGCTCTATAACCTCGTCGGCTTCCAGACCAACCTGAAATGGGGCGAACAGAAACGGGTGTTCAGCATGATCCCCGGCCTGGAGCACGCCGAATTTGTGCGGTATGGCGTCATGCACCGCAACACCTTTTTAGAAAGCCCGAAAGTTTTGACGAAGCAGCAGTTCTTGAAAGAACATCCCAACGTGTTTTTTGCAGGGCAGATCACCGGCTTTGAGGGCTATATGGAGAGCGCGGCGTCCGGCTTGCTGGCGGCGCACCAGATGCTTGCACGGCTCAAGGACCGTGAGCTGCCGCCGCCCCCGGCGGCAACGATGTGCGGCGCGCTGCTGGACTACATCACGACGCCGAACAAGGACTTCCAGCCGATGGGTGCGAACATGGGCATCCTGCCCCGCACCGAGGAGATCAACACCATCCGCGACAAGCGCGAGCGCTACATGGCGCTTTCGCAGGCCGCGCAGGACGCCATGCAGGCGTGGGTAAAGGAGTACGAAGCATGAAAATTTTAGTGGATGCCATGGGCGGCGACAACGCCCCGCTGTGCGTTTTGCAGGGCGTGAGCCAGGCCGCGGCGGAGTTCGGCGACGGCATGGAGCTGGTGCTGCTGGGTGAGGAAAAAGCCATCCGCGACTGCGCAAAAGAGAATAAAATCGACCTTGCACCGTTTGAGATCCTCAACTGCACCGAGACCATCGACATGCACGATGACCCGGTCAAGGCCGTGCGCCACAAAAAGGATTCCAGCCTTGTGAAGGGTCTGACCATGCTGAAGAACGGCGAGGCCGATGCCTTTGTCAGTGCCGGCTCCACCGGTGCGCTGCACGTCGGCACCAGTCTCATCGTGCGCACGGTCAAGGGTGTCAAGCGCCCGGCGCTGGCCACCCCGATGCCAGGCGCCAAGCAGAACTTCCTGCTGCTGGACTGCGGTGCGAACGTCGAGTGCCGCCCCGAAATGCTGAACGCCTTCGGCACGATGGGCAGCGTCTACGCCGAGAAGGTCATGGGCCGCGAAACGCCAAAGGTCGCGCTTGTCAACAACGGCGCGGAGGACACGAAGGGCACGCCGACCTACCGCGAGGCCCACAAGCTGCTGAAGGCAAACCCCTGCATCCACTTTGCGGGCAACATCGAGCCGCGCTACATCATGGACGGTGACGTGGACGTCGTCGTCTGCGACGGCTTTGTCGGCAACGTCGTGCTGAAATTGACCGAGGGCGTCGCCAAGACGCTGCTGGGGATGCTGAAAAAAATCTTCTTGCAGAACCTGATCACCAAGCTCAGCTATCTGGGCATCAAGGGCGGTCTGGGCGAGCTGAAACGTATGATGGACTCCGAGGAGGTCGGCGGCGCACCGCTGCTGGGCGCCGCGAAGCCGGTCATCAAGGCGCACGGTTCCAGCCACGCCAAGGGCATCAAGAACGCCATCCGTCAGGCCAAGCTCTGCGTCGCCAACGACCTGTGCGGCACGATGGAGAAGGCGCTGGCAGAGGTGGCCGCACAGAAGGAAGAAGCAGACGCTTAAAAGGAAAGCTGCCCTGTAGGGGCCGGACATGTCCGGCCCGCGGCATAAAAAATACCGCCCGTAAAAGGGCAATCGAGATAAGGTTGAGGGCCGGGCATGCCCGGCCCCTACGGACTAGCCGGAAAGGTGAAAGAATATGGCTCACAAACCGGAAGAACTGCAGGAGGTCCTGCACTATACATTCAAAAATCCTGCGCTGCTGCGCATTGCAATGACCCATACCAGCTATGCCAACGAGAGCAAGGTCGCCACGACCCACAACGAGCGGCTGGAATTTCTGGGCGACAGCGTGCTGTCCGTCGTTGTAGCGGACTATCTGTTCCACCAGTCGGGCCGCCCCGAGGGCGAGCTGACCCGTATGCGCGCCAGCCTCGTCAGCGAGGATGCACTGTTCCAGTTCGCACAGGAAATTCAGCTGGGTGAGTATCTGCGCCTTGGCCACGGCGAGGACCTTGGCGGCGGACGCAGCCGCCCGAGCGTTGTCTCCGATGCGTTCGAGGCGGTCATTGCCGCGCTGTATCTGGACGGCGGCATGGAGGCCGCGCGCAATTTTATCCTGCCCTTCATCACCGAGGGCAAGACCGCTGAGGACGACTACAAGACCCGTCTGCAGGAGGTCGTTCAGCAGGACCCGTCCGCCGTGCTGAAATATGAGGTCACCGGCGAGACCGGCCCCGACCACAACAAGCAGTTTACGGTCTGCGTCTGGCGCAACGGTGAGCTGCTGGCCGAGGGCCGTGGCCGCAGCAAAAAAGCCGCCGAGCAGCACGCAGCAAAGGTGGCGCTGGAAAAGCTGCAATAAGTGACGCCCTGTAGGGGCCGGGCATGCCCGGCCCGCGGCATAGAAATCGCGACCCGTTTACGGGTACATAAGGCGAGGTTGAGGGCCGGGCATGCCCGGCCCCTACGACCATTTTAAGAATTTTGAAAGGTACCCATGGAATGCGCCTGAAAGAACTGGAAATCCAAGGCTTCAAATCCTTCCCCGATAAGACAAAGATCGAGATCGGCGAGGGCATTACCGGCGTTGTCGGGCCGAACGGCTCGGGCAAGTCGAACATCTCCGACTCCATCCGCTGGGTGCTGGGCGAGACCAGCTCCAAGCAGCTGCGCGGCAGCGGCAAGATGGAGGACGTCATCTTCGGCGGCACCCAGTCCCGCGGTGCCATGGGCTATGCCTCCGTCGCGCTGACCATCGACAACAGCGACCACGGTCTGGACATGGACGCCGACGAGGTCACGATCGGCCGCCGGTACTACCGCAGCGGCGAGAGTGAATACTCCATCAACGGCCAGAACGTCCGCTTAAAGGACGTGTACGAGCTGCTGCTCGACACCGGCATTGGCCGCGATGGCTATGCCATCGTCGGTCAGGGCCGCATTGCCGAGATCGTCGGTGCAAAATCCGCGGAGCGACGCGAAATTTTTGAGGAAGCGTCCGGCATCGCCAAGTACCGCTACCGCAAAAACGAGGCCGAGCGCCGCCTGGACGCCGCCGAGGGCAACTTAGAGCGCCTGCGGGACATTCTGGGTGAGTTGGAAAAGCGCGTCGGCCCCCTGAAACGCGACAGCGAGAAGGCCCAGCAGTTTCTGGAATTGAGCGAGAAGCGCAAGACGCTGGAGATCACACTCTGGGTCGATGCCATCCGCCGCGCCAACGACTCGCTGCGCGACCAGCAGCGCAAGTACGAGGCCGCCCAGGCCGACTATGACCGCCTGAGCCGCCAGCTGGACGAGTTTGACGAAAAAAGCGCGTCCCTGCGTGCCGAGGCCCAGCAGCTGATGCTGGCCGTCGAGCAGGCCAACGCCGACATCCGCGCCATCACCGAGGCAAACGCCGGCAGCGAGAGCGAGATCGCCGTCCTGAAAAACGAGAGCGAGCACAGCCGGTTCCGCATCGACGATGCTACGTCCGAATTGGAGCGCGCCGGGCAGGGCCGCGAGAGCATCGAGCGCGAGGCCGCGGACCACCGCGCCGCCATCGAGACGCTGAAAAGCGGCATGGCCGGACTGGACGCCCGCGTGGCCGAGCTGCGCGAGGCCCTGCGTGCCCTTGAGGAAAAGGCCGCTGCCAGCGGCGAGCGCCGCGACGTCATTGACGCCGCCATGGCCCGCCTGCAGGACACCGCCACCGCCGCCAGGGTCAGCGCCGCGTCGGCGCAGTCGGCAGGGGAGGCTGCGGCCAACCGCCTGGCCGAGGCACAGCGCCAGGCCGAGGAGCTGAAAGCCGGCGCCGCCGCCACCGACGAGGAACGCCGCCGCGCCGAGCGCCGCTTTAAGGACGCCGAGGAGGCCGTGACCCGCAACGACAACATCAAGGCGGGCCTGAAACTGAAATTGGACAGCCGCCGCCGTCAGCAGGCCGAGGCTGCCGACAACCTGCAGAAGGCGGACCGAGAAAGGTCCGCCGCCGCCCAGCGCATCCACATTCTGGAAGATCTGGAGCGCAACATGGACGGCTACCAGCAGAGCGTCAAGGCCGTCATGCGCGCGGCGGGCGGCGGGCGGCTGCGGGGCATCATCGGCCCCGTGGCAGGCATCATCACCGTCGAAAAGGGCTACGAGACTGCCATTGAGACAGCGCTCGGCTTTGCGCTGCAGAACATCGTCGTCGAGGATCAGGGCTGTGCCCGCGCCGCCATCGGCTTTTTGAAGGACGAGCGCGCAGGCCGCGCTACGTTTTTGCCGCTGGACACCGTGCAGGGCTCCCGCTTCACGGGCCGCCTGACCGGCACGGCGGAGGTCGCCGCCGATCTGGTCAGGACAGACCCGAAATATCAGCATATCATCGACAATCTGCTGGGCCGCATCATCGTGGTCGAGGACCTGACCGAGGCGTCCGCCGTGGCGCGGAACCTCGGCTACCGGAACCGCATCGTCACGCTGGACGGCCAGGTCATCAACGCCGGCGGTTCGTTTACCGGCGGCTCCACCGCGCGCAGCGTGGGTGTGTTCAGCCGCAAGCAGGAGCTGGATGAACTGCGCACCCGTCTGGTCAAGCTGGAGAAAAAGCGTGCCGATGCTGAAAAAGAGCTGGAAGCCCGCAAGGCCGAGGTGGATAACCTTACCGCCCAGCTCTCCGGCGCCGAGGCCGAGGGCATGAATGCTTCCTCCGAACGGCTGCGCGCCTCGCTGGAGCTCGATCGCCTGACCGCCGCCGTGGCCCAGCATGAGGAAAATACCCGCAGTCTGGCCGCCGAAATTGAGGCCCAGCAGGCCGCCGTGACCCAGAACGAGACCGCCTGCGCCGAAGCCGAAGCCGCCCAGGGCAAGGCCGAGGCCGAGTTGAACACCTACAATGCCGAACTGGCCGAACTGGGCGAGAGTACCGGCAGCCTGACCGCCGAGCGGGAGCGCATCACCAACGAATTGAGCGAAAACCAGATGCAGCGCCTGGCCAACGAGAAGGACATCGGCCTGCATGAGGCCGCTTTGGAAGGCCTGCAAAGCCGCACCGGCGAGGCCGAAGCCCGCGCCCGCGAGCTGAACGCCGCCATCGAGGCCGCCAAGGCCAAGATCGAAGCCAACGCCTTAAAGATCGCCGAGATCGAGCGCACGCACATGGAACGGTTTCGCGGCCTGTACGACACGATGAAGGACGGGCACATTTTCGTCAAGGAGGAAGACACCGTTTGGCGCTGCATGGAATGCGGGCACATATATATAGGTAAGAAAGCGCCTAACCGGTGTCCGGTCTGCCAGCATCCTCAGGCGCTTTTCGAAATCAAGTGCGACAGGTATTAGCCGGATTCGTTCCGTGAATCCGTGAAAGGGAAGGCTTTCGGGCCTTCCCTTCGCTTTTCCCGCCGCTATATATACGGGCATTCGCCGCTTGTCCGGGGAATCGTGTTCCCGTTTCCCGCGAAGTCGTATCTCGGGGGAGTCGGATGCGGCGCGCCGGATATGTTCCTGCCCAGATGGATTCGACTGGACGGTAAAGGAGTCGGGGATGCTGCGCGCGTTAAAAAATTATTTTCCTGTTATTTTTATCCGCTTCCGGTCTTTTTTTAATACTTTTGCAGATTGTAATCCATTGGAAAAAGGCGGCCGGATACCGCCGCTAATTTGTCGTTTAAATTTTTAGCTGGTGAAATGACAATCGATGATTTTGATGTTTTGGTAGCCACAGAGGAGCACACCCGCTTCGCTCAGGCTATCTGCGACGAAATGGCCGAGTCGGCTAAGGCGCGCGGTACGGGTATTGCCAAGCGCACGGCCGATTACGTGTCGCGCAAGATGCGCGAGGGGAAGGCCGTAATCGCTTTCCACAAGGACGGGACCTGGGCCGGGTTCAGCTACATCGAGTCGTGGGGACACGGCGGGTATGTGGCCAACTCGGGTCTGATCATCAATCCGAAGTTCCGCAAGCTGGGGCTTGCGAAAGCGATCAAGACCAAGACGTTCTTCTTGTCGCTGAAGAAGTTCCCGGGCTCGAAACTGTTCGGCCTGACGACCGGTCTGGCGGTGATGAAGATCAACTCCGAGCTGGGCTACCGGCCCGTCACCTATTCGGAGCTGACCGACGACGACCAGTTTTGGGTCGGCTGCCAGAGCTGCGTCAACTACCCGATCCTGCAGAGCAAGCAGCGTAAGAACTGCCTCTGTACGGCCATGCTGTTCGATCCCGAGCACGACACGGTGAAAGTACCCATCGACAAGGCCTGCTCGAGAAGTAGACGAGTTTCGGAAAGAGAAGAAATATTCAGGTGCTCCTCCTTCGGTTTAATCAAACAAAAACGAAAAAGAGAAAATGAAAAAAGTAGTATTGGCCTTTAGCGGCGGTCTCGACACCTCTTACTGCGCTATCTATCTGGCTAAAGAAATGGGACTCGAGGTTCACGCGGCTTTGGCGAACACCGGCGGCTTCTCGGCCGAGGAGCTGGCCCGGATCGAAAAGCGGGCGTACGCCTTGGGCGTCAAGAGCTACGTCGCGCTCGACGTAACGCAGGATTATTACCAGCACGCGATCAAGTACATGATCTTCGGCAATGTGCTCAAGAACTCGACCTATCCGATTTCGGTCAGTTCCGAGCGGATCTCTCAGGCGACGGCTATCGCCCGCTATGCCCGCGAGATCGGAGCCGACTACCTGTGCCACGGCAGCACCGGGGCAGGTAACGATCAGGTGCGCTTCGACATGATATTCAATATCGTAGCGCCCGAAATCGAAGTGATCGCGTTAATCCGTGAGAAGCGCCTGAGCCGCGAGGAGGAAATCGAGTACCTGCGCAGTCACGGAGTCGATTTCGATTTCAAGAAGGCCGAATACTCGATCAATCAGGGTATCTGGGGTACGTCCGTAGGCGGCAAGGAGACGCTTACCTCCGGCGAGACGCTGCCCGAGGAGGCCTATCCGTCGCAACTGAAAGAGACCGAACCCCGTCGTGTGACGCTGACTTTCGAGCGGGGCGAATTCGTCGCGCTGGACGGTAAGCGTTACGACGACCGGATCGCCGCGATTCAGGCGTTGCAAGCCGTTGCTTCGCGCTATGCGGTCGGCCGCGACATGCACGTAGGCGATACGATCATCGGCAGCAAGGGACGCGTCGGCTTCGAAGCGGCCGCCCCGATGGTCATCATCAAGGCGCACCATATGCTCGAAAAGCATACGCTGACGAAATGGCAGCTTTTCTGGAAAGACCAGATTTCGGCCTTCTACGGCAATCATCTGCACGAAGGACAGTATTACGATCCGGTCATGCGCGACATGGAGGCCATGCTCGAGAGCAGCCAGCGGACCGTCAGCGGCGACGTGTACGTCGATCTGCACCCCTACCGCTTCGTAGTCGTCGGTATCGACAGCCCGCACGATCTGATGAGCAACCGCTTCGGCGCCTACGGCGAGACGATGAGCGACTGGACGAGCGAGGACGTGAAGGGCTTCGGCCGGATTTTCGGCAACCAGAATAAGATTTACTATCAGGTCAACAAGGAGAAGCTGTAGCATGAAGTGGGTCTGTCTGTTGATCGCGATCCTGACGGAAGTCGTGGCGACCGGCGCGCTCAAGGCGTCGCACTCGTTCTCGCGGCTCGGGCCCTCGCTGCTGACCGTCGCGGGCTATCTCGTCGCGTTCTACTGTCTGAGCCTGACGCTCCGCGAGATGCCGGTGGGCGTTGCGTATGCGATCTGGTGCGGCGTGGGTATCGTGCTCGTATCGCTGGCCGCCGCACTGCTGTTCGGGCAGAGGCTCGATATGGGGGCGATCGTCGGCATGGCGCTGATCATAAGCCGGCGTAATCGTGATCAACGTATTCTCCAAAACCGTCGAAAATCATTGATATGGTAAGAGTTGGCATTATCGGAGGCGCGGGATACACGGGCGGCGAGGCCATCCGTATCCTGCTGAACCATCCTGAAGCCGAGTTGGTATTCGTTCACAGCAACAGCAACGCGGGCAATCGCCTGTGCGACGTGCATGTCGATCTGCTCGGCGAAACGGATATGCGCTTCACGGGCGAGCTGCGTACCGACGTGGACGCGCTGCTGCTGTGCGTCGGGCACGGGGACGCGCGTAAGTTTCTGGAGGCGACGCCGCTTCCCGATTCGGTGCACGTGATCGATCTGAGTCAGGATTTCCGCTTGTCGGCCTCGTCGTCCATC
>ERZ857521.3337-NODE-3337-length-13361-cov-2.972268_pt1 | contig 13361 bp, 10 predicted proteins | sample MGYA00519701_ERZ857521 | MGnify/ENA primary metagenome ERZ857521 (study PRJEB31778, sample SAMEA3449346) | human gut metagenome | biome: human gut; feature: human-associated habitat; material: faeces | place: United Kingdom | collected 2010/2012 ...
AGCCATTCATGTTATTGTATGCGCCCATGTTCGGATCTGCATTATAACCATATGGCATATTGTTTTCCGGTGTCTGATCGTTCATACCGCCATCAGCACCATTCGGATTCTCCGGGAATCCCTGATTCATATTATTTTCGTTCATCTCATTTTCCTTTCGTTCTGATGAATATATAGCAGATCATCCATCTGCTTCGTTTTCATGTTTATTCTATATTAACTCCGACAATTCCTACATTAGTAGAAAACAGAGGATTTGTCAAAGATTTTTATCCAAACCAAGCTGACCGATCAGGCTCTTTGGAACATATGCTTCAACAAAGATTCCGTCCTCCAGATATTCTTCCGTCAGAACTTCGCCATATTTCCTTATCAGCCCCGGTTTCCCCGCATCCTGATAAGCAAATGTATGCCGGATATATGTCTTCTGCTCCCGCAGAACTTCTTCAACCTGTACCAGCAGATCATCGATTCCAGCACCGGTCTTTGCTGACAAATATACCATACGATCCGCGCGAAGGTCCTTGATCATCGATATATCCCCACCCTCCGGCAGTTTGTCAATCTTGTTGAACACTGTAATGATCGGATGATCCTTTTCCTCATCTACATTTAACTGTCTGAGTGTCGCATAGACCGTCTCCATATTCCGATCCCAGTTCGGGTCGGACGCATCCACAACATGGAGGATTACATCACTGTACTTCGCCTCCTCAAGTGTCGACTTGAATGCCTCCACCAGATGGTGTGGCAGCTTGCGGATAAATCCTACCGTATCCGTGAACAGCACCTGCTGTCCGGCGGGAAGTACAGCATTTCTCGTTGCCGGATCAAGCGTTGCAAATAACTTATCTTCTTCCAAAACACCTGCGCCCGTCAGCTTATTTAACAGAGTTGACTTGCCGGCATTTGTATATCCTACAATACTTACAACCGGAATCCCCGTCCTGTTCCGCTGCTTTCTCTGTTCTGTCCGTCTGCCTTCTACCTGACGAAGATCCGCTTTCAGCTTCGAGATCCTGTCTCTTATCACTCGACGGTCGATCTCCAGCTTCTTCTCACCGGGACCTCTGGTTCCGATTCCTCCTCCAAGCCTCGACATAGCCTTACCAAAGCCCGCCAATCTGGTCTGCTGGTACTTTAACTGCGCCAGTTCTACCTGAATCTTGCCTTCACTTGTAGATGCTCTTGCCGCAAAGATATCCAGAATGATCAATGTTCTGTCCATTACTTTTACATCCAGTTCATCCTGCAGATTCTTCATCTGTGCCGGAGAAAGTTCATCATCACATACGATTCCTGTCGCCCTAAGCTCCCAGATCATACTTTTCAGTTCTTCAATCTTTCCTTTTCCGACATAGGTTCCCGGATGTTGCTGTTCTCTGTTCTGAATGACCATTCCGACGGTCTCAGCTCCTGCCGTGGACACCAGATCTTTTAATTCTTCCAGAGATTCTTTTGTATCATCCTGATCTGAAAGTGATACACCGACCAGTATTACTTTTTCTGTTTCATTTTTTATTTCTATCATACTGTTTCCATTTTCTATAGATTCATTCCATTTATCTTGTTTTCAGAAACTCGGCCTCTTTTTTTGCCGATTTGTCATTCGGATAATTTTCCAGATACTCTTCCAGTTTTACCTTTGCACTTTCCCAGTCTTCCATCTGTTCATATGCAACAATAATATTGTACTGCATCTCTTTTTTCATCTTTTTACCGGAATCTTCCTGTGCCAGGCCAAGATTATAATAATTTAATGCCTCTTTCGCTTCTCCGAGTTTCAGATCACAGTTTCCAATCATATTATAGATGGTTCCCGTCTTTTCGGCATCATTTTCCAGTGCTTTCTTAAAAGCTTTTCTTGCACCTTTGTAATCCTTCTTTTCCCATTTGGCAATTCCAATGCCACGATAGGCATCCCCGACATTTTTCTTCTTATCTACTGCCTGTTCAAACTGTTCGATTGCCTGATCATATTTTCCGTCTTCTAAGTATTCTACCCCTTTTTGGGATGAATTGCCGCAGGCTGTCAATAATACACCTGTGCAAACGACCATAAGTAATGCCTTAATTTTCTTCATACTTTCCTTATATTCTCCTCATCTACTCAATCTGCCAGTCAATTGGCTCTACTCCGTGAGCTCTCAGATAATCATTGGTCTGACTGAATGGCTTACTTCCGAAAAATCCACGATATGCGGATAACGGACTCGGATGCGGAGCTTTCAGGATCAGGTGTTTGGGATTCGTAAGCATCCTTGCCTTTCTCTGAGCCGGTGCTCCCCATAAGATGAAAACGATCGGACGATCCTGACTGTTTAATGCCATGATAGCTGCATCTGTAAATTCTTCCCATCCAATATCTTTATGCGAATTGGCCTGATGCGCCCTTACTGTTAATACCGTATTTAACATCAGGACTCCCTGCTCAGCCCACTTGGTCAGGCAGCCGTGATTGGGGATCGTACATCCCAGATCATCATGCAATTCTTTATAGATATTCACCAGTGACGGCGGAATATCTACTCCTTTCTTCACAGAAAAGCAAAGTCCGTGTGCCTGTCCTACATTATGATATGGATCCTGTCCCAGTATAACCGCTTTTACATTATGTAAAGGTGTCAGATGAAATGCATTAAAAATATCATCTGCAGGCGGAAATATCTGTCTTGTCCTGTATTCTTCGTTGACTGTTTCAAATAATTTTTTATAATATGGCTTTTTAAACTCTCCTTTTAGAGCATCCAGCCAGTCATTATTAATTGCTGCCATGTTTTACACTATCCTTTTTCCTCTTATCTTTGTTCATTCTTACAGACGAACGGATACACCTTTTCCTCTTAAATATTCTTTTACTTCTCTGATCTCCAGTTCCTTATAGTGGAATAATGATGCTGCCAGAGCCGCATCTGCTTTTCCTTCCGTCAGTGCATCGTAAAAATGTTCCAGACTGCCGGCACCTCCGGATGCGATCACCGGAATATTCACTTCCCCGGCAATTGCTTTCGTAAGTTCCAGATCATATCCGGCTTTTGTTCCGTCACAATCCATACTTGTCAAAAGGATCTCACCTGCTCCAAGCTTCTCCACTTTCGAAGCCCATTCCACCGCATCAATTCCTACATCGATCCGTCCGCCATTCTTATAAATATTCCAGCCACTTCCATCTTCCCGCTTCTTTGCATCAATTGCAACAACTACACACTGGCTGCCGAACTTTTCTGCTGCTTCTGATATCAGATTCGGTGTATTAATTGCAGATGAATTAATTGAAATCTTATCCGCACCTTCTCTTAAGAGTGCCTTAAAATCATCTACTGTACGGATTCCTCCGCCAACTGTAAATGGGATGAATACGTTTTCTGCCACCTTGCGTACCATATCTACCACTGTACCTCTGGCATCCGATGATGCTGTAATATCAAGAAATACAAGCTCATCTGCACCTGCTTTATCATACGCTTTTGCAATCTCAACCGGATCTCCGGCATCTCTTAACGATACAAAATTTACTCCCTTTACAACTCTTCCGTTATTTACATCCAGACATGGAATGATTCTTTTTGTATGCATAATGATGTCCTCCCTATAATTCCACAAAGTTCTTTAATATCTGAATTCCGATATCACTGCTTTTTTCCGGATGGAACTGGCATGCGAATACATTCCCCTGTTCTACCGAAGCATGGATATGTGTACTGTATTCTGTCGTAGCAGTTACAATTCCCTCATCTGCTGCTTTCAAATAATAAGAATGAACAAAATATACATAGGAATCTTCCGGAATCCCTTTGAATAATCTTCCATTATTCTGGAACTTCAAAGAGTTCCATCCCATATGTGGAATCTTAAGGCCTTCCTTATCCGGGATTCTTAGTATCTCACCTTTCAGAATTCCAAGTCCTTCCACGCCCGGCGTCTCATCACTTCGTTCAAATAATAACTGTAAACCAAGACAGATTCCCAAGAAAGGAGTTCCCTTTGCCGTCACATCCCTGATCACCTCATCAAGCCCATACTGTCTGAGTTTACTCATCGCATCTCCAAATGCTCCGACTCCCGGAAGGATCACTTTATCTGCATTCATGATCGTCTCTCTGTCTCTTGTGATTATTACTTCCTGTCCCAGAAGCTGCATGGCTTTCTCCACACTCTTTATATTTCCTGCATCGTAATCAATAATTGCAATCATCTTGTTATCCTGCCTTTCATATGTGGTATATCAGGGATATTGTCCCGGACATTCACTTTATATTATTTGTCAAGTGAACTGTTATGGTTTATTGTACATCAAGTTCAAACCAGAATTCAACTCCATTGTCATAATTCTTTACACCATACTCCTGGTTGAATGATTTCATAATTGCTTTTACGATTGAAAGGCCGATTCCGTTGCCTCCATATTCTCTTGTATGGGCCTTATCTACTTTATAGAATTTATCCCAGATATGAGGTGCATCTGCTTCCGGGATCGGATTACCGGTATTAAATACCGATACTCTGACTTTGCCGTCTTTTTGCACCATCTTCACTTCGATCACCATATCGCCGCTGACATGATGGCATGCATTACTTACATAATTTCTTACAACCTGCTCTACTTTAAACTCATCTGCCCACGCATAGATGTCCTCTTCTGTGTGCAACATAATCTTGGCACCTGCCTGATCCGCCATGATCTCCATACTCTGCAGAACGCCTTTGACCAGTGCCGTCAGATTAAATCGTTCAAACACGATATCTTCATCACCGAATTCCAGCTGGTTCAATGTCAGCAGATTCTTGACCATCTGATTCATCTTGGACGCCTCATCCATAATAACATCACAATAGAATTCCCGACTCTCCGCATCTTCATTGACTCCTTCTTTTAATCCTTCGGCATAGCCCTGGATCAGAGCGATCGGTGTCTTTAACTCATGAGATACGTTTCCTAGGAATTCGTTTCTCATCTTTTCCAGCTTATCTTTCTGTTCGATGTCTTTCTGCAGACTGTTGTTAGCTTTCTTAAGTTCAGAGATCGTGCTCTCCAATTTCTCTGACATCCGGTTAAAGTTCTCTCCCAGTTCTCCGATCTCATTGCTTCCGCCGCTGGTGTATTTCGCATCAAAATCAAGATCTGCCATCCGGTCGGATAATCTCGCAAGCTCCCGGATCGGATCTGTGATTCTTTTTGAGAAATACCAGATCAGAAGAATGGATACAACGATCAGAACACTTCCTATATATAATAAGAAACGATTGGATATCGACGCACTTTCACGCATACTTTCTACCGGACTTCGAAGCAGGAACTGACTGCCGTCGTCCAGACTTCCCCACATATCAACATAATAACTCTGATTCCACGGATCCCATGACTGGTTGATCTGATAGACATCCGTAGAATCCAGTGTCCGGCTTTCTTTTTGTGCCTGATTCAGAAAATATCCCATCATCTGATTCTTCAACATATTCTTGTCATGCACATTCGTATGCACATCATTATCCTTTTCAATTACCAGATAAGAAATATTATTCTTTTCAGCGAAATGAATGAGTGAATTATTCTTCTTTGTGCTGTCCCATTTATCTTCATTTGATACGTCATTTAATTTCTCATAAAGTTCTATGAAACGGGATTCCTTCTTACTTATATAATACGGCTCCAGAAATTTTCCGTTGATGAACATCAATGTCACGACCAGACAGATCAACAATCCTACAAAGGATGTGATCATCTGCGTCTTAATCGAATGATGTACACTTTTTATCTTCTGTTTCTTATCTTTACTTATGATCTTCATGCTTCATCAACCTCAAATTTATATCCCATGCCCCAGATTGTCTTAATGTAATTTCCCTTTTCTCCGAGTTTGCTTCTTAATTTCTTTACGTGTGTATCAATGGTTCTTGCATCTCCGAAATAATCATAATCCCATACATTATTCAAGATCTTCTCTCTCGATAATGCAATGCCCTGATTCTCTACAAAGTATGACAGCAGTTCGAATTCCTTGAAGCTTAATTCAATCTCTTTACCATCAATCTTCACCTGATGTGCGGCTTTATCGATTACAATTCCTCCTGCATCGATCTCGTCACCACCGCCTAATACATTGGCTCTTCTTAATATTGCATTGACTCTGGCTACCAGGATCTTCGGACTGAATGGCTTGGAAATATATTCGTCAACCCCCAGAGCAAATCCCTGTAATTCATCTCGTTCCTCTGACCTTGCAGTTAACATGATGATCGGCACTTTTGATGACTGGCGTACTTCACGGCATACCTGCCATCCATCCATTCTTGGCATCATCACATCCAGAATGATCAGTGCAATATCTTTTTCATCATAAAATACTTCCATTGCTTCCATCCCGTCGCCGGCTTCCAATACCTGATATCCTTCTCTTCCCAGGAAATCCTTCACCAGTTTTCTCATTCTGCTTTCATCATCTACTACTAATATTTTGATCTTATCCATAAGACCCGGCCCTCCTCTTAAATTTATATTTTCATGATATATTTTTCTTTGATCTTAATTATTATAGCAGAGAACTATGTAGCCTTTGTGAAGTTTCCGGTATATAGAATAAAAAAAGTACCCACAGTGTCATATTACTTATGTTACCATGGGTACTTTTTCTTAAGTTACTCTAATCTGTAATTTGTTGTTTTATACAACTCATACTATTCTTCATCTTCTCTTTTCTTTCTCTTAAGTGAGAATCCTCCGATTCCGGCTCCGAGAGATGTTACTGCAAGTCCTAGCCACGCAAACATGCCAGACGGATCTCCAGTCTTCGCAGCTTTTCCACTCTTCGTATTCGATGTGGATCCTGTCTTACCGGATTTGCCTGATGTACCGGTTGTTCCATTTGTATCGTTAACTTTCTGTCCTGCATCCTTTTTCACAAGTGCACTGATTGCTTTATTCAGCTTCTCAGTTGCTTTATCAACTGTATCCTGATCTTTCTTTTCTTTCAGTGCTGTGTCAGCCTCAGCCAGTGCTGACTGAAGTGCTTTCCAGCTGTCTGCTGTATAATCTGATTCGTTTAAAGCACCTGCTGCTTTCATTGCTTTTTCAAGTGCATCTGTTGATACTTCTTTCGTCGGCTCATCCGGTGTCGCTGCTTCCAGTGCGTCGATTGCTTTGTTCAGGCTGTCTGCTGCTTTATCAACTGTATCCTGGCTCTCTTTTGCTTCCAGTGCAGATTTCGCTTTTGTCAGCTCTGACTGAAGTGCTTTCCAGCTGTCTTTTGTATAATCTGATTCGTTTAATCCTTCTGCCTTTTCAATTGCTGCTGCAAGTTTCGTTATATCTACTTCAGATGGCGCCGGAGTTTCTCCCGGAACTTTGTATGTAAATGTAAGAGGTGTTGTATAACCAGTTGATGTAACCGTGATCTGGAATTCTGTTCCGGCCGCCGCATCTTTAAATGGCGCTGCATCTGTCACCAGCGTTCCGTCTTTATCAATAATCTTTACAGAACCTCTTCCACTTGCTGCATAATCGGTGCCGTTCACGTTTACAGATGTAATATTTCCGATATAAGTATTGAATGCTTCCTCATTACTGTTTTCTGCCACTGTAAGCTTTTTGTTATCTGCATCATATGTTGCCGGCATATCTGTTGTTGACAGAATGAATGTTGTTTTCAAATCTGCATATTTTCCATTTTTATCTTTTACTGTAAGTGTATATTTCCCCGGATTAATTGAAGAATCTGCTTTAAATGTTAATACATTGCCTTCTACTTTCACATTCAATCCTTCAACGGTGTATTCCGGATCAAAATCATCCCTAAGATTCAGCTCTATCGCCGTCTTACCAGCAGAAATATCTGCATCTGCAACCTTAACAGCATCCTCTGTTTTTGCAAATTTTACAGGGACATAAAGATCATTAACATCAATTGTATATAGACCATTTGTTGTATAATATTCAATACTGTCAATCGTCTTGCCCATCATAGATGCATAATGCGCTGAAGATGTCGGGCAACCATGTACTGACTCTGTATATCCAGTACTCCAAGCGAGCTCATTTCCTCTCCAGATGTTCTCCAGATGACGCATACCATAGGCAGTTCCATCTGTTGTCTTTACAACGACTGCATTTACATTAGAAGATGTAATCTTATCTTCCGGAAGTCCGTCCAGATTAAGCTGGTAATCTCCATAAGAAGACTGTGTTAACAATTCTGCCGTAACACCTGTCAGAGCTTCTGCTTTCTGTCCTTTAACCTCGCTGAATACAAGTTTTCCATCCTTGTCCATAGAAACTTCTTTGTAATTTGCAGGAGCCTCTGTCAATGAATAGTATGCATATGTCTCGTTTTCAAAAAGTGTATCTTTTCCTTCTAATGTTGTGGTAGATGTCTGTCCACGGTTCGTTACTGTAATATCAACTTTATCCGTATCTTTTACTTCTTTGTATTTTGTAAGATCTACGGAAGGATCTACTTTTACAGCAAATGTAATACCATCTATCTGTGATCCATCTGCATTTTCATGATAAGAACCACCTGCAAGTCCTGTGGTACGTGTCTTGTTCTTTGTTGCAGAAGTAAATACATCAACATCCACGTCATTGTTTGTTGTCTCTGATTTGTAGAATGCTGCATACGGGATGTTCATGAGAACATAAGTCTCTTTTTTCTCTGCTTTTACAAGTGCGTCGATTGCTGCATTCAGATGACTGGTTGCTTCATCAACTGTTGCCTGTGTATGTGGAGTTTTTATTTCATCTTTTGCTTCCTGAAGCTCTGTCTGCATTGCCGCCCAGCTGTCTGCTGTATAATCTGATTCCGTCAGACTTTCGGCTTTCTTAATTGCTGCTTCCAGATTTGTTGTACTGATCTCTTCTTTTGCATCTTTTACGATGTTTTCATCTTTTGCCTGGAAATTATATGTTACATCTTTATAACCCAGTGCTGAAATTGTAATTGTCCAGTATCCCGTTCCATCTGTTCCTTCCGGCAATGTACAACGCAGTGACTTGGTAAGTCCAAGCTGAATTCCCATTGATTTATGCATCCAGTTATCTGCTGCAAATTTTGTTCCGTATGTTGCTTTTGCATTCGTGTATGTACTGTCATCTCCATAGTATGTCCATTTTACACTCTGCATATTTGCTCCGAGGGCTCCGTAATTACCCGTCAGATCTACTCTTAAGAATTCTCCATAAGAGCCCTTTGCTTCTTTTACTGTAAGTCCTGCTTCTTCTGCTGTTGGTGCTGTTTTTAATTCCTGGCCTTCAATTCCAGATTCCGTTCCTGTCTCTTTTGCTGAGAAACTGAATGTTCCATCCGCATTCTTAGTTGCTGTCTTAAGTCCGTTTGTATTTGCTGTAACTTTTGCTTTCAGACCTTTGTATGACTGAAGTTTATTCTCGGCAAATCCTCCTGCAAGTTCTCCGCCATTTTCTACAACTTTATATGCCTTGCAGAACGCTTCATAATCTTCTGATGCTACTTTTACCGGTACATATTTCAGACCTGTAACATCATATTTTACCATCTTAGTTGTTGTTCCATCTTCTTCCGTGATTGCTCCACGATTAAATGTAATCGTCTTTCCATTTGTCAGAACAGCTTTATCTGACGCTGTCCAATATGAGACCTCATAAGATTTCCCGTTTTCAGCCTCTATGGTTGCTGCGCACTGATAACTTCCTCTGTGAAGTCCATGATTCACTGTTGGACGTGTTACGACATCAAATGCACCTTTATCTGACTCTCCTTTTGTATCCAATTCACTGGATGATGAACTGTCTCCTGCTGCCTGTACTCCTTCTGCTGCCCAGTATTCCGCCCAGCTAAGTCCTGCATAGACATATTTATATTCTTCTTTTACTGCTGCTTTCAAGTTATCAATTGCACTATCAAGATTTTTTTTCGCTGCATCGACTGTATCCTGAGATTTCTTTTCAGCGAGTGCTGTCTCTGCAGACGCAAGTGCTGTCTTTAACGTATTCCATGTCTCAGCTGTGTAATCACTTTCTTTTAATGCTTTTGCTTTCGTAATTGAAGCTTCCAGAGCTGCTGTATCTACAGTTGCTGCTGTACTTGCTTCTGGTGCTGACTGGATTGCTTCTAATGCCGCTTTTTTTATGGCATCAGATGATCTTGTTGCAGTAGATACGGTATCCCAACTATTAATTGTATCTTCTGTTGCTGACTGACCAGCTAATTTTGATTTTATTCCCTTTGATTTAGAATATGCTTTGTTAAAATATGAATCGTTACCAGACTCATAGCCATTTTCCGGAGTTACTACAATATCAGAAAACTTTCCATCTTTTACAGTCAAGGCTACTCGGACATCATATTCATTCCATTCATCTTCATCATCATCCTCTGTTCTTGTGACATGTGCAGTCTTCGTATATGTTCCATCTTTTGCCACCTGATCTTTCGTTACCGCCATCGCCGGTACCGCCGGACAAATGCTGGCTGCCATGGTCGCCGACATCGCAACTGCCATTACTTTTGTCTTCATTTCTTTCTTTTTCATAAAAGCCTCCTTAATGAAAATATTTATTATTAAGTTAGTATTTTCTAACTTATAATCAAAAAAAATTTTACTAATCAGACATGTGCGTTTTCCACACACGTCTGCATGTTATGTTATTTTATACGCCAAGCCAGATACATAATCCAAGTAATATCAAAGCTCTTAAGATTGTAAACCATATTTCATTGCCTCTGATCTTTTTCACTCCGCAGTGAATATTCTTCTTCGGACATGTATCTATACATTTCTGGCACTGGAAACAGTCGCCTTCTACTTTCCAGGAACCATCCGTCGGAAGTCCGATATTCGCCGGACATTTTCTGGAACATGCACTGCACTTTGGAATGCAGGATTCCCGGTCTCTGTGAAGTGCAAATGTCGGTAACACCGGAACCAGTGAGAATACAGCTCCCATCGGGCAGAAATTTCTGCAGAAAAATCTTTCCTCCAGACACATTCCGACAATCAGAAATACCAGAATGACCAACCCTATGAGATATCCATTCAGTTTAAAATTTCCTGCATGTATCATAGAAAATACATCCCAAGGACTTGTTCCCTGTGCTTTACTGTATACACCGCCATAGCACATAAATACGATGATTACCAGGATCACATATTTCAGATATACAAGTCTGTCTGCAATCCGGTCCGGAATCTGCACCGGTTTCTTTTTCATCTTTTTGCAGATCAGTCTGTATAATGCATTCACTCCATCGCCAAGACTTCCAAATGCACAGGCAAATCCACAAAAGAATCTTCCGAAAACAGCAGTATATACACACACCACAATAAGTACAGTAACAAATGATGTCAGCGCTACTTTTTCACCCGCACCAATCTGTGTAAATATATATTTCACACCTGCAAATGCTGCCGTGTATACCGACGGAATAAAGATAAAATACAGCAATTGGATGATTGCCCTTATCCATATATGTATCTTTTTCAATTGTTTTGCATTCATTTATTTTACCGCCTTTTCTAATGCCTGTTTTGTCGCATTCTTAATTCCTGTAGAACTGAAAGTCGCACCGCTGATCGTATCTACTTCTGCACTTTGCGCATCCAGAATCTTCGGTATAATATCTTTCGCCATAGTCAGATAAGAACCATCTTCTCCGTCAGCAGAGACAATATTTACTTCCTTAATCTTCTGCTTTTTTACTATTACTTCCACTTTAACAGTTCCACCAAATCCATCCGCTTCTCCGGTATATGTCCCGTCTTTATAAGAACCGTTTTTTGAATCCTCATCTTCTAAACTTTCCGTATTTTCGATTTTGGCATTCAGTTTTGCAATTTCCTCATCTTTTGCTCTGACTTCCAGCACGGAATTATATCCCAATATCAACCCGACGATCACTACAAGGCTCATCAGGCGCATCCAGAATTCTCTCATTCTTCTCTCTCCTTTAACTCAGTCTCTTTTTACTGTCTTTTTGCAGAAAGCAATGCGTTCTCACACGCATCCAGGATTGCTTTTGAAGTACAGGTTGCACCCGATACTGCATCAATTCCTTCTGTATTACCTTTCTCGATCAGCTGGCTTGTCACACCTTTTTTATTCGGTGTTCCGTTTGCAGCGCGAAGGATATATCTGTCATTCGATGAATCTCCGTCCCCTTTTACATCGGTAACAGCAACGATCTTGTCATCCCGCACCGTCACTTTCAATGTCAGATTATAGGCCGTGAAATCTTCATCTTCATCTGGTCTGCACAGCGCACGTCCTTCATAGATACCATTTTTATATACTGTAGTATCATCTTCGCCATCATCTTTTTTCTCCAGCAGTGCCAGTGCCTGGTTCAGATTCTCAAGAGCCTGATCCACATCTTCCTGACTGATCTCTGTCTTATCTGCATCAAGCAGCTTCTGTGCGTCTTCCATTCTGGTCTTAAGAACCGCATAGGTTGCTTCTGTATAATCCTCTTGTTTCAGTTCTTCTGCTTCTTTCATCGCTTTTTCAAGTTCTGAAGTATCAGCTTCTTCCTTATCCGGCTCCGTTGTCTGTCCGTTTGTTACCTTTTCTGCTTCTTTTAATGCATTCTTCACTGCATTTATGAGACCATTTGAACTGTAAGTTGCTCCGGATACTACGTCCACATCCGTACTCTGTTTTTTCATAATATTTTTTACTACATCCATTGCACGGTTAAAGAATTTTTCATCATCATGATTCTTTGTTACGAGTACTGCCTTGATTGATTTATCCTGAAGAACCACCGCTACTTCTATCTCACCGTTATACCCTTCTGCCGTTCCGTAATAAATACCTTCTTTATACGGGAAATTGCCTTTGACAGTCGTATTGTCTTCTGTCTTAGAAGTATCTTCCGTCTTCGCATTCACAGACTGTGAATTACCGCTTACTGCAGCCTGACGGAGTGCATCTCTTACTGCACTCTTAATTCCGTTCGAACTGTAAGTCGCCCCGGAGATTACATCTACATTTGTACTCTGCGACGAAATAATATTGCCGATCAATGCTTTTGCACGATTCAGATAACTGCTGTCATCATGATTCTCCACAACCTCAATAGACGCAATCTTTCCTCCGCTGATCACAACCTTAACTTTCAAAGTTCCTCCGAATCCGGTTCCTGTTCCATAATAGGTTCCATCTTTATACGCTGCCGCATCCTGTACATCAGCCAGTGACAGTGCACTTCCCTGTGCCGCTGCATTTCCGGACTGGGACTCTCCCGTCTCTCCACTGTCTTTTTCTCCTGTCAATGCATTCTTCACCGCACTGATAATGCCATTAGAGCTAAATGTTGCGCCAGACACCACATCCACATCCAGCGTCTGTCCTGCAATGATCCTGTCTATCACTGCTTTTGCACGGTTAAAGA
>ERZ857521.3345-NODE-3345-length-13328-cov-3.283960_pt1 | contig 13328 bp, 14 predicted proteins | sample MGYA00519701_ERZ857521 | MGnify/ENA primary metagenome ERZ857521 (study PRJEB31778, sample SAMEA3449346) | human gut metagenome | biome: human gut; feature: human-associated habitat; material: faeces | place: United Kingdom | collected 2010/2012 ...
GCTGCCCTCCACTACCACAAAGTCGGGCAGGCGGTTTCCATGCCGCTCCCAGGCCCGGCAGATCACCCGGGCAGCCCGTCCGCTGGATACGATGGGAGCCAGCAGCACCTTGCTGTCCCCGGCAATCTGGGGCAGTTCGGTGGGAAGCCCCGCTCCGGAGATAATGGCATCGGCACCGCCTTCAATGGCAGCCCGGACATAGTCCGCATAGTGCTGTACTGCCACCATCACATTCACGCCCACCAGACCGCAGCCTTTGGCGATCTCCTTGGCTTTGGCGATCTCTTCCTTCAGGCAGCGGCGGTTGACATTCAAGGGGTCGCGATAGAAATCAGGGTCACGGTAGCCGGGATGGGCAGCGGAGATCACACCCATACCGCCGCAGGCAGCCACTGCGCCTGCCAGGCCGGACAGGGAAATACCTACGCCCATACCGCCCTGGATAATGGGGATCGAAAGTTCTCGGTCACGAATTTTCATATTCAGTCACAATCCTTTGCAAGATCTTTTTTGAGCTGACAGAACGATGTATACATTTCCTCGAGGATCACAGCAGCCGGGCGGATTTCATGAAGCTGACCCGCTACCTGTCCTGCCATCAGCGAACCCTCCTTGACATTGCCGTCAAACACGGCCTTGCGCAGGGAACCCAGAGTATAGACCTCCAGCTCCTCCTTGGTGGCGCCGGCCCGCTCCTGACGGACATATTCCCGTGCCATACGGTTCTTGAGCACCCGTACCGGAGTGCCGCCGATGCGTCCGGTGACAATGGTATCGCTGTCCGAAGCATCCAGCACTGCCTGCTTGTAGTTCTGATGTACCGGGCATTCCTCCGATACCAGCAGGCAGGTACCCACCTGGACGCCGCAGGCACCCAGGGCATAGGCTGCCAGCATCTGGCGTCCGCTGGCGATGCCGCCCGCTGCCACCACCGGAATGGACACGCCGTCCACAACCTGAGGTACCAGCGCCATGGTGGTCATTTCACCCACATGTCCGCCCGATTCGGTGCCCTCAGCGATGACGGCATCCACACCCAGGCGCTCCATACGCTGGGCCAGAGCCACGCTTGCCACCACCGGCATCACCTTGATGCCCGCCTCCTTGAGAGCCGGGACATACTTGCCGGGATTGCCGGCGCCGGTGGTCACAACCGGGACTTTCTTCTCGATGACGATCTCCATGAGCTCGTCCACCTGCGGATGCATCAGCATGATGTTGACGCCGAAGGGCTTGTCGGTGAGTTCCCGGGCCCGGTCGATGTTCTCCCGGAGCTGTTCGGGCTTCATGCCGCCGGCGGCGATGAGTCCCAGGCCGCCCGCATTGGAGATGGCTGCCGCAAACTCACCGGTGGCGATGTTTGCCATACCGCCCTGAATGATGGGGTATTTGGTTTTGATGATGTCACGAATATCCATGGGGGTTCCTCCTACCAGTTCATCAGCACCGAACCCCAGGTGAGCCCGCTGCCGAAGCCAGCCAGCACCATGCGTTCACCCCGGTGCAGAAGCTCCTGCTCCTGCATATCGCAGAGTGCGATGGGAATGCTGGCGGCTGATGTATTGCCGTAAAATTCTATATTCTCATAAAAACGGGAGAGATCGGTGTGCAGATGCTTGGCGATACCCTCCACAATGCGGTGGTTTGCCTGATGGCAGACGATGTGATCCACGTCCGAAAGCGGTACACCGGCCTTTTCCAGTAGCCGGATGATGCTCTTGGGCACCGTGCTCACAGCGAACCGGAATACCTCCTTGCCGTTCATCGCCAGCGGCGTCCGGCTGCCGTCCGGGAGCAGCTGTCCGGCAGAGAGCACCTCCCGGTCTCCGGAGGCGCCCCAGTCAGCGGTGAGCTTGTCCTCGGAAGCCACTGCCACTGCCGCTCCAGCTCCGTCCCCAAACAAAATACAGGTGCCCCGGTCGGTATAATCCACCGTCCGGGAGATCACCTCCGCCCCGATGATCAGCGCCTTCTTCCCCGGCTCCATGCCGGAGAGCAGCGCCTCGGCGGTCACCAGGCCATAGATGAACCCGCTGCAGGCAGCGTTGAGGTCATAGGCCAGGATCTCCTGGGGGAGCCCCAGTTCCCGCTGCACCAGACAGGCCACCGACGGTGTCGCCAGATCCGGAGTAAAGGTGCACACCAGCACCAGACCGATTTCCTCGGGGCGGGTACCGGCACGCTCCATGGCCTGCCGGGCTGCCTCTGCCGCCATGGACACCACAGTTTCGTCCTTTGCGATGCGCCGCTGCCGGATTCCGGTACGGCTGGTGATCCATTCATCGTTGGTTTCCACCATGTGGGACAGCGCTTCATTGTCCAGGATCTGCCGGGGCACACATTTGCCCATTGCCAAGATCTTCATATCGCAATCCTTTCCAAATCTCAGGACCGGCAGTCGCCGATGGCCCTGAATTTTTTATATCGCTCGCTGCTGAGGGCGGCGCCGCTCCGGCTGCTGAGAAGCTCGACCTCTTCGATCAGCTGCTCCCGCAGATCCCGGTAGAAGGCGGTGCAGTCCCCGGTAAAGCCATGCTCCGGCTCAGGGATCACCCGGTCCGCTACGCCGCAGGCAGCCAGCTCCTGGGCGGTGAGCTTCATCAGCTCGGCTGCGTCTGCGGCCCGGCTGCCGTCCTTCCAGAGGATCGCCGCAAAGCCTTCAGGCGAGAGCACGCTGTATACGGCGTTTTCCAGCATCCAGAGACTGTTGGCAACCGAGATCGCCAGCGCGCCGCCGCTGCTGCCCTCTCCGGTGACCAGCGTAATCACCGGCACAGTCAGGCTGCTCATGAGCATGATGCTCTGGGCAATGGCCTCGCCCTGTCCGTGGCGCTCCGCCTCCAGACCGGGATAGGCGCCGGGGGTGTCCACAAAGGTGATCACCGGGCGTCCGAACTTCTCTGCCTGCCGCATCAGCCGCATGGCCTTGCGATAGCCCTCAGGCTGGGGCATGCCGAAGTTGCAGCGGACATTCTCCTCCAGGGTCTTGCCCTTGCGGTGACCGATCACTGTCACCGGACGGTCCCCCAGCATGGCAATACCGCCCACAATGGAACCATCGTCCATACTGGCACGGTCGCCCCGCTGCTCAAAGAAGTCGGTGAACAGGTGGTCGATATAGTCCTGGATATTGGGCCGATCCTTGGAACGGGCCAGCTGCACCCGCTCATAGGCACTGCGCTGTGTATCAGCCATTTCTGCGCACCTCCCCGCTGTGCAGCCGCAGCAGACGGATCAGTACCCCACGCATTTCACTCCGGGGCACGACCTCATCCACAAAGCCGCATTCCTGCAGAAATTCCGCCCGCTGGAATCCCTCGGGCAGCTTCTGCTTGATGGTCTGTTCAATCACTCTCGGGCCGGCAAACCCGATGAGCGCCTTTGGCTCTGCCAGGATAATATCTCCCAGCGAGGCAAAGGACGCTGTCACGCCGCCGGTGGTGGGATTGGTCATCACGCTGATATAAAGACAGCCTGCCTCTCCCAGCCGCCCGATGGCTGCCGAAGTCTTTGCCATCTGCATCAGGGAATAGATCCCCTCCTGCATCCGGGCGCCGCCCGAGGCACAGAAGATAATGAGCGGCAGTTTCTTCTTGGCGGCATATTCCGCCAGCCGGGTGATCTTCTCTCCCACGGCGCTGCTCATGCTGCCCATGATGAACCGGCTGTCCATGACAGCCAGGGCGGTACGGTAACCGCCGATCCGGGCAGTGCCGGTAATGACCGCTTCCCGCAGGCCGGTCTTCTGTTCAAACTGCTTGAAGACCTCGGGGTTTAAGGCCTCGCCCGCCGGAAGTCCAGCGGGTCCCGGGAGCGCACATTGCCGAACAGCTCCCGGAAGCTGCCCTCATCCACGGTGGCAGTCAGCCTGTCCCGGACACCCAGTACGCCATGGGCGCCGCAGTGTGGGCAAACCCGCAGCAGTTCCCGATACTTCCGGGAGAGGATCGGCTGCCCGCAGGACGGGCATTTGGTATACAGGTCATCGGGGACTGATTTCTCCTGCACGGTGACCTTCTTGTTCCGAAACGCCTTGAAAAGATCGATCTTTTCCCGGCGCCGGGCAAACATATCCTTTGTTTCCATCATCTCATCAGCTCACTCAAATGTCGCTCCACAAACGAGGTGGTAAACTGTCCGCGGACAAATTCCTCGTGGTGGAGGATCAGATATTGCAGTTCGGTATTGGTGTCCACACCCTCCACGATGAACTCCTCCAGCGCCCGGCGCATCCGGCGGATGGCCTCCAGGCGGGTGTCGCCGTGGACAATGACCTTGGCAACCATCGAATCGTAGTAAGGCGGGATAGCATAGCCCTGATAGACTGCCGAATCCACCCGGACACCCATGCCGCCGGGCAGGAACAGTCCCTCAATGCGTCCCGGACAGGGACGGAAGTCCTCCCGGGGGTTTTCGGCGTTGATGCGGCACTCAATGGCGTGACCGGTGAGATGGATCTCCTCCTGGGTGAAGGGGAGCTCCTGTCCTGCCGCAATGCGGATCTGCTCCTTGATCAGGTCGATGCCGGTCACCATCTCGGTGACGGGATGCTCCACCTGGATGCGGGTGTTCATCTCAATGAAGTAGAAGTTCCCGTCCTTGTCCAGCACAAACTCAATGGTGCCGGCACTGTGATAACCGGCAGCCTTTGCCGCCAGTACCGCCGCCTGTCCCATCTTCTCCCGGAGTTCCGGGGTCAGAGCACGGGACGGGGATTCCTCGATCATCTTCTGATTGCGGCGCTGCACCGAGCAGTCCCGCTCGCCCAGATGCACTACATGACCCTGCTTATCCGCCAGGATCTGGAATTCAATGTGCTTGGGATCGAGGATCAACTTTTCCACATAAACTGAGCCGTCCCCGAAGCAGGACTGGGCCTCTGCCGATGCGGTGGCAAAGGCATTTTCCAGCTCCTCAGGGGCATAGACCCGGCGCATTCCACGTCCGCCGCCGCCGGCTGTGGCCTTGATAAGCACCGGATAGCCGATGCGGTCGGCAATTTCCCGGGCGGCAGCGGCATCCGGCACCAGGCCATCGGAACCGGGCACCACCGGCACGCCGGCTTTCTGCATCAGTTCCCGGGCGGCTGCCTTATCCCCCATCCTGTCGATGACATCGGCATCCGGGCCGATGAACACCATGCCGCACTGCTCCACCAGCCGGGCAAACTCGGAGTTTTCCGAGAGGAAGCCATAGCCGGGATGGATGGCGTCACACCCCAGACGGGTGGCGGCACTGAGGATATTCTGCACATTGAGATAGCTCTGGGCGCTGGCAGCCGGGCCGATGCACACCGCCATATCTGCCAGATGCACATGCAGGGAGGAACTGTCGGCAGTGGAGTAAACCGCCACTGTTTCAATGCCCATCTCCTTGCAGGCACGGATGATTCGTACCGCGATTTCGCCGCGGTTGGCGATCAGTATTCTGCGGAACATATCAGACCCTCTTGAGATAGCAGAGCGGTGCGCCGTATTCCACCAGGTCGCCGTCCTTGGGGGCGATCTCGGTGACAATACCGTCAAAGTCCGCTGTGATCTCGTTCATCATCTTCATGGCCTCCACGATGCAGAGGGTCTGACCCTTCTGTACCCGGTCCCCGACCTTCACAAAGGGAGCCGCGCCCGGTGCCGATGCGGAGTAGAACACTCCCACTACCGGGGCAGTCACTGCCTCCCCTTCGGTCACGGCAGGCGCCGGAGCCTCAGGCACAGCCGGGGTCAGCTCAGCAGCAGCTTCCGCCTCCACCGGAGGCATGGGACGCAGTTCCGGCTCTCGGCGGCGGGAAGGCTCTTCCCGATGCGGGGGCTGTGCGGGGGTGTGCTCCTTGGACAGTACCAGGGAGAACGCACCGTCCTCCAGTTCCAGCCGGCAGATGTTCATGCCGTCAAATGTTTCCATCAGTTCCCGGATCTCTGCAAGTTTCATGCGTATTCCGCCTTTCCACTTCCGGCAGGGCCGGAAGATTTCGTCAAAATCTTTGAAATTCAAAGCTAAAGCGACAAAACAAGGTCTGCCGCCGATAAAGCGGCAGACCTTCCAGTTGCTTTTTATTTGCTTTCGATGAAGTCTACAATATCCTCGACTGTACGCAGCGAAGCATATTCCTCCTCGGCAATGGAGATGCCGAATGCATCTTCCAGCGCCATAGCCAGTTCCACCATCTCCAGCGAATCTGCACCAAAGTCCTCGGTGATATTCGAAGTGAGGGTGATCTCGCTCTCCTCGCAGTTGAGTGTATCTGCAATAATTGTCTTGACCTTTTCGAGTACCATTCCCTGCTGCCTCCTGTGTTCAAGTTTGGCTTTGCGCGTATTTCTTTTGAATTATAAAATATTGGAACTTAAAAGTAAATGCCTTCCCGCATAAATTAGAACTATTTCCAAGATTTTTTCGGATGGTTTTGCTTTGATTGGGCAAAATTGTGGGAAATTCTTCGGATTTTGTGCAGAAATGCAAATAACCGCTCCGCCTGACAGCATAACACAGCTTTGGCAAAACCTTTGTCGAACCGTCGGAGAAAACAAAAAAACAGGCCCTCTCCCCCATCGGGAAAGAGCCTGTTCTGAGGGTTAATAACCCAGCTTGTAGAGATTGGTATCGGTCACCAGATTGGAGAAATTGTACATCAGGAGGATCTCATCAAAGCCGCCCTCATTGATCAGCTGGCTCAGCGATCCTGCCAAATACCGCAGGTCCACAATGTGCACCTCATCATAATTGTAGAGCAGGAAGGGCGCAAAGCTGTTGGCATAGGAATCCTTGATGATCAGAATCCGGCTGGGCTCCTGTCCCTCCTCCACGGTGCGCACACCGCTCTTGATGACAGTATAGCCGTTGTTGCCCCGGAGGAAGGCGGCATACTTATCCCGCACCTCAAACTTCGAGAAGTCGTAATAACCGTCCTGTTCCTTGCCGTCGATGGTCACACCGGCATCCGGAATCTCGTAATAGGTGATGGTATCCGCCTGGGCATCAAACTTCTTGGCCTTACTGAAATAGGTGCCATAGAAGTTTTCCACTGTCTTGCCGTCCAGCTCGGAGAGCGCCACCGGCTCCTGTCCCAGCTGCTGCATCAGCTGGGCATAGGCATAATAGGCGCCCAGTGTGGTCCAGTGATGGTCGGTGCGGTAGTAGATATACTCGTCCTTGTGCTCGGTGAGCGTCCCGGAGAAGTCCACGATCCCGGCGCTCTCCGGTGCCTGGGCATAGGCCTCCTGGATCAGCGCGAGCTGATCGATCTGCTCCAGCCCCGCGGGGAGCTTCTCAGGCATGATGGCATAGGCATTGGGAATAATGGCAAAGGTCACATTGTCATTCTGGTGGTTGTTCAGGAAGGTCATCGCATAGCCGAGGTTGCGGTCATACTGGGCCCGCTGGTCCCCGGAAAGGGTGGTGAACTTCTCAAACATATAGCCGTCCTCGCCATAGGCGATGCCGTTGTTCTCGATCTTCAGGAGCATCGACTCACAGACCGATTTCAGTGTAATCCAGTCGTCCCGAAGCACGAACTGGTCGTTGATGTACTCCTCATAGTCCTGGGTCCATTCGTTGTTCAGGAACGCCTTCATGGTGAAAGGCGGCTTCTGGGCCAGGTATTTGTTTTCAAATTCCGAATATTCCCGGTCTGTCTGGGTCAGGTCAAAGAGTGTGTACCCGAACAGGAACAGGAAAAAGACCAGGACCACCGGATACCGGAGCAGTTGTTTTACTTGTTTCATGGGTCAGGCCTCCTTCATCAGAACCGGAAGTACAGGAACGGGTTGTAGGTGGCGTCCACCAGATAGGCAGTGGAGGCCAGGAAGATGGCGCCGAAGAAGATCAGGCAGAAGACATTGTTCTTCTCCAGGCGCAGGTAGAGCCCCTTGAGGGCCGGAGTGGAAAGCACCGTTCCCAGAATAAAGACCACGATATAGTTGCGCAGGTAGTAGATCCAGTCCACACCGCCCACCGGTACGAACATCCGGGTGAAGAGATCCCCCAGCATGCCAAGGTCGGTGACGGCAAAGAGCGCCCAGCTCAGCAGCAGGAAGAAGATCACATACACATGGGAGAAGATGCGGTGACGGTCCAGGAACTGACGGAAGCCCATGCGCTCCACCACCTGGGTCACAAAGAAGAAGAGTCCCCAGAATACAAAATTCCAGCTGGCGCCATGCCAGAAGCCGGTGGCGGCCCACACTACAAAGAGGTTGAAATAGAGCCGGGGCTTGCTGACCCGGTTGCCGCCCAGGGGGATATAGAGATATTCCCGGAACCAGGCGCCGAGGGTCATGTGACAGCGCCGCCAGAACTCACCGAAGCTGCGGGAGATATAGGGGAAATCGAAGTTCTTGGGGAATTCGAAGCCCAGCATCTTGCCGAGCCCGATAGCCATGAGGGAATAGCCGCTGAAATCGAAGTAGATCTGCAGCGAGTAGGCAAATACCGCCATCCAGGCCAGCGGTGTGGAGATGGAGAGGAATCCTTCCCCGGCGCCGATGGCTTCGATCTCGGTCCAGAGGGCGCCCACATTGTTGGCAATGAGCACCTTACTGCCCAGTCCCAGGATAAACAGCTTGATGCCGTCCTGGATCTGGGGCAGGTTGATCTGCCGCTCCTTGAGCTCCCGGTTGATGTCGGTATACCGCACAATGGGACCGGCAATGAGCTGGGGGAACAGCACCACAAAGGCGCCGAAGTCGATGATATTGCGTTCTGCCTTGACCTTGCCCAGATACACATCAATGGTATAGGACATGGTCTGGAAGGTATAGAAGCTGATGCCCAGCGGCAATACAAAGCTGATGGTGGGAAGGCTGAGACCGAACAGGGCATTGAGATTGCCCACAAAGAAGTTGGTGTACTTGAAGAATCCCAGCATGCCGAGATTGAACACCATGGAGTAGATCAGTCCCAACCGACAGATCAGCTTATTATCCCGATGGGATTCGATCAGACCGGAGGCGGTATAGTCCACCACAATGGATGCGATCATGATCGGGAAGTACTTTGCCTCACCCCAGGAATAGAAAATCAGGCTCAGAACGAGCAGAGTGAAATTCTTGAACCGCCTGGGAACCAGATAGTAGATGGCAAAGGCTGCCGGCATAAACCGGAACAGAAACAGAATACTGCTGAAAACCATTCTTGCTAAAACCTCTCGCGAATTTTTGCTATGTAGGCCGCCATACAGCGGCCCTGCCCTGATCAGGCAAAGGATTTGTTGATGATCTCGGTGACCAGCTTGTTTTCGCTGTCAAAGAGCGGAACCGTGGTGGAATCCGCCTCCAGGCTGTTCACCGCCACCAGAAAGGCATAATTGCCCCGGGTGATGATCTGCATATTCTTGGCACGGTCATAGGCATAGCCAATCCCGCTTTTTTCCATGGCAGTCATCAGATCTTCCCGATACTTTTCCAGTGTTTTTTTCACCGAGTCAATCTGACCGGGTTTGGCTTCGACAGCCAGCAGATTATCCGAATATCCGTCCGCGGTGGAATAATAGCCGTAATAATCCGCTACCTGATCGGTGGTAAGCCCATACCGGTCCCGAAGGACTGTATCGGTCACCTGTCCGGGCTGATAGATGCCGCCGGTTTCAAACTCCGCCTGAATATCCTCAATGATCGACTGGAGGGAACGGTTTTCCAGAAGCTGATCGCCGTTCATGGGCATAGAGCGTTCCATGCCGCTGCCCGACGATGAGGACAGATCCCCGGAACTGCTGGAATCCATATTCTTATCCCAGTTACAGGCTGTGAGAGAAGTGACCAGCGCCGCTGTGAGAAGCAATGCCGCATATCGTTTCATCATTCTGATTCTCCTTTGGCTTTCCGAATTAAAACTGACCGCAAAAAGGGTCAGTTTTATTCTTCACAGGAGCGACTGCTTTATGCTTCTGCCCGGACGGGACATACACTAAAAGTATAGGAGATTGCGCCGAAAACTGCAATATATCTGTGTAAAAAAATCCAGGTTTTCCTGCCGGAAATTTCCGCGGAAAACAAAAAAACAGAACAGTCCTGCTGTCAGCAGCTTGGACTGTTCCGTCTTGTTTCATATAAGGGATTCAGACCCGCAGGCGCTTATTCAGCGTCAGCAGCCTCCTCAGCCTCATCATTCAGCAGAGCCTTGATGGACAGGCTGATACGCTTCTTGTCGAAGTCGATCTCGGTGATCTTTACCTTGACAACATCGCCAACCTTCAGAACATCCGAAGGCTTGTTGATGCGCTCGTTGGAGATCTGGCTGATGTGGATCAGGCCGTCCACACCGGGAATGATCTGAGCAAAGGCGCCGAACTGGGTGAGAGATACGATCTTGGCCTCAACAACAGAACCAACCTCGTAGTTCTTCTTGAGGATCTCCCACGGATTGTCCTCAGCCTTCTTGTAACCCAGAGAAATCTTCTTCTTCTCGGGATCGATGTCCTTGACATAAACCTCTACTTCGTCGCCAACGCTGACAACCTGAGAGGGATGCTTGATCTTGCTCCAGGACAGCTCGGAGATGTGGATCATGCCGTCAACGCCGCCCAGATCAACAAAGGCACCGTAATCGGTCAGGCTCTTAACCTTGCCGTGGTATACCTTGCCAACCTCAACGCTCTCCCAGAACTGGTTCTCCAGGGCCTTCTTCTCATCCTTGAGAACGGCACGGATGGAGCCGACAGCTCTTCTTCTCTGACGGTTGTATTCCAGGATCTTGAAGCGAACGGGCTGCTTGAGCAGATCCTCGAGATTATCGTTTCTGGAACGGGTAGCCTGAGAAGCAGGAATGAATACCTTCACGCCATTGGTGAGAACCAGAACACCGCCGCGAACCACTTCGGTTACAACGCCTTCCAGAACCTCGCCGCTCTCGCAGGCTTCAGCAATCTTCTCGAAGCCGGCAATGGCATCGAGACGCTTCTTGGAAAGCATTACAGTGCCTTCCACATCGTTGACGCGCAGGACAATCAGGTCCAGCTTGTCGCCCTTCTGTACCAGGTCGGTGGCCTTGGCAGCCGGATCGTCTGTCAGCTCGGACAGCGGAATGTAGCCGGCATGCTTGGTGCCGATATCGACTGCTACTTCGTTCGGTGCAACGCTTGTAACGACGCCGGTTACCTTCTCCCCTGTATATGTACTTTTGAAGGAAAGATTGAGCATTTCCTCAAAGCTGAGATCATCAGTCAGAATGTCACTCATGGTTTTTTGTACCTCCTTAATTATGCGGGCCGGAGTTGAAGCTCCTGCCGTAATGCCGAGAGTATCCACACCGGCAAAATCTTCCGCACGCAGTTCCGCTGCTGTTTCCACCCAGACAGTGGGACAGTGCCTGGAACAGATGTCGAAGAGTTTGCCCGTATTGGAGCTGTGACGCCCGCCGACCACAATCATGCGGTCCACTTTGGCGGCAAGGCTCTCGGCCTCCTGCTGCCTACGCATCGTCGCACTACATATTGTATCAAAAATCTCGGCGTTTGTACACACTTTTTTTAGGCTTTTTACGATGTTTGCCCATTCTTTTACATTGAGGGTAGTTTGCGCCACCAAAATCACCCGTTTTTTAGGTAAATTTGGGTGATTTTCCATAAATTCCACCAATTCTGCGGCATCTGCAATCACAGCATAGTCGCCTTTGCAGTGCCCATAAATGGCCTGAACCTCCGGATGGGACACATCTCCCGCTATGAGTACCAGGCCCTCAGGGCCATAATCCTGGGCTACAATCTGATGGATCTTTGCCACAAACGGACAGGTGGCATCCACACAGGAAAGCCCTAGGGCAGCGATCTCATCATAGACGCTCTGGGCTACCCCATGGGAACGGATCACCACCTTGCGCCCGGCTGCCTCCTCCGGGGAAGCAATGGCCTCCACCCCCTTTTCCGCCAGTTCCTCCACCAGCTGGGGATTGTGGATAATCGGCCCCAGGGTGCAGATGGACTCCCCGGCCTCAATCAGGTCATAGACCATCTGGACCGCCCGGTTCACTCCAAAACAGAACCCGGCAGTCTTGGCTACCTCAATACTCATTCTTGCTCACCTCAATGCTCTCAAGCACCTTGCCGAACAGCAGCTGGGTGGCATTGCGCAGCTCCCGGGCCGAGGAGGACTCGGTGAGTCCCATGGCCTCGTAAGGGATCAGCTCGCCGTACCGGATCACGATCTTCCGGCGGAAGCCCAGCTTGCCCTCCCAGTATACCGAGCAGGGCAGCACCGGCGCTTCGGTGAGCCGTGCCACCAGCGCCACGCCCGACTTGGGACGCAGCGGCTCGCCGGTCTTGGAGCGGTGTCCTTCCGGGAAAATGCCCAGAATATCCCCCTCCTCAATGACCTTGCGGGAGTTGTCGATGGCGGAGGTGTCGCCAGCGCCCCGGTCCACCGGGAAGGTGCCGATGGTACGCAGTGCCCAGCCCAGAATGGGATTGCGGAACAGCTCCATCTTGCCCATATACCGCACCTGACCATGGGCCTTTTCCGCCAGGATAATCGGGTCGATCATCGAGCGGTGGTTGCTCATCAGGATATAGCCGCCGCCGGACGGGATATTCTCCAGTCCGTGATAATCCAGTTTATACCAGATGTTGAAGGCGATCATACAGATGGCCTTTGCAAAATAGTACAGCCACATTATGCGTTTCTCTCCTTGACGATGGTTTCAATGGCGGCAAGCACTTCTTCCGCGTTCATGCAGGTGCTGTCCAGTTCCACGGCGTCCTCTGCCTTGCGCAGAGGCGCCACCGCCCGGTTCTTGTCCTGCTCGTCCCGGAGATTGACCTCCCGGAGCAGCTCTTCAAAGTCCGCGTGCAGTCCCTTGGCCTCATACTCCGCCATCCGCCGGCGGGTACGCTCCTCTGCCGACGCGGTGAGATAGATCTTCACCTGGGCATCGGGCAGTACAACGGTGCCGATGTCCCGACCATCCATCACCACATCATGCTCCAGAGCCATATTGCGCTGGAGATCGAACAGGAATGCCCGCACCGTATCCATCGCCGATACACTGGACGCTGCCAGCGAGATTTCGGGGCGGCGGATCTCCTCCGACACATCCCGTCCGTTGAGCAGCACCCGCTGCACGCCGTCCACATACCGCAGCTCCACCCGGATCTGCTCCAGGGCGGCAGTCACCGCAGCCTTGTCCTCCAGCGGAACCCCTGCCTCGGTGCAGTAGAGTCCGATGGAACGGTACAGCGCTCCGGTGTCCACATAGATATAGCCCAGCTTCCGGGCCAGTGCCCGGGCAATGGTGCTTTTTCCGGCTCCTGCCGGGCCGTCGATTGCAATCGCAGTCATAGTTTTTCTATCCTTCCCATTGTGTCATCTCGCCCTCTGCCATGGACTGTGCTGCCAGGCGGG
>ERZ857521.3354-NODE-3354-length-13293-cov-3.805937_pt1 | contig 13293 bp, 9 predicted proteins | sample MGYA00519701_ERZ857521 | MGnify/ENA primary metagenome ERZ857521 (study PRJEB31778, sample SAMEA3449346) | human gut metagenome | biome: human gut; feature: human-associated habitat; material: faeces | place: United Kingdom | collected 2010/2012 ...
CCATGGCCATGACGCTGCCCAGCAAGGCCCGTTTGGTACTCTTGCGGTTTGTCATCGTATCTTCCTCCTATTTTTTTGCGTGTGCGGGTCTTGGCCGTTGGGCTTTGTGGGGGATGCTGCAAAGGGGAATGCGGATTGCCACGTCGGGGCTGCGCCCCTCCTCAGAACGCCACTCCCTTTGGTCCCCCTTATCGTTTCAGATGAAACGATAACCGCCCATGGGCGTCCCGGCGTACACATGGATGTGCATATCATAGCACCATAACCGAAAAAGCACAAGGCCATTCTCACAAATTTTCGTCATTTTCTTCAAAAAAGCGCCTCAGGCAGCAAAAAAACACCGCAGGGTGGGGAAATTCCCCGTCCTGCGGTGTTTTATATGGCACCCCCGGCCAGATTCTAACTGGCGGCCTACCGCTTAGGAGGCGGTCGCTCTATACAGCTGAGCTACGGAGGCGGATACCCCGTTATTTTACCCCATAAGCAAGGCGCTGTCAATGCCTCACTCCGTCCGGAATACCTTCTCGAACTCCTCTGCCGTCATGGTCTCGTTGGCCAGCAGATACTCCGCCACCTCCACCAGCTGGGGCCGGTACTGCTCCAGAATGGCGGTGCAGCGGGCGTAGGCGTCGTCCATGATGCGGCGGATCTCGCCGTCCATCTCCGCCGCCGTTTTCTCGGAGTAGGGCCGGGTCTGGGCCATGGACTTGCCGATGAACACCTCGTCGTGTCCGGCGTCGAAGGCCACGTTGCCCAGCTGCTCCGACATTCCGTAGGTGCCCACCATCTTCCGGGCCAGCTGCGTGGCACGGCTGATGTCGTTGGAGGCCCCAGTGGAGATATCCCCCAGCACCAGCTGCTCCGCCGCCCGGCCGCCCAGCAGCCCGGCGATGCGGTCCAGCATATAGCTGCGGGAGAGGTACGACCGATCCTCGTCCGGCAGATAGATGGTCATGCCGCCCGCCTCGCCCCGGGGAACGATGGTGATCTGATGCACCGGATCCAGATCCGGCAGTGCGTGCATCACCACGGCGTGTCCCGCCTCGTGATAAGCCGTCAGCCGCCGCTCCCTCTCCGGGATGACCCGGCTGTGCTTCTCCGGCCCGGCGATGACCTTGATGATGGACTCCTGCAGATCCTTCATGGTGATGAAGGACTCGTTGCGCCGTCCCGCCAGCAGGGCCGCCTCGTTGAGGAGGTTCTCCAGATCGGCGCCGGTAAAGCCTGCGGTGCCACGGGCGATCTGCTTCAGATCCACGTCCTCCGCCAGGGGCTTGTTCTTGGCGTGTACCTGCAAGATCTCCTCCCGGCCCTTGATGTCCGGCAGCCCCACATAGACCTGCCGGTCGAACCGTCCCGGACGCAGCAGCGCCGGATCCAGAATATCCACACGGTTGGTGGCAGCCAGCACCACCACGCCCTCGTTGGAGCCGAATCCGTCCATCTCCACCAGCAGCTGGTTCAGGGTCTGCTCCCGCTCGTCGTGTCCGCCGCCCAGGCCGCTGCCACGCTGGCGGCCCACGGCGTCGATCTCGTCGATGAAGATGATGGCCGGGGCGCTCTTCTTGGCCTGCTGGAACAGATCCCGCACACGGGAGGCGCCTACGCCTACATACATCTCCACAAAGTCCGAGCCGGAGATGGACAGAAACTGTACTCCCGCCTCACCGGCCACCGCCTTGGCCAGCAGCGTCTTACCGGTACCCGGAGGGCCTACCAGCAGCACGCCCTTGGGGATATGCGCCCCCAGGTCCAGATACTTCTGGGGCTCCCGGAGGAACTCCACGATCTCCCGCAGCTCCTCCTTCTCCTCGTCGGCCCCGGCCACATCCTGAAACGTGACCTTTTTCTCTCCCGGCGTACTGACCTTGGCCTCTCCAAACCGGGACAGCTTGTCCTGCGCCCCGGCTCCGCCGCCGGCCATGCGGTTCATGAGATTCATCAGCAAAATGAAGCCCAAAAACGCCAACACATACGGCAGCAGCAGCTGCAGCCAGTTGGTGGAGTGGTCTGCGTGATAGTTATAGGCGGTGATGATGCCGCTGTCATACTGTTCCTGCACCAGCTCGTTGAGATCCTGATAGAACAGGTCGAAGTCGTACAGGTCGGAGGTAACGGTGCTGCCCCCCTTCAGCTTGGCCGTGATCCGGGTGTCGCTGATGGAGAACTCCTGCACCTTCTCCTCTAAAAAGTATTGCCGCAGCTCAGAGTAGGGGATGTCCCCGGCGGTCCGCATGGTGGACACCACATAGGCCACCACGCATACCGCCAAAATCACCATCAAAATGGTGCCGAAACCGATCTTTCTTCGTTCTGCCAAATGCTTTCCTCCTCTCAGCCGATAGCCCGCACGCCCTGCCAGCTGCTGCCCCCGGTGAGGGAAATAGCCAGCAGCACACGGGCCTTCACATTGCCCACCGGGATATAGCTCTCCTCCCAGTACCGGGCATCATTCGAGCCGGAGCGGTTATCGCCCAGAAAGAACAGGCACCCCTCCGGCACGGTGAAAGAGGTCTGGTTGGGGCTGATGGTACCGCCCTGCTGATCCAGATACTCCTCCTCCAGCCGCTGGCCGTTGATGTAGACATAGCCGCCGGAGAAGGACACCGTGTCCCCCGGCAGGCCGATGACCCGCTTTACCAGCAGCTTATCCAGCTCGTCGCTCCAGAAAGTGACGATGTTCCCCCGCTCCGGCACCGGGTCGCCCATCACATAGGGCAGCTGCCACGAGATCAGCAGCGTCTTTTTGGGGATGGTGGTCTCCATAGAGCCGGAGGGCACCCAACTCAGCTGTAAAAGTACCCGGAACACCAGCACCACCACCACCGCCGTGACGATGAGATAGCCGAAATCCGACCAAAAGGCGGCAAAGCCGCTCTTTTTCTTCTTGACCGCCGCCCCGCCGGAGCCGCTTCCCTCACCGGGCCCGGCTGCATCATCGGAACCTGCCGCACCGGCTGCGTGGTCGGCGCTCGCCCCATCGGCAGAACCGCTCATGCTGTCAAAGTCCGCCGCCGGTGCCGCTTTACCTCCGGCCACCGAAGCGGCCCTCCGGCCGGCCGAGACGGACTCGCCGTCTCCCGGCGTTATCGGGGCAGTCTCCTCCGAGGTCATCTCCCACGGATCCCGCTCCCGGCGGGCCTTATCCTCCACCTGCCGGACAGACTGCTCCTGCGGCTCTGCCTGAGCCTCCTCTGCCGACGTGGCCTCTACCGGAGATACCTTCTCCTCCGGGGTCATCTCCCACGGGTCCCGCCCCCGGCGGGCCTTATCCTCCGCCTGCCGGGTACGGCTGCCCCGGCGTTCCGGCTCCTGCCTGGGGGTCGCACCGGCCAGCCGCCGGCCCTGATAACCCCGCTTCCGTTCCTCCACAGACCATTCCTCCTTCCGACCGCCGGCCCTCTGCCGGCACAGCGCCGCTTCTCCTGCGCTGTCGCTTACTTACTGTATACCTCCGGCTTCAGCACGCCGATGTAGGGCATATTGCGATACTGCTGGCAGTAGTCCAGCCCGAAGCCCACCACGAACTCGTCCGGCACCTCAAAGCCCGCCAGATCGGGGTAAATGGGCTTTTCCCGGCGGGAGGGCTTGTCCAGCAGGGTGACGATGGTGATGCTATTGGCTCCCTTGGCCAGCATATAGTCCTTCAAAAAGTACAGGGTATTGCCGGAGTCCAGAATATCCTCCACCACGATGATGTCCCGGCCGGAGATATCCCGCTGCAGATCACGGGTGATCTGCACCACGCCGGAGGACTTGGTGGCGTTCTGATAGGAGGACAGGCCGATGAACTCCACCTCGCTCTTGCACTGGGTGGCCCGCACCAGATCCGCCATAAACAGGAAGCACCCGTTCAGAACCCCCACAAACAGCGGATTCCTGTCGTGGAACTCATCGTAGAGCTGATTGCCCATCTCCTGAATGCGGTCATGGATCTCCTGCTCACTGAACAGGACCTTCAGGATGTCCTGATCCATATTGCTCTTAGCCATTACTTTCTTCCTCCTGATCTTTCTCGATCATTAAAATATTTATATTGCTGCCGTCTTTTCCCGGCAAAAATCTCTGATCCGTTCCCACGCCGTATACGGCGGCGGGTTCTCCGTTTATACACACCACCGGGGTGGTTCGCCGTCGCCGGGGCGGCATTCCCCGCTCCGTCAGCAGACGTTTGATGCTGCGGCGGCCTCTGGCCCCCGGCAGGGTCAGACCGTCTCCCCTTTGCGGACAGCGGAGTGTCCATTCGGACATTTTCCCACCGTCCGAAAGCGTCAGGATATGGTCCGAAAACCGGCCCGTTTTGGACAGCCCTTCTCCGTCAGGGGGCGGGGTATTTTTTTCGCTTCTCCACACCCGGACGAGATAGTCTCCCCAGACCTGCTCCCCCTCTGACAGGGCCAGGAGCGGGGGCGAGGGTGGGGTCATCTCCAGATGCAGCACATCCTTCTCCCGCCATGCCGTGACGCCCTCCGGCAGATCCAGCATCCCGCCCTCCCGGAGGGACAGCAGGGCCTCTATGTGGGCGGCGGATACATCCTTCTTCCCGACGGGGAGCCGCTCCAGCAGCAGCCGGAGCATCCGGGGCCGCAGCTCCTCTGGTGCCGATCGCAGCACGGCTTCGGACACCGATACGGCGGTGGGTGCCGATGTGAAATCAGGCGAAATATCGCCCGCACGTGTACATTCTGAAGGCTTATCCGACTTTGACGACTCCTCCGGCAACGTGCCGGGAAGCGGCGCAGGGCTGGGTGCAGCGGGGTCCCGGCGGCCAAAGATCTCCGGGGCATTGGGCTCACCGGCTGACGGACAATCGGATACGGCTGTCTCCAGATAGGAGCGGGCCAGCCGATCCAGAAAAACATTCTCCCGCCGCAGGATGGCGGCAGCCCGCGCGATGCTCCGCTCCGGGGCAGGGTGGAGCAGTACCAGCAGAGGCCACACCTCCTGTCGCAGGCGGTTGCGGGTGAAGTCCATGCTGTCGTTGGTCTCATCCTCCACATGACCCAGCCCGTGGGCCGTGAGATATGCCTCGATCTCCTGCCGGGGGGTCTGGAGCAGGGGGCGGATCAGCCGTCCCCGCACCGGGGGGATACCCGCCAGCCCCTCCGGGCCGGTGCCACGCAGCAGGTTCAGCACCACTGTCTCCGCCTGATCCGACAGGTGGTGGGCGGTGGCGATGCGGGAGGCTCCGATGGCGTCGGCCGTGCGCTCCAGAAAGTCGTAGCGCAGGCGGCGGCCTGCCTCCTCCACGCCCCAGCCCTCCTGCCGGGCGATGGCCCGGACGTCGCCCCGTTCCACATAGAGCGGCACGCTCAGCTCCCGGCAGAGCCCGGCCACGAAAGCCTCGTCCCGTCCCGCCGTGGGGCGCATCAGATGGTTATAGTGGGCGGCGGCCACGGCAAAGCCCCGGCGGCGGCCCAGCGACGCCAGATAGTGCAGCAGGCACACGGAGTCCCGGCCCCCGGACACGGCGCACAGCACCGTCTCCCCGGCGGCGGGCAGCATCCCCTGCTGCTGCATCCACGGCATCAGATCCATGACTCGTTACTCCTCGTCGTAGCGGTTTTCCAAGGTGCCGAAGGTGGTATACTCCGGCATCCAGCGCAGCTCCACCTTGCCGGTCTCGCCGTGGCGGTTCTTGGCCACGATGCACTCGGCGATGTTGTGCTTTTCGGAGTCCTCATTATAATAGTCGTCCCGGTACAAAAAGAGAACGATATCCGCGTCCTGCTCGATGGCGCCGGATTCCCGCAGGTCGGAGAGCATGGGCCGCTTGTCGTCCCGCTTTTCGTTGGCACGGGAGAGCTGGCTCAGGCAGATGACGGGGATGTTCAGCTCCTTGGCCATGATCTTGAGCATCCGGGAAATATCGGAGACCACCTGCTGGCGGTTTTCGCCGCTGTGGCCCTTGCCCCCGGCAGAGGTCATCAGCTGCAGGTAGTCGATGACCACCAGGCCCAGGTTGTCCAGGCGGCGGCACTTGGCATTCATATCCGCCACGGAGAGCATGGGGTTGTCGTCGATGCGCACATCCACCCGGTTCAAAACCGTGGCGGCGCCGGCGATCTTCTCCCAGTCCGTCTCCCGCAGGGAGCCGGTCTTGAGGCGGTAGTTCTCCACGCAGGCCTCCGAGGATAAAAGGCGCATGGCCAGCTGCTCCCGGGACATCTCCAGAGAGAAGATGGCCACCGTCTTCTGGGTGGACTTGGCCACGTTCAGCGCCACGTTCATGGCAAAGGAGGTCTTGCCCATGCCGGGACGGGCCGCCAGCAAAATGAGGTCCGATTTATTAAGGCCGGTGATCTTCTGGTCCACGGCGGAAAGGCCCGTGGAAAGGCCCGGCAGGCGGGAATCGCTCTCGCTCATTTCGCTCAGGCGGTCCAGCACCTCCGGCAGCACCTGCCGCAGCGGCACCATGCTCTGGGCCCCCTGGCCCCGGCGCACGGCGTAGATCTTCTGCTCCGCGTTCTCCAAAATGGCGGAGGCCTCACCCACGCCCTCCTGCACCATAGCGGTGATCTCGGAGGCCGCCTGGGCCACCCCCCGCAGCAGCGCCTTGTCATGGACGATGGCCACGTACTCCATGACGTTGGCACTGGTGGGGGTGATCTCCATCAGCTGGGCAAGGTAGGAGCGGGTGGTCTGGTCGTCGTAGGTGCCCGCCTTTTGCATCTCCTCACAGACGGTGATGCCGTCGATGGGCTTGGCGTAGGTGAACATGGTGTAAATGGTCTCGAAGATCTCCCGGTTCTGGCGCAGGTAGAAATCCGACGGCCGCAGCTTGTCCATGACGTCCTTGACGCAGTCCGGGTCAATGAGCATGGAACCCAGCACCGCCTGCTCCCCCTCCAGGGAGTGGGGCATCTGCCGCAGCAGCAGGTCTTCATTTGCCATGGATCATCACCTCCGGGATCAGCAATCAAAATGGAAACGGGGCAGCTCCCCCGCGGGTATCCTTATTTTTCCTCGTACACGGCCACGTAAACCGTGCCGGTGACCTCAAAGCCCAGCTTGGCCTTGATCTGATAGGTGCCGAATGCCTTGATAGGCTCCTCCAGCACCAGCTTCTGCTTGGGGATGTCCAGACCGAACTGGGCCTTGAGCCCCTCGGAGATCTCCTTGGCGGTGACGGCGCCGAAGAGGCGGCCGCCGTTTCCGGCCTTGGCGGTGAGCTTCACCTGGCACTCCTTGAGCTTTTCGGCGGTGGCCTCGGCCTCAGCCTTCAAGCGGGCCTCCTCGGCCTTGCGGGCCTTCTCCTTGAGGTTCATGGTATTGATGGCGTCCGCCGTGGCGGCGATGGCCAGCTTCCGGGGCAGGAGGTAGTTGCGGGCGTAGCCCTCGGAGACCTCCACCATCTGGCCCTTCTTGCCCTGGCCCTTGACGTCCTGCTGTAAAATGACTTTCATGGATTCGTTCCTCGTTTCTTCAAGATTGACCCTTGGAGCCCCTGGGGCCGCGGGTCATTTTTCAAAATAGTGATCGATGGCCGCCAGCAGATCCTGCTGCACGGTGTCGATGTCGCCGTTTTCCACACGGCCGCCGGCCGTGGCGGAGTTGCCGCCGCCGCCCAGAGCCTCCAGGATCACCTGGACGTTGATCTCACCCAGGGAGCGGGCGGACATGAGCACATCCTCCCCGCTGCGGTAGACCACAAAGGAGGCCTTGACCCCCTTGAGGGTCAGCAGCTCGTCCGCCGCCTGGGCCGCCGCCACCCGGTCCACCCCGTCCTGGGGGATCACCGCCACGGCGATATTCTCCCGGTAGAGCTGGGCCCGGCGGATGATGTCGTAGCGGGAGACCATGTCCTGCAGATCGTTCTGGAACAGCCGCTGGACATCGGTGGTGTCGGCTCCTGCCCGGCGCAAAAACGCCGCAGCCTCGAAGGTACGGCCGCCGGTGCGGAGGGTGAAGTGCTTGGTATCCAGCACGATGCCCGCCAGCAGGGCCTCCGCCTCCTCCCGCAGGAGGTCGGCGGAATCAACCAGGTACTGCAAAAGCTCCGTCACCAGCTCCGAAGTGGAGGAGGCGTAGGGCTCGTGGAAGCTGAAGGCGGCGTTTTCAATGTAGGAGGCCGCCCGGCGGTGGTGGTCGATGACCGCCACCCGGTTGCAGGACTCCAGCAGCTGCTGGCTCTCCACCATATCCGGCCGGTTGGTATCCACCACCACCAGCAGCGCGCCGGGGCGGATGTTGATGAAGGCCTCCGACGGGGAGGTGAACACCCCCTCATACTCCGGCAGGGCCCGCAGCCGATCCAGCACCAGCCCGGCGGCGTTGTGCTCCAGATTGATGACGATGCGGGCTTTTTTACCCCGCTTGCGGGCGGCGCAGCAAAGGCCTGCCGCCGCGCCCACAGCATCCATATCCGCGAAGCTGTGGCCCATGATATAGATCTCCGTGGCGTCCGCAATCAGCTCGCTCAAGGCGTTGGCCATGACCCGGGACTTGACCTTGGTGCGCTTTTCCGTGGTCTTGGAGCGGCCGCCGTAGAACTCGAAGTCCATGCGGCCCCGCACCACTGCCTGGTCGCCGCCCCGGCTGAGGGCCATCTCCACAGAGAGGTTGGCATTCTTGTAGAGCTCCCGGAGGCTGTCCGCATCCTTGCCCACGCCGATGGAGAGGGTGGGGTGGACGCCCTCGCCCACCTTGATCTCCCGCATGGCGTCCAGCACGGCGAAACGCTCCTGGACAAAGGGCTGGTAATACTGCTCTTCAAAGATGAAGAGGTAGTGGTCCCGGTCGGTTTTCAGCAAAATCCCCTGGCCCTGGGCAGCCCAGGCATTGAGCTTTTCGTCGATCTGGGCCTGGACGGCGCTGCGCTGGGTATCGGCGCAGGCCTTCATGAGATCCTCGTAGTTGTCGATGAGCAAAATGGCCATCACCGGCCGGGAGGCGGTGTAATGCTCCCGGAGGTCATCGGCATCGGTGGTATCCACCCAGTAGGTGGTGGCCACCAGGTTCTGCTCCGTACCCTTTCCGCGGCTGCGCACCAGGCTGCCGTACACCCGGAAGCGCCGGTTGTTCATGACCACCCGCTCCGGGCATTCCGTCTTGCCCTCCAGCAGCCACTCCACCGGCAGGTGGGGCACCGCGTCCTCCACCTTCATCTCAAAGAGGTGCTCCCGCACCCCCGCCAGCTGGAGAAAGTTCTCATTGCTCCAGATGACCTCCCCGGTGTCTGGCCGAAAGACCATGATGGGCAGGGGGGAGTTGATGAGGGTGGACTTGCTGGCGGTATCCACGCTGCCGGTCAAATTGTCGATATACTGCAAAATACCCTGGCGGCGGGACTGATTGGCCCGGGTAAAGTAGACATACAGCCCCACGGTCACGGCAACCTCCACCAGACCCACTCTCAAGCTCACTGTGGCGGTGACCACGGAAAAGGCGGCCATCACCAGAAAATAGAGCTTCAAATTGGGCTCCAGCAGGCGGGATAGCTTTTTATTGTTCATACCGGCAGTCTCCTTTTGGACGGCAGTACCTGTGAAAAAATCTGCGAATTACTAGGTATATCAGTATACCATCTTTCCAAAATCCGTGCAACAGCAAAAACCGCCCATCCGGCGGACGGGCGGCCCTTGTCAGCTGTTTTCGGCGTTGAGAATGGGATTTTCCGGATAGTAGCACTCCTGCTTGGGCATCCGGTTTTCCACCACCGCGCAAAAGAGCAGCTCCAGCGCATGGCAGATCTGATAGGTGAGGTTCTGGTCAATGGCGAAGTCCACCACGCCCTCTTTCAAAAAGGCGCGGATCTCGGGGCTGATATCGTGGGCCAGGATGCGCACCTGCCCGGTCTTTCCCGCTTTGCGCACTGCCTCCACACAGGCGGGAACGCTGACGTTGGCCATATAGATATAGTGCAGGGCAGGCTCCTGTTCCAGGGCCTGGGACACTGCCTCCAGGGTCTCGGCGTACTCATTGTGGGTGGCGGCCAGGCGGCACACCTCCCGGGGGATACCCACCTCTTCCAGCCGCTCCAGGAACCCCTCCGCCCGGGCCTTGTGGCCGGCGAACTCCGGGCCGCCGTATACCAGCAGCATCCGGTCCCCGGGGCGGTAAAACTTGGAGGCGATCTCCCCGGCGGTACGGCCGGCCCGGCGGGCATTCTCGCCCACGTAGCACAGCCGTGGGGCGTTGGCGATGTCGGAGTTGAAGGTCACCACCGGGATCCGCCGCTGGGAGAGCTCCTCCAGCTTGCGGCGGACGCTCTCGCAGTCAAAGCCGCTCAGGGCGATGCCCTGGGCTCCCTCCCGCTCCACCTGCTCCAGAAGGCGCAGACAGGCAGCCATGTCGTTGCGGGGATATTCCAGGACGTCCACCGTCAGGTTATAGTCCCGGCGGGCTTTGCGGAACTGGGCCACGCCCTCCGCCATAGCCTCTCCCAGGTACTCCTTCCAGGCGGGCTGTACCACCACGAAGCGCCGGGGGGTGCCGCTGGTGGCAAGGGCGCTGGCCATGCGGTTGGGCCGGTAGTCCAGCTCCTCCATCACCTGCAAGATCCGCTCCCGTACCTCCGCTTTCACGTACGGACGATCATGAAGCACCCGGTCCACCGTGCCGATGGAAACCCCGGCCCGCTCCGCGATCATTTTGATGGTTGCCCGCATCCGCCGCGCCTCCTCTTTTTTATATAAAATAAACACTCTCCAATGGGAAAATCATAACATGTTTGGGTTGGTTGTCAAGTCCCGGCGGATTTTTTCCAAAGTTTACGTGAAAAAACAGTATACAAACCGTGCCCTGTGTGGTATACTAGAGTATCGACTTAAGCTGCGCGGGGAAATGTCCCGCAGCCTCTCTTTGTTGTATTTCACCGGTTGGCCTGTGGTGCCATTCCGGTCAAATAGATTATTTTCCATATGACCGAGCGCATGACGCGACCGAACTCCTGGCGGCGGAACGGGGCCGTACAGGTATCCGGGCGTCTTTACTTTGCGTGCCCTTTTTTAGGGGGAATGCCGGAATTTTCCCGCTTTTTGGGGCTCTTCCTCCAGGAAACAGCCCTCTTTCCCCTCCGCACGCCACACTGCCGGTCATGGGAAACACGAATTTCAAAAAAGGAGTACCTGATCAAACTATGGCAGAAAAATTGAAAATCATTCCCCTTGGCGGTCTCAACGAGATCGGCAAGAACATGACCGTCTACGAATACGGCGGCGAGATCATTGTGGTGGACTGCGGCATGGCGTTCCCCGGGGACGACATGTACGGCATCGACTCCATTATCCCGGACGTCAGCTACCTCATTAAGAACCGCGCCCGGATCCGGGGCCTGTTTATCACCCACGGACACGAGGATCACGTGGGCGCCATCCCCTACGTGCTCAAGCAGGTGAATATGCCCATCTACTGCACCCGTTTCACCGCGGGCCTCATCAAGCTGAAGCTGGAGGAGCACGGCCTCCTCAAGAGCACCAAGCTCATCACCGTGGAGCCCGGCAAAACCGTCCGGGCAGGTAAGTTCTCCGTGGAGTTCATCCATGTCAACCACTCCATCGCCGACTCCGTGGCCTTCGCCATCCACACCCGGATGGGCACTGTGGTGCACACCGGCGACTTCAAGATCGACTCCACCCCCATTGACGGGGAAGTCATCGATCTGGCCCGCCTGGGCGAGCTGGGCAAGGAGGGCGTGCTGGCCCTGTGCGCCGACTCCACCAACGTGGAGCGGCCGGGCTTCACCCCGTCGGAGAAGACCGTGGGCGCCACCTTCAAGCGCCAGTTCCAAAACTGCGAGGACCGCATCATCGTCACCACCTTTGCCTCCAACGTCCACCGCATCCAGCAGGTGCTGGATGCCGCCGCTGCCTGCGGCCGGAAGGTGGCCGTCACCGGCCGCTCCATGGAGAACATGATGAAGGTCTCCACGGAGCTGGGCTATATGAAGGTGCCCAAGAACACCCTGGTGGACATCAACAAGATCAAAGGCCTGCCCAAGAACAAGCAGGTCATCGTCACCACCGGCTCCCAGGGCGAGGAGATGAGCGCCCTGTACCGCATGGCCTTCTCCCAGCACAAGCAGGTGGAACTGGGCGCCGGGGACAAGGTCATCATCTCCGCCAGCGCCATCCCCGGCAATGAGGTCACGGTGGGCCGGGTCATCAACGAGCTGTTCCGCAAGGGCGTGAAGGTCATCTACAACCGGGCGGATATGCTCCACGTGTCCGGCCACGCCTGCCAGGAGGAGCTGAAGATCATCCACGCCCTGACCAAGCCCCGGTTCTTCATCCCCCTCCACGGCGAGCAGCGGATGCTGCAGATCCACTCCCAGCTGGCCCAGGACATGGGCATGGAGCGCAACCACATTGCCATCGCCGACAACGGCTCTGTCATCGAGATCACCGCCAAGACCATCAAGGTGAACGGCACCGTGCCCTCCGGCGAGGTGTACGTGGACGGCTCCGGCGTGGGCGATGTGGGTGCCGTGGTCATGCGGGACCGCAAGCGCCTGGCCGAGGACGGCATGGTCGTGGTGGTGCTGCCGGTGTCCTCCCACGACGGGAACCTGATCTCCGAGCCGGAGATCATCACCCGGGGCTTCATCTACGTGAAGGAGTCCGGCGACCTGATGAAGGAGCTGCAGGGCGTGGCCCGGGACGCGGCGGAGAACGTCCGCCGCCGGCGGGACGACGGGGAGCTGAAGAGCACCGTCAAGTCCGCCGTCAAGACCACCCGGCGCAGCCCCATGGTCATCCCGGTGGTCACACGCCTTTGAGAATTAGGAGTTAGGAATTAGGAGTTAGGAATTTTGGTGTCCGGCGGAGCCGGACGAATTTTGATCGTTCCGCCTCCGGCGGAACACATCAACTCCTATCTCCTCACTCAACTCTTTCTTGCCTGATCTCCCTTGTCAGCGCCGCCAGCCGCTCCCGGACGGCCGGCGGGGCGGGGACGACGGGTTCTTCTCCCTCCGGCGGCTGCCGGGGCGATGACCGGCCCCGGTCCGGGGCCTCCGCCCGCTCCCCGCGGCGGACGGCCTCCCGGCGGCGGGCGGCGGAGCGGATGTTGGCGCACTTGGTGCTGTAGGCGGCGGCGTCCCGGCGGATGTTGTCCGCCATGAAGGCAAAGGCCATCTGGGTCCGCTCCCCCATGGCGGGGTACCGGGTCTCAAAGCCGGTGATGCCGTCCCGTCCGGCCAGCTCCGCCTCGCCGCAGGCCATCAGCGCCCGGAACAGCAGGCCCAGCTGGTCGTCCGGCAGGCTCTCCACCCGGTGAAAGTTGTCAAAATACAGCATGATGCCCACGTGCTTCTCCATGGCTTTTCCCCCCCCTTCCCGTCCCCCCGGGGAC
>ERZ857521.3355-NODE-3355-length-13291-cov-3.645361_pt1 | contig 13291 bp, 19 predicted proteins | sample MGYA00519701_ERZ857521 | MGnify/ENA primary metagenome ERZ857521 (study PRJEB31778, sample SAMEA3449346) | human gut metagenome | biome: human gut; feature: human-associated habitat; material: faeces | place: United Kingdom | collected 2010/2012 ...
TCGGCGACCGGTATGTCTACCACTGTCTGCGGGAAGTGTATGACCGCTTCCACGCCGGCAAGCTGGAGAAGGAGGAAGCCGAAGTAGAACGCCGGAAGCTGTACCAGGCGCACCGGCTTTACCGGGAACGGGAGGCAGCGCACCTGGCAGCCCATAAGCAGGTCCAGGAGGCGATCCGCCAGGCCGGGACACTCCGGTCGGAGATCATCAAGGGTCTGGGAGTTCTCCCGGCGGAGCAGCTGCTGGGGGTCTGCTGCCGGTGCATCAGCGCCATGACCGGGGAGGACACACTCACCCGGAAATACAAGAAGGAATACGGGAGGGACAAGCCATGGCCAAACGATTGACCGTAGAGGATTGGCTGAACGTTATTCTCCCGACGGAAGAAAAAATCGAGACGGTGATCCGGTACGGCCCGGACATCGTATGCCGGGCGGAAAGCCCCAGTTGGCTCAGCTCTCACGGGCCACCGGGGGTATTGGAAGCCAGAGTGCTGAGCGTGGAGATCACGAAAGCCAGGATTACGATCCAGGCCAGGCCCAAAGGCATCACAGTTTGACCATAGAATGGAGGATATACCAATGACCACAATCAATGAACTGAAAGAAGTAATTCTTGAGATGGAGAAGGCCGCCCATGAGTACGAGCAGGATGCAAGGGAAGCAGCTACCAAGGACGATGCATATTTTTCTCAGATGGTAGCGGGCCAGTATCGGATTGCTGCCGCCTGCTGCTGGGAAAAGCTCGAGAGCCTGGAAGCCGGGGACGGCTGGTTCCGTCCGGAGAAGGGAGAGCTCCCGCCGGACGGGGAAACAGTGATTGCCATTGTAAGCGGATCGCCCGCAGACGGAATCACCCTCAATGGCAGTTATCAGACCGCCACCTACTATGAAGAGAATTCTGCCGGATGGGTAGTTGACGAATGGCCTGAGTGGGAAAATCCCACAGTACATTGCTGGCAGCCAGCGCCGGAAGCCCCGGAGGAAGTCAAGAAGAAAATCCAGGAGATCTGGGATAAGATCGCAGCCGGGGAGCAGGTATGACCGCCCATCGGCACGGCGCCCGCTATGAGGTATGTTCCCGGTGCGGGCGTGAATGGAATGTGAGCCTGTGGGCGCCGGTGGGGGAGTACCTCTGCCCGGTGTGCGCAGAGCAGAAGAGGAGGGAGCAGCGTGCTCTACGGGATCGCAAGAATCGGCGGCGCGGAAACCGCCGTCAAGGTCCATCTGATGGACGATAAAGAGGACTGCAGCCGGCTGATCCGGCCCAGCCAGTGGAATTTCTTCCGGGGGTGTTTTGCCCACATCGGGATAGACCCTGCCACCGTGATGGTGGTAAACAAAGAGGAATATGACAGGGTAGCGGGCAGCCGCACCCGGAAAAGGAGATAGGATATGATCAAGAAGAATCTGCGGCATCTTCATGCCATTGTGACCAAGCAGACATACTGGCGCCTGATGCATTGGGCAGAGGCTGTGGGTCTGCCTGAAAAGGAAATCGGTCGGATCATCGACCGGCTGGTCCGGGAAAAGACCCTCCAGGGCAGCACCAGCCGCCGGTTTGAGGAGAAGAGCCGGGACGCCTGGCGGATCTGGCCCCAGGAGAAGCCGGCAGAGAACGGTGAATACATCGTGCAGATTGAGGGGGCTGTGCAGGCAACGGCGCTCTGGTACCGCAAGGAAGGGCAGGAATGGCATGACCTGTATGAGGAGCAGGAGGTGTACCGCATCGTAAAGTGGCAGCCCCTCCCGGAGGTGGAGAAAATGAAACAGCGCACCAGAATAACAGCCAAAATGGAACAGAAGATGCAGGAGCTCCGGGCCCAGGGCAAGAGCGCAAAGGAGATCGCTGCGGTCGTTGGAGTGTCCGAGACAGCTGTAAGAACCCACACAACAGGGATTGTTGTTCCTGAGGATGAAAAACAGGCACGGGTAGAAGCTGTGCGGAAGATGTACACCGAGGGTAAAACCTACACCCAGATTGCCGCTGAGACCGGGGCGAGTGCTTCGACGATCCGGAACTATACCTGTGATCTCCCGCGGCGAGATAGGAACAGGAATGGGGCCCCTATTCCGCGGGAGAAGGTGACCAAGATAAGGGAATTGCGTTCCCAGGGCAAGAGCTTTGAAGCAATAGCAAGGCAGATGGGGATAAAGCCCGTAACTGCGAAAAAGTATGCCCAGGACATATTGGTGGAGAAGCCGGAGCAGCCAGCAACAGGTCAGCCCGGAACGCTCTGCCAGCACAAGGAAACCTGCCGGTATTGGAGGCATATGAGCGGCCTTGATTGCTATGCCTGCCATTATCCGGTGGATAATCCAGTCAATCGTCCCTGGCCCGCAGATCAGTGCCCGGGCTTCCCTGGACCAAAAACAGGTCCGAACCCAACTCCAATGGGAATAAAGCCAAGGAGGGAAAAGCCGTGAGCGGACGGATCAGCTTTTTTGATGAAATCATCGTGGACAACTTTGCTGGAGGCGGCGGGACCTCCACCGGTATTGAGCTGGCTACCGGCAGAGTGGTGGACATTGCCATCAATCACGATCCGGCAGCTATCCGGATGCACCGAACCAACCACCCCTATACCCGGCACTACCAGGAGAGCGTCTGGGACATTGATCCCCGTAAAGTGTGCGAGGGGCACCCGGTCGGTCTGGCCTGGTTTTCCCCGGACTGCAAGCATTTTTCTAAAGCCAAAGGCGGCAAGCCGGTGGAGAAGAAGATCCGGGGCCTTGCCTGGGTGGTGATGCGCTGGGCAGGACTGGTCCGTCCCCGGGTCATTATCCTGGAGAATGTGGAGGAATTCCAGACCTGGGGACCGGTACGCCGGGGGAAGCCGGTGAAATCCCGCAAGGGTGAGACCTTCCGCAAGTTTATATCCCAGCTCCGAAGCCTGGGGTACGCAGTGGAGTGGCGGGAGCTGGTGGCGGCAGACTATGGCGCACCCACAACCCGCAAGCGGTTCTTCTTAGTCGCCCGGTGTGACGGAAAGCCGATTGTGTGGCCCAAGCCCACCCATGCACCCCGGGACAGTGCAGCAGTGAGGAGCGGAGAGCTTCAGCCCTGGAGAAGCGCAGCGGAGATCATCGACTGGACACTGCCCTGCCCGTCGATTTTTGACAGTAAAGAGGAGATCAAAGAGAAATACGGCTTAATGGCTGTCAGACCGCTGAAGCCAAATACTATGAGACGAATAATCCGTGGGGTGGACAAGTTTACTATCAAGAGCGGCAGCCCGTTTATCGTGCAGTGTAACCATGCGGGAACCGGACACATGAAAAGTCCGGATGAGCCGCTGGGGACCGTTCTTGCGCGCCATACGGAAGGAGTGGTAACTCCTTGCCTCATGGCGATTGGGCAGACAAAGGGCGGAGACAGGAGCAGAAGTGTTCAGAAGCCTACACATACGCAAGTATCGAAAGCTGAAGAGTGTGTCCTTGCTCCTTCCCTTATCCAATACCACACAGAGCAGAGCGACCGTGTAAGAGCGTCAGGGCTGGAAGAGCCAATTAACACTATCGACGCATCCAATCGCTATGGACTGTCAGCTGCTTGCCTGGTGGAGTATTTTGGGAACGGAAATCCGTTGGATGTATCAGCTCCGATGCACACCATTACTGCGAAAGACCGGGAAGCAGTAACATCAGCCCATATCTGCAAGTTCAAAGGGCAGGACATTGGGCAGAGACTGATAACACCGCTGCACACGATAACGGCAAGCGCCGGGGAGTTCGCAACAGTAGAAGTAATTGTAACGAAATATCAGACAGACGAGGACATAAGGCACTGGCCCAAAATCAGGCAGCTGTTGAACGAATACTGCGGGTATAACTTGGAAGAAGATGAGGTTATTCTGCTGCGCCTTTATGGAGCGTGGTGGTTTATAGCAGACATAGGGCTGCGAATGCTGACGCCAAAGGAATTGTATGCGGCTAACGGTTTTCCGCCGGATTACATTATCGATCGGGACTACCTGGGAAACCGGTATGTAAAATCGGATCAGGTTGCCCGCTGCGGGAATGCAGTACCGCCGCCTTTTGCGGCGGCGCTGGTCCGGGCGAACTTCCCGGAGTGGTGCAGTCAGCCGGCCCTGCAGACCATGCAGCAGGTACAGAACGCAGTAGCGTTTTAGATTCAAGAGGTAACTGATCAGTGGGTGATCCTGGGGCCGGCTGCCTATCGGGTGGACAATATGGGGCTCACCGCCAATATGCTTGCACGGTTCGCCGGCATCAAGGGCGACCAGCTGGACAGCTATTTTCTCCAGGACGAGAGCCGGGAGGAAGCAGACTGGATGCGGGACTATCCCAAACGGCGCAAGGATATGGAGACTGTGCGGGCAACTCTGGGCCTGATTATTGGTGGCAGAGAGATCCGGCTCTACCGGGTATATGGGGCAGAGGATATCCTGCCCATTGATACGGATTATCTGGCGCCGCTGGAGAGCAAGGACTATTTTGTCCGGGAGATGGAAGGAAAGCCGGTGTTGGCAGTCAAAGAGGGTATGTATATTGCGGCAGTGATCGCCCCGTATGACGCCTTCGGAGAGAAGGACGGCGTGCCGCTTCCAGGCCTGAAAGCTGCCCTGGTCGAAGCCACAGGGATCTGGAGGTGATGAGGGGTGAAACGTGAAGAATTGATCCAGGCGCTGGATCGTCTGAAGGTACAGACCGGGAGCCTGGCCTGCCTGGGCTGTGGGTATGAGCACACCTGCACCACAAAGGGCTGCCAGATTCTGCGGGAAGCAGTGGAACAGCTGAGCGCTCCTGCTATCAGAACCCGGGCAGAGATCCTGGAAGCTGCCGGGAAGTGCGTTACCGGTGGCCGGGATAAGGAGTATGGAGAACCGGAGGACAGCTTTGATCTCATTGCCCAGCTGTGGGAGCCCTACATCAAAGCGACCTGTGTGTCGCCCAACGCTGATGTAGGAATCCGGCCCCAGGATGTGGCGATCCTGATGGCACTGCTCAAAATCGCCCGGGCAGCCGTAAACGATAAGCCGGATAATTTTGTAGACTTAGCGGGCTATGCGGCCTGTGCCGGAGAAGCTGCTCAGAAAAGAGGAAACTGATATGAAGAAAATTTTAATTATAGCTATGGTTACGATTCTGTCTGCCGGACTGATCGGATGTGAGGCATCAGGGTCTACAAAGGATCGGAATAACACAATGACGGCGGCTGGCACTCTTCAGGAGAACCAGCCTACACCCACAGACATTGACTATTCGCTCGAACGGTACAATTTGATTCGGAGAGCCTACTGGGTAAATGGGCAGCGCGAGAAGGCCAGTTCGTTGGTATGTGAGATTGAGAAACCGCTGGGGTATATCGTGCTGTTCACTGATAATGGGGGCGTGGTGGGCCGCTTTGTAGTTGACGGAAAAGTGTCCAGTCTCAACAGCTATCTGACCCCTGACAGTGAGGCGTACAGCAGCGAATACAGGTTGGAGTGGATCGCAGACATTGACGGTTCGTATGGTGAAAACGACCAGGGCATTTTCTTCTTTACCACCGACGGAAAGTATATTGAATGGACAGGTACCTACCTCTACTCTGATATTCCTTTCGAAGTAGATACCCCTGCCATTGTTGTGGAGGGAACAGACTATGAATAAACAAGTACTGGTCGGGTTGATCGCAGCTTTAGTGTTACTGTTTTTCACCGTAACCCCCACCGGTACCGCAATGCGGAATACCTGGTTCGGCACTGTGCAGCACACAGACGATGCTACCCGGTATTCTACGCAGAAAAAGGTGGAGGACACCTGCCGCGCTATGATTGCGTCATATAACGCAGACAAACTCACTTATGAGCAGTACAAGGATTCCGAGTCCGAAGAGAAACAATCGTGGGCAGAACAAGCTAAAATGCGCGCAAACCGTACAGCGTCCAGTTACAACAACTATATTTTGGGAAACGCATTTGTATGGGAAGGGAATGTGCCTACAGACATAGATAACGAACTGCCGTATCTGGAGTAAGGAGAAAAGTCCATGTTGTATAGTTGTAAACCTCTTTTCGAAAAGATCAAAGCCCAGGTGGGAGCCGAGATCGACAGCTTCCCCATTGAGGACCCGCCGAGGGTCTGCATCATCACCACCGGAGACGATGAACCCAGCGCCCGGTACGTCCGCAACAAGTTGCGGGACTTTAAGGAGCTGGGGATTGTGGCAGAGGTAAAGCGTTTTGATACCATCTACGACATCGGATTCATGCTCCGGAATGAGAATTCAGCCTATGATGGAATCATTGTGCAGCGTCCGGTCCTGGTAAGCGATGCATCGCCCAAAGATGCAGCTGCCTGGGTGAGCGAGATGATCAATCCTGGACAGGACATTGATGGAGTGGCGCCAGGATCAGGCTTTATGTCTCCTGCCGTCCGCGGCCTTGACCTGCTCCTGCATGAGTGGGAGTATGACCCAGCCGGAAGAACAGCCGTAGTCATCGGTCGCGGCGAAGTGGGTAAGCCGGTGGCAGAGTACCTGCTGGGCAGGGATGCGACAGTGGCGATCTGCCATAGCAAAACCTCCATATATGATCAGTGGAACCTGATGAAAAAGGCAGACATACTGGTCGGTGCCGCTGGCTTGAAAGAGCTGATCTTCCCAAACACTCGAGGATATGGAGGCGTTGTGATCGATTACGGAATCACAAGGTATGATGACACCGGAGAGCTTCACGGAGACTTTGAAACTGTAGCCTCCCAGCTGGTAGAGTACCAAACCCCAGTCCCTGGCGGCATGGGCCTGATGGTCAGGGCCGCTCTGCTTCTTAACGTTATGGACGCTTACAAGCGCAGGAGGGGACTGAATTGAAAAAACTGTGGGATAAATTTCGCCGGTGGCTGATCCGGAAGCTGGGAGGATTCGATGAACTTCCGCAGCCGGCTGTAGGACAAAAGCCGATTGAGATACATCGGGAAGAACGGACAATAGTGCCGATCATAGCTTCTGTGCTGATCCACGAGCTTGAGGTGGACGGCATGAGGCCTGACGAATTGGAGCAGATGGCAAAAAGGCAATTAGCCAAAGAAATCGCACATGAGATTGTGTCCAGCAAGGCTATGTATATTTTGAGAGCCCCCGACCCTAAATGCTGCGCAGTCAAATTCATGGGTTGCGTGTATGTGGTTTTGTGAATGCGCAAAGGAGAGTGAAGAAAATGCGGTTGATTGATGCAAACAAGGTCGAAATTGGATTTGACGAACTGTGCCAAAGTCCGTATTTCAAGAACGATGTAAACACAAAGCATGGGGCTGAAACGCTTATGGACTTGTGCGTTCGATCTGATAGCCACAAACCGAACACCATCGACCCCGAAACCCTGCCGATTGTGCAGGAGCTGCGCAAGGAGCTGGAACAGGTGACAAGGGAGCGGGACGAAATAGCTACTCTGTGTGGAAAGTTGATTATGATATGTGACCAACCTCGGGACGAATGGAAAGAACTGTTTCTCAAATACCGTGGTAGCATGATTGGAGATTACATGGGCAGCGGATACCCGTTTGTAGATGCTTTTAATCGGATTGTTGATGACTTTATGTTGACAATGAGCGATGGCGCTTATAAAGCGGTAATGGAAGCCACACACAAGGAGATTCAATCCAAAAGAAAACCTTCGGAGGCGCAGGAAGATTAACAACTTTGATCCCACCCCATATATAGAACGAAACCGCAAGGTGGCTATGGAACGATACGGAATCTTGCTTGACGAAAATAGGCGAGTTTCAGGAACGGACATTTGGTTCGATGACGAGTGGAGATTCCATAAGGGAGAAATGAACAGGCGGTACAATAACAAACAGAAGTCGCAATCATTTTCGTGAGGCCACGAAAATGGTCAATTATATCGAATGAAAGAAAGGGAGAACAATATGAAGATCTTAGCGGACAAGTATGAATTTGCCAAGATGATCCGGGAGTGTCAGAAAATCTGGGACAGGAATTGCGGGAGATGCCAGTGCGTCCTGCAGGAGATCTGCCAGGGGCAGGAAGATTTGGAGGACTGTGTGGAGATCACCGAGGAGGAAGTATGCTGACCTTTACCGAGGAGGAATTTGAGAAATACCAAAATCGCATAGCGGGTGAGAAACGGGAAGCCTGGCTCCGGCGCAGCTACCAGGGAGCGGTGAGCCGGGCCCAGGGCGCTCAGTTTGAGCAGGCCATCGCCGGTGCCTGCGATCTCTACCGGGAAAAGGGCATGGCGGACATCGAAAAGACGCCGGAGCCCATGCGTCCCATCAAAAGGTTGGAGGGAGGGCGATTTGTGGCGATCTTTGAAAAGCAGGCCCAGCCGGACTACAAAGGGACCCTTGCTGGCGGTCAGGCGGTTATGTTTGAAGCCAAGTCCACCGCCACCGACCGGATCACCCAGGATCGGGTCACAGAAGATCAGGCAGAGCGCCTGACCCGTTGCGTCAAGCTGGGCGGCATGGCGTTTGTCCTCTGCCAGTTTGCGTCCGGGCAGGTATATAAACTGCCGTGGGGTGTGTGGCAGAGAATGCAGGAGCGGTTCGGGGTCAAGTACATCACCGAGGACTCAGCAGCGCCTTACCGATGCCGCCTGACCGCCAGGGGAGAGCCGCTCTTCCTGGATTAGCAGAAAGAAGGGAAGTCAATGGGCAAAGAATCACCGTGCCAGGGGCGTGAGTGCTGGGTGGATTGCGTGAAGCCCTGCCAAGAGTGGAGAGACTGGTTTGCAGCAGAGTGGCAGGGCATCCAGACCGCAGGGAGGGAAATGCATGAGAGAAGAGCAGATCATCTTGGAACAGATTGCAGAAGTAATGAACGAGCGATCTTGCCGGGAGGTAGAGAAAAAGACAGGACTTCACCGGAATAAGATTTGGCGCATGGCTCAGGGAATGCCTTTTACATTGGATTACAATGTGATCTTTGCGCTTGGACGGCTTGGGTACCACCTGGAGCTGGTGGAAAACAGCATAGATGCATACAGACCCGGAAAATTGTCCCACGAAAAGGACACCTGATACTTTACACTAAGTCTTGAGGGGGAAACTCTCAGGACTTTTTGTTTTCCTGATGGAAGTCCTCCGGTTGGGTGAAACCGCACAGAGTTGGCAGGTGGGGGCCGCGGTTTTTGGATATAGTTCCTGTGTCCGGCAGTTCCGGCAGAATACCGGCACCACTGCCGGGGGCGTTCCCCTATATAAGGGGACAAGCCGGAATCCGGCACCCTCTACGCGCACGCGCGCGAGGGCATGGGAAATCAGATAGAGCGGGCAGCAGCGCCGCCCGAAGGAAGGAGGGCAGCGTGAGAAAGAAAAAAGCAAAGCCCCGGGCCTCTCCCGGTAAGGCAGCCCGCGGCAAGTATGAAAGCCATGTGCTGCCCCGTCTGGAGTTTGTAAAGGCGGCTGCACGTATGGGCAACAGTGAGGAGGAGATCTCCAAGCAGTTGGGGGTGAGTTACTCCACCTTCCGGGAGTACAAGAAAAAGCACCCGGAGCTGCAGAGTGCTCTGAGAGAGGGAGCGGGCGATGCCAATGGCGCAGTAGTCAATGCCCTGCACCGCCGCACCCTGGGCTACACAGCCACGGTGCGAAAGGTGTTCAAGCTGAAGAAGCCGGTCATACAGGACGGAAAGAAAATCGCTGAAGAGGAAGTCCTGGAAACAGCGGAAGAGGATGTCCATGTACCGGCAGACACCAAGGCGATCATCTTCTGGCTGACCAACCGCATACCGGAACTCTGGAAATCGTCCCCTGATGCGAGTCTTGTGGAATCTCTCAGGAAACCGAATCGGGAGCTGCTGGAAGCTATCCAGCAGAGCGCCCCCAAGTTGTGGGAAACCTTGCCAGAAGGGTGTGAAGCAAAAGTGATTTCCGAAGAACCCGAACCCAAGGAGGGGGAGTAATTGGAATTTTCGCCTTTTTCTCAAAAGCAGCGCATGGCAATGTCTTGGTGGACTGATACAAGCCCTTACCGGGATTTTGATGCACTGGTCTGTGATGGAAGCATCCGAGCAGGCAAATCATTGGCAATGGTAATTGGCTTTGTGTCTTGGGCGATGGACCGATTTAACGGAAAAACCTTTGCACTCTGCGGAGTATCCATTGGAGCGCTGCGCCGGAATGTAGTCAAACTGGTGTATGAGGCGCTTGGAGATTACTTTCTGATCCGGGAGAACAAAAGTGAAAACTTTCTGGAGATTCAGGGCGAGAAAAGCACCAACCGCTTCTTCCTCTTTGGTGGTAAAGACGAACGGTCTGCAGCGTTTATTCAGGGTATTACCCTGGCAGGTGTTCTTTTTGATGAAGTGGCGCTGATGCCTGAGAGCTTTGTCAATCAGGCTGTAGGACGGTGTTCCATAGCGGGTTCCAAACAGTGGTTTAATTGCAACCCAGAAGGGCCGAACCACTGGTTTTTGAAAAATTGGATCAAAGAACCAAAAGGGCGAAAGGTGCTTCATCTGCATTTTACAATGGACGACAACCTAAGCCTGACGGAAGAAATTCGGCAGCGATACCGAAACGGATTCAGCGGCATCTTCTACCAGCGCTTTATATTGGGTCTTTGGGCTCTCTCGGATGGTGTGATTTATGACATGGTGACCGATGCCATGTATTACACTGATGACCAGCGGCCGGTTGACATGGCCTGGAGATCCATGCGTACGATTGCCTGTGACTACGGCACCACAAACCCGTGTGTATTCCTGGACATCTATGACGATGGGGACATGATCCGAGTGGATCGTGAGTACCGGTGGGACAGCAAGAAGAAATCCCGCCAGAAAACAGACCAGGAGTATGCCGATGATCTGCTGGCTTTTATGGGCAAAGAGCAATGCACCATCTTGGTGGACCCTTCGGCAGCGTCTTTTATTGCTGAGCTGAGGAACCGGGGCTTGCTGGTCAAGGCAGCCCAGAATGATGTGCTGGATGGAATCCGCAAAACAGCCACACTCTTCCAGCGCCGCCGGCTGCTGGTCAATCGGGAGTGTGAAGGCCTGCGGGAGGAGCTGGGCAGCTACCTGTGGGACGAAAAGGCCAGCACCCATGGAGAGGAAAAGCCTATTAAACAAAATGACCATGCACCTGATGCACTGCGATACTATGTGAATAGCCTGCCGTCTTGGAGGTTTGAGTAAGGAGGTGAGAAGATATGTCCAGGAGAAAAAAGAACATACAGGAAAAAACGCCCATTGAAGATGTCAGAGTGACAGACGCCTTCTCAAATCCAATTTTCCGGCTGGGATTTGGCAGTCAGCCGCCGCTTTAGGGAACTGAGTATCCACTCACACGCCTGACTGAAAACTATGCACTGCTCAATTCACTCTACCGCACGAACTGGATCGTTCAGAATGTCGTGAGTATTGTCCCCGAGGATATGACCCGGGAATGGTTCACGCTGGAAGGCACCGTAACGCCGGAAATGCAGGCAGACTTTGACCGGGCGCAGCGCATTACACAGCTGAAAGCCAAGGTGACAGACGGTCTGCGCTGGGGGCGACTCTATGGCGGCGCCGTGGGACTTATCCTTATCCGTGGACAAGAGGGCGTCATGGATCAGCCTCTTGATCTGGACAGTATTCTCCCTGGTTCTTTTGCCGGTCTGCTGATCCTGGATAGGTGGGTCGGCGTAGTGCCGGGCAGCGAGGTTGTGACAGACATTGGCGATCCTGACTTTGGGTTGCCGGCCTATTACCAGATCAACGATCCGGGAACAAAGCAGTTTGCAGCCCAGGTGCATCACAGTCGAATTGTCCGATTCACCGGACGGGATCTTCCGTACATTGAGCGGGTGGCTTGTATGTACTGGGGAGAGAGCGAGGTTGAGGCTCTGTATGCCGATGTAGTAAAACACGACAATGTGTCTGCTAATATGGCGGCTCTCACATTCCGGGCCAATGTGGACACAATGGAGATGGAAAACCTTGACCAGATCTTGTCCATTGGCAATGAGCAGGCAAAGCGCCGGTTCTGGAATGTTATGCAGGCACAGAGTGTCATGCGCTCCAACTTTGGTCTTCAGTTGGTGAATAAGGGCGATCAGATCAAAAATACCCAGTACACTTTTACCGGGCTGCAGGAAGTCTACGAGAGTATGTGCCTGAATCTGGCGGGATCTTCCCGGATTCCCATGACAAAACTGTTCGGACGGTCTGCAAGCGGGCTGAACGCCACTGGAGAGGGCGATCAGCGCAACTACAATGACTATCTGGACAGTCAGCGGGAAAGCAAGCTGCGCCCGGTACTGGAACGGCTGCTGCCTATCATGGCTATGTCTGCTTGGGGAGAGATCCCGGACGGCATTGGCGTTGTATTCCCGCCGCTGTGGACACCTACAGCCAAGGAAGTGGCAGAGATCGCTAAGGCCAAGACTGAGGCAATTGTCAGCGCCTATACCAATGGTCTGCTGAATGTGGATACTGCCCAGCGTGAACTCAAAAGCATGAGCGATGCTACTGGGCTGTATGCAAGCCTGTCTGATGCGGAGATTGAGGCGAATAAGGGCAAGACCTATCAGGACGCCACAGCGCTGCGTGATCCGCTGATGGGACTGAGCTATAACCAGCCGGAGGTAGCCGATGGCACAGATTGAGCGAGCGCCGAACGCTGAAGAGCTGGAAAAACTCATTGCCTTGTTTCTCAAAGCGGAAACTGACATCATCAATGAGATAGGCCGCCTGCGTTCGATGGGGAATGTGGATTATCACGCAGTAGCCGCCTTGGAACGGGTGCAGCGAATTCTGCAGAGCCTTGAAAATGAGTGCTGGGACTATGTGCCAAAGATGGTTGAAAAGCAGTTTTATGTGCGTGTACCGGAAGCTCGCCGTATTGCCGGAGAAACTGTTGAAAAGCATATAGCGGGATATAAAAATGCCGCTGTGCTTACGTCAGACCAGTATGCAGTGGTGGATAAGCTGGTATCAAACCTGATGGGAGAGATCACGACTGCTAATGTGACGGTAATGAGCACACTGCAAAATGCGCTGATTGGGCGCACGGAAGCAGATGTATTCCGTCAGGCAGGGCTGGAAGTAACAGCTTCCATGCAGGCAGCCGGGAAGGGCGCATACAAGGCGCTGCCGGAGTTTATCCAGGTTCTGCGCCGAGAGGGAGTAACCGCCTTTGTGGACAAAGCAGGGCGCAGCTGGAGCCTGCACACTTACGGGAGCATGGTCCTCCGCACCACCTCCCGGCAGGCAGAAGTGTTGGCAGTGCTGACAGCTGATCCGGAGCAAGACCTGTATCAGATCAGCAGCCATGGCAGCACCTGTGCAATCTGTGCACCGCTGGAAGGGAGGGTATACTCCCGGAGCGGAACAGAC
>ERZ857521.3358-NODE-3358-length-13288-cov-6.579612_pt1 | contig 13288 bp, 12 predicted proteins | sample MGYA00519701_ERZ857521 | MGnify/ENA primary metagenome ERZ857521 (study PRJEB31778, sample SAMEA3449346) | human gut metagenome | biome: human gut; feature: human-associated habitat; material: faeces | place: United Kingdom | collected 2010/2012 ...
GAGCGAAGGCAGCGCGGCCTCCAGACAATCCTCAAAGAAGTCGTAGGCGGTCTGCGCGTCGCAGCTGCGTACGCTGCCTTTTCCCTCCTGATGCAGCGCGCAGACAGCGCCGTACTGCGTCAGATAAGTCAGCGATTCCAGGATGCAGTGGGCCAGCTCGTCTACGGGAACGACTGTTTTCTGATCGCAGATCAGCGCCAGATTGACCCGCCGCTTGACATACGCGCCCAGCAGACAGACCTGCTTCAGATTTTGAACGTTCAGTGCTTGCGCGTTTTCTTCTTCCAGAAGCCGGTTGATTTGAAGCAGCTGGGGCTGCACGAGCGCGATCATCTCGTCCATGAGCCGGTTTTTTTCCTCAATCTGCGCGCGCTGACGCTTCAGTTCATTTTCTGCCTGTATCAGCTCGTTTTTCTCCGAAAGCCGGGCGTTGATTTCGGCAAGCTGTCCCTGAATCCGATTGATTTTTGAAATATCCTCCACCCAGTACACGCGCCCGTCCTGCACCGGCGCGCTTTGCAGCCGCGTGTCTGCGTTCAGAAGAATCGCTTCGCGCGCCGCTGCGTCCAGTTGACCGGCCGTGAGGTCAGGCGCGTTTTTTGCGCGATACACAGGCTGTCCCTGCCCGTCCACAATCTGCGCGGCGGCGGTGGATTCGGAAAAGAAATAGCGGTAATAGCCGTTGGTCGGTATCAGCCCCACCTGCAGGCAGCTCTCCCAGAACGCCGCAAATGTCAGGCAGAAGCATTCCGGCATCTTGTGGAAGGTGTAGGTATTCGCGAAGCTCAGCGCACACAACACAATTCCGCTCAGAAAAGCACAGAGCGGCACCCATGCGTATCGCCTGCTTTCTGATATGCGGCATTTGCGGTAGACGATAATACCTGTTGCCAGCAGCAGCCCAACAATCCACGTCATGGCGAGGTAGTACATCCAGCCGTGGGTATAATCCGCTTGCAGCGCCGCAGCGCCCGGCACGGATCGAAATGCCATCTGGTGCAGGTCGTTGCTCAGAATGCCGTCAATCAGCAGCGCAGCAGGAATGAACAGCAGATACCACCTGCGAGAAAACGCGTCGCCCTCCCGCCGCCCCAGCTGCAGCGCGGCGAACAGGCTGAACAGCGGCGCTAAAATCTGCGGCACATAATACAGATACCACAGATGGCGTGTAACCGTATCGTCGCTGAAAAAGCGATACTTGACCGTGCGCAGAAACAGCCACAGCACAGTCATGGCGCATCCAAGCAGCAGCCACCGCCGATCGTCGCAATGCAGAATTCTGCGCGATATGGAAAAACCCCAGCTCATGGCCAGGCCGATATAGATCAAATTGGTCAGCAAAAAACACACGGCGGAGGGCAGCGGCGCGGCCATACGATCCATCTGGCGGAAAACGCCTGCCAGAATGAACAGCCCCAGCGCCAGGCAAAGCTTTGCGATGGATTTTCGCTTTATGTCCGCCATTCCCCCACCTCCGAACCGTCCCTTCCAGCAATCCTTATTCTACCATACAAAAGGTGGAAAAGCCAGCATTTCAAATCGGAATGGCCGCCTGATTGCGCCCTCCGCCGGTTCAGGCGCTTTTATTGCCTGTTTTCATCCTGTCTTACGCTAAAATCCGCGTCAATGCGCGCTTTCCATTCCGCGCCCAAGGGCGCGCTGCACCGCACCGCCGAAACCGCCTCGCTCATCACCTCATAGTTGAGCCGCGTTCCTGCGTGATCGGCATGATAGTTAACTGCCCGATCCGCGCCAATGCCAAAGCGCTTGGCGGTTTCCACCGCGTCAATATTGGCGCCAAGGAAGAGAAACTCCCAGCCATCCTCTTCCTTCCGGCGCTCAATCATCCTTTTAACCCGCTCGCTATCATAGCTGCGGCTTGCGTTTTCCATGCCGTCCGTCGTGATTACAAACAGCGTATGCTCCGGCACGTCCTCCTCCCGCGCGTATTTGTGAACGTTTCCAATATGATGAATCGCGCCGCCAATCGCATCCAGCAGGGCAGTGCAGCCGCGGACAAAATAATCCCCGTCCGTCATCGGCGCAACCTGTTGAACCGGCACGCGGTCGTGGATCACCTCGCTTACGTTGTCAAAGAGAATGGTAGAAATCAGCGCTTCACCCGGCTCTTTCTTCTGCTTTTCAATCATGGCGTTAAAGCCGCCGATGGTATCCCCCTCCAGCCCGCGCATCGAGCCGCTGCGATCCAGGATAAACACGATTTCCGTCAAATTCTTCTTCATCATCCATTCCTCCATCATAAAAATAGGGCTGCCCGGCGTTTCACCTTGCAGTCCTATTCTACTTCGATATTTGGTTTTAAGGGTCGCACGGCAAGCGACATCGCAAGCGCTTACAGCTTATGCGCCAATCAGGCTCTGATCAAAGGCAAACAGCGCTTCGTTGATTTCAAATACGTTATAGTTGCCATGCTCAATGAAATACTCCACAATGATATCAAACTTATTGGAATGGGACAGCGCGAAGCCCGCCTTCATGAGCATATCCTTCATCTCCGCCAGCGGCAGCTCCAGGGCAATGGCAAAGGCGATCACCGTGGGCTTGGAGGGCTTATATTCTTTGTCCGAACGGATCTTTGAAAAAAGCTTGCGGTCAATATTGGCCTTTTTGTAGCACTGCGCATCGGTCATTCCGCGCTCATCAATCTTGCGCAGCAGCATTTCTGAAAAGCTCTCATCCATCCGTCCCAGCGCATCGACAAGAGACATCGTTTGGGACGCGGAATCCGCGCATTGCTGGATTGCATCCTGGCAAACGGGCGCTTCACAGGCCGCGGACGCTTCCACGCGAAAGGCATTCATCGAGCGCAGGCGCGCGGAGCGATCCTCGGTATGCTCGTCCACATACCGTTCATCGATATAGGCGGCAATATCGGCAAACAGCGCGCCGCTAATCTGATAAGCATGCCGGTCAAAGATCACAAGATAGACCATCATGTCGTTTTCAAGCAGAAAATCGCTGATGATATCCACCGCAGCCTTGAGCGCCTGATCCTTGGGATAGCCGTAAATGCCGGAGGAAATGAGCGGAAACGCCAGCGATTCGCAGCCGTATTCCTTTGCCAGCGCAAGCGCCGCCCGGTAGCAGGCAACCAGCAGTTCCTGCTCTCCGCGCTGCCCGCCATGCCAGCGCGGTCCCACCGCGTGAATGACGTATTTGCAGGTCAATCGATAGCCCTTTGTGATCTTTGCGCTGCCTGTTTTGCACCCATGCAGCGCTTTGCACTCCGCCAGCAGCTCCGGGCCTGCGGCGCGGTGAATGCAGCCATCCACCCCTCCGCCGCCCAACAGCGATTCATTGGCGGCGTTGACAATGGCGTCCACCTGCATCCTGGTAATATCGTTTCTGACGATTTGCAGCGGCATAAAGCGCTCTCTACCTTTCTATCTGTCTGAAATTACCCCTTTTACAAAAGGATTTTTGCCCGCTTCACTGCTCCCGCAAATAAATGCTATCCAGCAGACGAACGCCCGCACCGGTGCGAAAAACGCTTTGCCGCATGTTTTCAATGGCTGCGCGGGCAAGGCCGCCCTCGTCCGCGTTGACCAGAAAATCCGCTTCCAGCAGGATCTGGTAATCCAGGCCGTCCACACGGGTATAGGTATGATGATGCGCCACCAGCCAGGAAATTCGCTCCGCCATATCTCTTTCAACAGGCATGCCTGCAAAGAAACCCTCTACCAGCGGCGGGCTTTCCATCTCCTGGTATTTTCCATTGGCATTGCCATATTTCTGCCGGCACAGCGGGCAGGCAATATCATGCACCACCGCCGCCAGCTCCAGCGTCAGCTGCGTTTGATCATCCAGCCCCTCCTGCTCTCCAACGGTTTTGGCAAACGCCCACACCTTGAGAAAATGGTTGATATCGTGCAGGTTGCCCTGATAAAAGGCGATCATCTTTCCAATTGCGGATGAAACAATCATGGCCCGTCTCCCCTTTCAAAGCGCCGTTCCCATTGCCGGGATAAAGAAGCCGCGCATATCCGTCCGTTCCAGCTCCAGCAGCTTTACCTTTTTGTCGATACCGCCCGCATAGCCCGTCAGGCTGCCGCTGCTTCCTACCACCCGGTGGCAGGGAATAATAATGGAAATTTCGTTATGCCCCACCGCGCCGCCAACGGCCTGCGCCGACATATGATCGCGCCCCATTTGCACCGCAAGGCAGCGGGCAAGCTGGCCGTAGGTAGTTGTCTGCCCATAGGGGATATCCAAGAGCAGCTTCCACACAGCCTGGCGAAAGCCTGAGCCAATGGGATGCAGCGGCGGCATGAAATCGGGCTCTTTGCCGGTAAAGTACATATCCAGCCAACGCCTCGCAAGCGCCAGGCTCTCCGTTTCCCGCTCGATATGCTCCGCCGGCAGTTCATTTGCAAAGTACTTTTGGCCGTCAAACCACAATCCGGTCAGGCCGGTATCATCCGCGGCCAGCAAAATGCCACCCAGCGGGGAATCATAGTGCATTGTGTACATCATGGTCTTTTCCTCCATTCTGCTTTTTGGCGCATGATCTTGACGCCAGAAAGGTCAGAATATCCGCAACGTTCTTTTCAACAGGCATCGTGCCATCCACCCGCAGGACAGGGCAGGCAATATTGCTTAGCCACTTCGTAACATAATCCTCCGGCCTGTCATTAACAAAGGAAAACCATGCGTTCTCCTTTTCATGCAGATCGCCGCCATCAAGCATTCGCCCGCCGAATTTCTGGTAGGATCGCTCCCAAACGCGCTGCATTCTCACTGGCTTTGGCACGTCGACCAGCACGGCATAATCGAGCGACGCAATCAGCTTATCCCCATAATCCCCCCGCACGGCGGCAAACACAAAATGATTGTCCGCCGCAATCTTTGCCTCAAGGATGCGGATTGCTTCCTGCTTGCTGCGCGGATTAGAAAACGGATCGGCTGCATTTTCTTTTGAAAAGAACAGTTCTTCACTATCAATGAAAGCGTATGTCAGGCGCTGTGCAAGGATCCGTCCAATCGTGCTTTTGCCTACACCGTTCAGCCCGCAGATCAAAATGCCCATATGCGCCCCCGCAAGTGCTTATTGAATATATAAATTATACCATGGCTGGATATAAGCGTCAATCAAGAGCTGGCGCGCTGCTCCGACAAGGACTGCTATGAAAAGATGATCGACAGCCTGATCGATATCGATGTAAAATACACGTCCTGCTTCATACAGTGCACCGGCCGCGGCGCGCTGACGGACGACCAGACGGGCGTGCTGATGGTGCATATGCTCTCGAACGTCTTTTACTCCGGCCTGTTCGAAACAATCCGCCATGATCTAAGCCGGCAGGAAGCAATCGTATACGCGCTGCGGCTGCGCCGGTTCTTCCGCATGGGCTGGGCGGATCTGCTGGGTATGGAAGAAGGCTAACGCCTTTTTCTTGCGCAATGATTTAATGTATCTAACCATGATGTCCTCGCAAACTGCGTTGACATAAATACGTTTTGAAGGAGATATTTCAAATGAAACAGCTTCGCAAAATCCTGTCTCTGTTCTCCGCGCTGGCCATGGCGCTCACCTTCCTGAGCATTCCGGCGCTGGCCGAGGAAACCGCTTTTGCCGGCGGCAGCGGCACAGCAGACGATCCCTGGCAGATTGCCAGCGTAGACCAGCTTGCTTATCTGGCCGCTACCGTAAACGACGGCAGCAAGAGCGGCTATATGGGCGCGATGGGCGCGTATTTTGTGCTGACCGCCGATTTGGACATGACCGGCGTGGACTGGAGGCCCATCGGCAATATGAACGACATGGAGAACCGCACCACCCTGTTCCTGGGCTCCTTCGACGGACAGGGCCATACGGTGAGCAATCTCACCTATAAAAACGATCAATTCATCGTCGGCGCCGGGCTGTTCGGCATCAGCGTTGGTGAAATCAAAAACGTAAATATCGAAAACGTCGCCGTTCACTGCACCAATGCAGGCGCTATGGCCATCGGCTGACTGGTGGGCTACAGCATAGGCAATAGAATTATGATATCTGCCATGAGAATACAGATGAAGGAGTTTATTGCAAGTCATATCACTATCCAGCTTGCTTACAGCCTCCATCGCTGTTATTAATTCCCCATGTTATCAATCTCTCGCTGAATACGCGCTGCATAAGCCTGCGCAGCAGCAGTGAGCGCATCGGGCGAAAGATAGTCCCCAAGGAAAACGTTTGCCGCTGATTCATTGCGCACGGCGTTGAGCAAACCGCGCTGCAAAGGCAGCAGGCGCGCCACCAAGTCGCTTTCGCCCAGCAAATTCAGCATGGTTATACCATCCAGCAGAAGCGCACGAAATAGCGAATCCATTCGGGAGCGAAGCACTGCAACCGGCATTGTCTCCTGACACAGCATGCAGATTTCTCTCGCGTTTTGTTGCAAGATCATAATCGAATGGCGCATGCGGCTTATGATATCCTCCGTGCAAGGGGCAACAGGCGCCAAAGTAGCAATGATCACCTTGTCATCCAAATAGGACAAAAGCGCTTGTTCCGTCAGGAGAAGCTGTGTGGGAGCATCCGCGCGCTCCCATTTATTGTTGAGAAACAGCAGCTTCTCCTGTTTATTTCCGATATATACGACAGCGTGCTTACCATTTTCTATCCCCCGAATGCCCAGCATCGCCGTGCGCTGCCGCCGCAAATATGCGGCCACGCTTTGTGCGGGTACCTCTGTCTCCCGCATTTCAAGGCCCCGCGGATGCAGATAAAGGTTAAACCATTGCGCGCCCTGGAGCATTGGACCCGCGCGGTACTCATCCTCCTCATAGGCAAACAGAAACGGCAGCTTCATATCCCTTGCAATTTCACGATCCTGCGTATCCACGCCATATCGCAGCAGCATATTCGCCAAGCCAGCATAAGAGCACGAGGAATTAAACGTCATATACTTGAACGTGGTATTCATGCACACTTCTCCAATCTGTCATCGGCGTAGGGGATAATAGACTGCGTCTTGGGGTACATGCTCGAGCTGAGAAGGCACGCCGACATCGCAGGCACACAATTCCAGCAATTCATTTACATCGTTATAATCCTTAGAAGCATCAAATGAAGCAAGGATCGGTTCCGCTTTCTGCAATTCCACTCCAACGCTTCTGTCGTCTTTAGCATAGAATTTAACACCATCATATTCAGAACGCATGCTTTTCCCTCTATATTTGTTTGATGCTCTTGTCTGTTAGTTAATTCAACCGCAAAGGTTTCTGTTCTGATAGCCTGTACATATAGTCTAATCGTTCATATTTTTTCTCCTTAGTAAAATTAAATTTGAGCAATATACTTTCGCAAGTCATAGTAATTTTGCTTATACAATCATTTTACCATGGTTTTCGTACTAATGCTACCCCAAATAGATATCAAAAAGGCTAAAAACTTTTTACAGCTTTAAGTGCTTATTACGCTTCATTTTATTGAATAAAAGCACCCTAAATAAACTGATTATCCCCTTTATGTACGATTCTCATGATATTACAAACAAGCACTTATCCAACCAATGTACCCAATATGCAGGCAGCCTCCCACTCCACTTTACAATATGCAAACTACTTCAATGCTCTAATCTCCAGCCGCCACGCCCGCAGATACTGTAGCCTCCATCTTTATAGCGTGGTTATGAATAAACTCATCTGCTTTATGCAGAATACGCTCCTTATGCCGATATACGGTAGAGCGTGAGTATTGATAATAGGGGCTTTCTGGCATGGCAATAATTTGTCCTATCGTAAGCTCTTGCTCATAGTAAGCCTCTACCAGCCAAGCTTCCTTTCGTTTTAGCATGGCTATTATTTTGTTATACAGGTCCAGATAGTATTCGTTCTCCCGTAATTCTGCATACAGTTGATTGACCATCAGGTTAACATCTTGTGTAACATTCTTTTCCCAATAAATGGCTGCATGCTCTGTAGAGCTGCCACGGTGAGAGCCCTTGGGCAACGATCCGATTTCGGGTCTTGCCAAAGACATACTTAGAATCGCTTCGTCTTTTCGCTGCTGTATAATTTCCGGCAGACGTTCTATTTGCTTTTGCGCATAGGCGGCACGTGCGGCAAACTGGCGATGGTTTTCAAACAGCCATGCGGCGCAAAGTCCAGACTGGTCCACTTTTCCCCCTCCTGTAGTTGGTTTTGATTATTAGTGCATTAAACTGCGATAAATGTGACACGGAACCAAGTAATGGATACAAAAGGCAACAAAATAAGGCGCAGCCTTTGGATAAACCATTGGCTGCGCCTATTTCCGATTTTTCTATAAAGATTGTGGGAAATATGATGGAAAACTAACAAATAGACTGATGCAGAGGCTACGCATTATCGATAGATGATCATTGCACCATTTATAAAACATCCTGCATATCAAATGAGTTAGAGTAACAGTTGGAGGGAGAGAAGTTCCTCCAACTGTTTCCTCACTTAAAGGCAAAAAAGCAAGTCTCAATTTTGAATGTTCATAAAATATTTACATGTTGCAAGCTGCATGCTATGTACCAGCAAGCATCCTCTTTGTGATACCACAAAGGAAAAACTTGTCAGGATTACTCCTGACACCTTTGAGGGCTTGGGATTATCCCAGCGGTCTGCCTTTTGTCCCCCAAAAGCGTTGCTTGCTGGCACTGTGCATAATGTTAGTCAAAACATAATTCCTTCAATCTCTTGAACACCTCCTGAGGTGTGATCAAAGATTTATTCACACAAATCAGCAAGGCATTTTCATCTAAAGCAATGGATATGAACACATCGGTAATCCCCGTAGTCACCAATTCTTCAAAAGGCCGCTGTAAACATATAACTCTGCCTGCAGGTTCAAGAAAATTGAACATAAATATGTTTTCTGGATTTTCTTTAATTGCTTTATCCAAAAAATCTTCAAACAGAGGGTATGGCACAACCGCAGATATCTCTGCATAACCGCTTGAACGGGGACTTGCAAAGTATTTCAATCCTTGATCCTTCACAAATTCTAACAACGAGCTTTCTTCTGTTACAGAATCAATCGTCACTGCAATCCATTTGAAGTCAAATACAGTTGAGATTTTAACTATATTATTGAAGCTACATCTAATGCCAGAAATCCGTATTTCTGCTGGATTCAATAAAAGGTTTTTTGTAAATTTAATCATATGCAATACCTCCCCACAAGCCTGCACCCAACATACCGATCGGTAGATGGTAATTTGCATTCTTTGCCAGCTGGATATTCATATGGAACATACTATTGCTACCGACATCAAACCGAATATTTTTATACTTGCTTCCAATTTTCAACAACGTCCCGCCTGCTTCATACGCCTGTGGGTGATTAGGAGATAGTACGCGCACTCTATCACCAATAGTTAATCCGCCATTTCTTCCTGTTGGAACACCTGCATTAGCAGCTACTTTGAAACCACTACTGAGTATCTGTGAGCCGCCTGCCATAATTCCACCAGTCATAAATCCATTCGCAAAACCATCAACGGCTCCATCTACAGCAGCTTGACCTGCACCACTCCAACCGCCAGTTGAAACACGATGGCTGACAGCGCACGTTCCAGCACCAACAGCTGCACCAATTGCTCCGGATACCGCAGCAGTTTTCAATCCCGCAACCGCGGCTCCAACAAATGCAGCTGCAGCGCCGCCAGTTGCAGCTGTTGCAGCAACCACGGCTGCTCCAACGACAATTGCTGCAATGCCAATAGCTAATTTGGTTGCCCAACTTGGCCAAGTACCAGTTTCATCAGATATATTGACTGGATCGTTAAAGCAATATGCAAATAAGTTGTATTGCGCAAAATCCTCAAAATCTGCAGTTAATGTTTCTGGAATATCTGCATTAATCCACCGACCAATCTCAGGATCGTAATAACGGCTGGATACATAGTAGAAACCCGTTTCCACATCGTACACGTAGCCACGATAGCGGAAAGGATTGTAATAGCCGATGGTATTGGCCAGCGAACCCGTGACGGACAGCGGCTTGCCCCAGGCGTCGTAGGTATACTTGACAACCTCGGTGTTGGCGCTGTCAATCAGCCCGATCACGTCGCCCTGCAGGTTATACAGGTAGCCGTATTTCGTGCCATTGAATTCCACAATCGCCGGGCGGTTCTGCGCATCGTACCAGAAGTGCAGCTCCGCATTGCCCTTGGTCATGTGCACAATGTTCTTGCCGTGCAGCGTGTAATTGGTGGTTACGCCGTTCACGGTTTTCTGCACGCGCAGACCATCGGCATTGTACACAAACTCGGCAATCGTCGCGTCGCACGCCATGCGCCGCAGCTGGCGGCCGTTCTCCCAGGTATACGCCCACACGCCATCATGGATGGGATTGCCGATCGCATCGCAGGCGATATCCACGCCATTGTAACGGGTCAGCTTATCCTTCCAGTCCGCATCGCCGTAAGCGTAGGAAACGATCTGCTGCACCGTGCCCAGCGTGCCGGTGGTGTAGGCATACTGCTTCTTATTGAGAATGTTGCCGCCGCAGTCATACTCATACGTCCAGGTGCCGTCGTTGGGATCGTTCACGCGGATGAGCTGCCCCAGCGTGGTGGTCTGCCCGCTCACTCACTGCTGCAAGAAGCAGTGAGCAAGCGGTTGCATTTGAATATTAGTTAGCGTAATGCCGCCGGTTCAGTTTGCAGTTACTTTCGTTTATACTTGGGTGATATGTCATTGGAAAATGTCCCTGCATCAATTTGCCAACGACCGTGATGGAATGTAAGGCAAATGCAAACCGGCATATTATGCACCCCCGTCCTTAAGCCCTCCTTGCCATCAAATATTCCTTTTCCACGCCAGTCTACTCGCACATGTGTAACTGCATTCCCAAACCCAATATAAGTCCACGGAAAGGAGCAAGTCAGAGAGGTCTCCACGCTGTCTGCAGAGGAAATGCCGCCAATAATCCACTTGTTATAATTCAGTTCATCGTAATACGCTTTATCTGTAAAATATTGCTGCACCTGTGAGTAACTGACATTCAGGTCATTGCAAGTGTAAATCATATGCCTGACCCATAAGCCAGTTCCAATGCACGCAACGCCATACAGGCCAATACAGGTTATAACTATTATGATTATTGTTTTTTTCATAATATACCATAATCCTTTCAGTCTTTGAACAAAAGCAAATATCCTTCCATTTTCGGGTCCAGCAACACAGAAAGAGCTTGGCGTTCTCTATCTGTTGAATGATAAGTAAGATAAACCTCGTCGTCACTTATTTCAGTCACGATAACAGAATGATCAAGAACTCCATCGCTTTCCCAATCGAAATAGATAATATCACCCACTTGAATACCAGAAGAGAGAATTTCTTCAATTGTCGAGGAACCATCTATTTCCTGGCACGCATTTACATATTCGGAATCTCTGAAATATTCAAATTGATGAGATGCAATACTCCACGCAGGTGAAACGTCCCAACCATAGCGATGTTTATATTGCGAGTCAGGTATAAGAAATGCATATATCCTTTTCTTTCCTCTCCGGGAATACCATTTGTCATCCATTTGAATTCCGCCACTGTACAAGCACTGCGATGTAAAATTGGTACAATCTCCATTTGCAGCGTAATTGTAGTATTGCTGGTTGCGTTTGTAGCAATATTCTAATGCGTATTTTACTGCTGCAATTCTATCATAAGCATTGCCGCTTGAATCATGATTGTTTTCAGGATCATTGCGGCAATAACTATATAAATTATAGCCTAGCAGTGATTTTCTTATAATCTTATCCGCATTAACAAACCGTCCCCATCTCGGGTTATAATACCTGCTCCGCAGATAGTACAGCCCCGTCTCCACATCGTACACGTAGCCGCGATAGCGGAAGGGATTGTAATAGCCAATGGTATTGGCCTGCGAGCCGGTAACGGACAGCGGCTTGCCCCAGGCGTCGTAGGTATACCTGACGACCTCGTTATTTGCGCCATCGATCAGGCCGATGACGTCGCCCTGCAGGTTATACAGGTAGCCGTACTTCGTGCCGTTAAACTCCACAATCGCCGGGCGGTTCTGCGCATCGTACCAGAAATGCAGCTCCGCGTTGCCCTTGGTCAGGTGCACAATGTTCTTGCCGTGCAGCGTGTAATTGGTGGTTACGCCGTTCACGGTTTTCTGCACGCGCAGACCATCGGCATTGTACACAAACTCGGCAATCGTCGCGTCGCACGCCATGCGCCGCAGCTGGCGGCCGTTCTCCCAGGTATACGTCCACACGCCGTCCTGGATGGGATTGCCGATCGCATCGTAGGCGATATCCACGCCGTTGTAACGGGTCAGCTTATCCTTCCAGTCCGCATCGCCGTAAGCGTAGGAAACAATCTGCTGCACCGTGCCCAGTGTGCCGGTGGTGTAGGCATACTGCTTCTTATTGAGAATGTTGCCGCCGCAGTCATATTCATACGTCCAGGTGCCGTCGTTGGGATCGTTCACGCGGATAAGCTGCCCCAGCGCATCGTAGGCGTAGGTGGTCGTTACGCCGTTGCGGGCGGCGGAGACGATGTTGCCCACGTTGTCGTATGCGTAGCTGTGGTTTTCGCCCGGCTGGGTGATTTCCTGCACCAGCGCGGTGGTCTGCCCGCTTTCCGCGCCGGGAGCATAGGCGTAAGCGGTCGTGTAGGCGCTGCCGTTCACATACACCTTCCGCGTGCTCAGGCGGCCCAGGCCGTCGTAGGCGGTCTCGGTTTTGCTGGCGCTGCTGCCGTAGGTCAGGGCGGTCGGACGGTCCTCGCGGTCGTAGCCGAAGGTCGTCTCATAGGCGGCGCGGGACGCGCCCACCTGCTCGGCGAACCGGGCCAGGCGGCCGCAGGTATCGTAATCCACCCTGGCGGTGTACACGTTCGCGCCGGAAGCGTCCTGCGTGACCATGCTGCGCGGGCGGCCACCGAAATCGTAATCGCTGCGCGCGATGGTGTTCAGGCGGTTGTTGCGCACCCAGGCCACGCCGCCGCGGGCGTTGTAGGCATACTCATAGCGCGGCGCGGTATCCCCGCCGAAGCGGACGTCCTTCAGCCGGCGGAAATCATCGTATCCGTACATCACCTCCTGCGCGGAAGCTGCGGAACTGTTGCCGTAGGTGACCTTCTGCAGCGTGCCGTCGGCGTTGTATACATTGCGCGACAGCAGGCGGCTGCCCACATGGGTTTCGGTGGGGCGGCCCACAGCGTCATACGCAAAGCGATACGTCACGTCGTTCGCCGCGCTGCCGTCCGTATTGTGGGATACGGTCTTAAGGCGGTCGTTTTCGTAAGCGTAGGCGTTTTTGTACTGCTTGCCGCCGGCGGA